>ERZ724515.1364-NODE-1364-length-10183-cov-3.909261_pt1 | contig 10183 bp, 11 predicted proteins | sample MGYA00376048_ERZ724515 | MGnify/ENA primary metagenome ERZ724515 (study PRJEB28724, sample SAMN07190885) | wastewater metagenome | isolation source: influent of sewage treatment plant in Hong Hong | place: Hong Kong | collected 2016-03-17 ... | reverse complement strand
TTTTCACTTAGAATTCTTTAGTTCATCATTTAACTTTTCCCGCCTTCCATTATGGAAAGGCAGGACTCAACTAGAAGTTTATAGAAGCACCCGCATACGTAGAGAAGCCTTCGCCAGGTGTAGAGCGCGCCACATCTAGTCCCTTATCATTGTAGCCTGGTGTAACCGTGGCAGCGTAGTGTTTATCACCAATATTTTTGAAGTCAATCCATGTATTCCATTTCTTGCTTTCAGGCTGGTAGCCGAGACTGACGCCCCAAGTATTGTAAGCATCTGCATAAAATGAATTTGCATAATCAACTGGGACTTTAGATGCATGCTCTGTATTCAGGCTGGCAAATATACCATTGTAGAGATCCATTCTCAGCTGCGCCTGATAAAAATGCTTAGGCAACCCGGGAAGCTGATTTTTTCCGAATACAGGATCATTTTTGTATTTAAAATCACTGTAAGTATATGATTGGCGAAGTGATAAATCACCCAAGCCATCCTGACTCAACAATAAGCTGTTCAGGCCTGCCTCTATCCCCTGATGAATGGTGCGGCTTGCATTTGATTCGGCAATAATAGGATTCGGCATTGGAGAAATCTCAACACTCAACAACTCATTTTTGACTTTAGAGTAGTAATAATTTAAATCCCAGCCCCCAATTGTACTTTCACCACGACCACCAATTTCGAAAGTTTGTGCTTCCTGATTATCTAAATGAATCGGTGCACGCATACGACCAGCAGCAGGCCCACTACCTTGTGGGAAGTATTTATTTGATCCCCAAATTAATGACCATGGATGCGGCGGTTCAACACTTTTGCTGATATTACCGTAAACTTGAAGATCTGGATTAATCTCATACCGCAGACCAAACCTTGGTGCAAAATCCCAATTGCTTTCACTTAACTTTTCATTCGTAACTGGATAATAAACTTCACTGCCGCGTTTGGTGTAAATGCCTGCTAAACCTGCGCTTAACCATAGATTTGGCTGTATTTCAGATTCATTGCTCAATTGAATCACATTGTCAGAACCACGATATGTATATTTACGGGTAATCGTTCCTGCGTCATAACCGTTTCTATCGAAACGAAGCGATTCTGTGACACCTGAATCCGGGCGATGTGTAGTGCTGTGAATTGATGCCTTTGCTACACTATTCAATCCGAACAAATCATAAGGTTGCAGATATGACAGGCTTGCAGAGATATCACTATATTTCACATCTGTACGGTACGGACTTTCTTGCAAATCCATAGGATAATTGTGATAAGCCAACGTTGCTTGCAATGTGCCGCCATTATCTAAATTTAATGTTGTTTTATTGGCCAACCAAGTACTACCCGGCTGAATGCGTTTTGCATCATATTGTAGATTGTAGGCATTTGCCGCCTTAGGGTCATCTTTAATTTGCTGTTTAGTTAAACGACCTGGCGTCTGATGTTCAGTCTCACGGTAACGTAAATAAAAACGAGTGTCTAAATTTGGATTAATCTGATATCCAACATTAGCTGCAATACCTTTGCTATCTCCTTCACCATGCTTTTGGTATCCATTATAGGTAGAACCATTAATTGAAACATAATAATCAAGATCGTCAATTTTTTGGCCGGAACTAAGCGCATACTTTTGGAAACCTCGACTGCCAGCTTCGTAACGGAGCTGCAAGCGTTCAGCATCCTTCCCTGTTTTAGTCACATAATTGACTGCACCTCCTAGAGCCAAAGAACCTTTATCGAAGCCATTTGCTCCTCTAAATACTTCAGCTCTGCTCAGCCATAATGGTTCAAGTAATTCATAGGGCGTTCCACCAGGTCCTGTAAAAGGGATATCATCCAGAAGGACATGCACGCCTGAAGCATGAGCACCCGGTGTACGGTTAATACCGGAACCACGTATAGATACTTTTGTACCTTCATTGCCTGGAGATTTTGCATATACTCCGGGCTGGAGTGCCAATACATCTTCATTAGTGCCAGACTTTCCTTTCTCCAGCTGCGCTGCACTGATCAAATTGGTGCCGCCCGGCACTTTTTCTAAAGACTTCTTGGCTACCTGGAAACTCGATTTTTCCTCAGCTTTGACTACAACGGTTTCAAGCTGGATCACCTCATCTTTTTCATCGGTATTCTGTACTTCATCAGCATATACTGCTCCTGCCCCCGCAGATGCAATCATGACAGTTAGAATTTTCTGTTTAAATGGGTTAGTATTTTTCATTGTTCATTCTCTTAATAACTTAACTCACGTTTAGAAATCGGCTGGTTAGTCTTTAAACGGTCAGCTTGGCCATATAGTTTTTTGCGCAAACCTGGCCGATATTCTATTTTTAACAAATCACGCTTCCTAAGTTCTGGTATAAGAGCATCTGCAAAATCTTCATAGCTGTTGCGGAAATCACATGTGTAACATTAATAATGCCATGTAAGTTCTGTAGCTTCATTTGTAACTTACCCTTTAAAATCTCAATCAACAGTATGCTCTGCAATAGATAGAACAATTTTATCCAAAATTCCATCAATTTCTGATTCATTCTTAATAACATGTATCTGTGTCATACTTTGTACTTATCCACAATTTAAAATCCTGCTATTTTTTTCGGTGTTTTTGGTGGTGCGGTAATACCCCCATTATTAATTGAGGTTAAAAGTAGAAAGTTCTAAGCCTCTAAGTTTTTTATGCAACTAAGCTATTTTTTATTAAAACAATAATGATTTAAATTTTGGCACCCATTTTGCTTAAAAGTATTACGTTTTATAAAAATAGTATTATTAGGCAGAAATAAAATGAGTTATATCGCACGAGAACTTTCGCCAAGAATAAAGCTCTTGTTTGGCTTAGGTTCATTCCTCATTCCCATTTTGATTTGGTGTGCTGTCAGTTATTTACCTTTTATTTGGCATCCACAAGTTCAAATTACCAAATCAGGCAGTGTGACTTTTTTACAAGAAGGTAGTCGTGTTGATAAAAGTATTTTCTATCAAGAAGCACAAAATGCTGTAGATTCAGGTGCAGAACCACCACAAGGTAAGCTGGTCAATCCGATTTATCTACCTGCACCACATGAAGTGGCCAAAGCTTTAGTGACTGCCTTTACTACACCACCACTACAGAACAATGCCCCCTGGTTCCATGAAAGCTTGTTGCACAGTATTAAATTGGTATTTAGTGCATTTATTTTATCTTCAATCTTAGGGGTTCCTTTAGGCATTCTATGTGGATTCTCCAATAAACTTTCGCAATTAACTGAACCATTTGTTGAGTTTTTTCGATATTTACCTGCCCCAGCCTTTGGTGCTTTAGCTGTCGCAATTCTTGGGATCAATGATGCACCGAAAATCGCTATTATTGTGATTGGTACGTTATTTCAGCAAATCCTGATCATTGCTAACACTACACGTCTTGTCGATAAAAGCCTTATTGAAGCTGGTTTTACTTTAGGTACAAATAAAATAAAAAGCTTATTTCATGTGGTGATTCCTGCTGCTTTACCTGAAATTTATCGTGATTTACGGGTTTTGTTGGGCTGGGCATGGACATATCTGATTGTGGCAGAACTGATTGGTAGCACTTCAGGCATCACATGGTTTATTACCCAACAAGCACGTTATCAACACTTTGATAATGTTTTCGCTGCAATTCTGATTATTGGCGTCATTGGTTTGATCTGTGATGTAGCACTCATGAAACTCGGTCAACACTTATTTAAATGGAAAGCAGGAGCAAAATAATGCAAAACACAGAATTCAATGCCCGCGAATACTTTGACAAAATATACGACCGCCCTGTAATTCTAGAAGCGAAACAGCTAACCCAAAAATTTAAGCATGGCAAAACTGAACGCACCATTTTAAATGGTCTCGACTTAAAGATTCATAAACGCGAATTTATCTGTGTGATTGGACCATCGGGCTGCGGTAAATCAACCTTTAGCCGTGTAGTAGCTGGGCTAGATCCTTATACTAGTGGTGAACTTCTGGTGGATGACAAGCCAATTACCGGTCCAAGTCCTGAACGCGGCATGGTGTTCCAGGGCTATACCCTGTTTCCATGGAAAACTGTCAAAGAAAACATTATGTTTGGCCCAAAAATGAAAGGTCAAAGTAATGTTTCAGCTGAAGCTCAGGCACGGGAATGGATCAATATTATCGGTCTGGAAAAATACCAGGACCAATATCCGCATCAACTCTCTGGTGGGATGAAACAACGTGTCGCGATTGCACGCGCTTTGGTCAATGAGCCTAAAGTCCTGCTGATGGATGAACCTTTTGGTGCACTGGATCCATATACACGCCAGAAAATGCAGCGTCACCTGATGGACCTGTGGCAAAACATCGATATCACCATCATTTTTGTCACTCATGATATGGATGAAGCGATTTTGCTGGCGGATCGGATTGTGGCACTGAAAGCCAATCCGGGTGAAATCAAGGAAATCATTGAGGTCGATCTGCCACGCCCACGTCATCCTGACCTGATGCAGACACCGGAATTTAAAAAACTACGTCAGCATGTCGATCAGCTGGTACATGCACAGGAAGATGAGCTGGATCCAGCACTGGCAGATCTGCCGACTATTCCACGACTAACTAAAATTAGCAATGCCAAATAAGAGGTTGACCAAGACTGCGATGGCTTATGTGTATTTATTAATTGCAGTGATTTCAGAGGTCATCGCGACCTCTGCTTTAAATGCCTCAAAAGGCTTTACCCTATGGCAACCTAGTGTTGTTACCTGTGTTGGCTATTTAATTGCGATTTACTTTCTAGCCCTGACTATGAAAAGTATTCCCATGGGGATTACTTATGCCCTCTGGTCCGGTGCAGGCATCGTGTTTATTTCTACGATAGGCTGGATTGTCTTTAAACAACATCTGGATGCCGCTGCCATAATTGGTCTAGCGTTTATTCTGTTTGGAATTGTGATCATCAATGTCTTTTCAAATTCAACTACGATTTAATTTTTTACTTGCCGTAATCAGTCATTGCAGACTTTAAAAATAATCCATAAAAAAGCCCAGATTCGGATCTGGGCTTTTCGTATTTTTGGAGTTACTGTAATGATTCCACCAGTGTTGGTACAATCAAACCATCTGCATCCTGTTCAGTGGTATAAACACCGTTGACCACGTTAAATTTGTTCACATGGTAGGTCGAGCCATAGATCGAATCAAAACCTGTGCCCTTACTGAATACAGTTTTATTGGCCGCAAGATCGAGTAAGTGTGTTCCTCCAATAAACTGCTCATATTGTTTAGGATCAACCCCGACTTTATTTGCCATGATTTTCACAGCTTCTTCATGGGTCGCTGGATCATTAATGAACTTAACCGTTTTGTCCCAAACCTGAATGATCTTTTTCCATTCTTCCTTATGCGCCGACAAATGCGTCATATTCACAGTTAAGGTATCGTAAATTAAGCCTGGCTTATCTTTAGAGCTATAAATAATTTTTGAGCCTGAAACTGCTTTTAGTGCCTGATTCGCTACCGGTTGCCATACTGCAATCGCAGACACATCTGGAGTATTAAAGACTTGTGGCAGCTCATTGGTCATTGAGTTTATCAGTGTCACATCACCTGACTTGATCTTGGCATCGTCAAGTGCAGTAGATAGTAACAAGTGATCCACCAGACCTTTTTCAACGGCGATGTGTTTGCCTTTCAGGTCTGCAATACTGTTAATACCATTCTTTGCAATAATGACATCATTCCCAGCAGAATAGTCCGTCACCATAATCATAGCACCTTTGGTACCGCCAGAAGCAATCACCAAATTATCACCATTGGTCACGGAAATTGCATCCAGCTGGTTCGCAGAAAAGGCATTAATCGACGCTGAATAGTCAAACCATTTGAAGTCTACATTGACCCCTGCTTCTTTAAAGAAACCTTTTTCAATCGCCACCTGCCAAGCTACCCAACCTGGCCAATCGCTGTAGCCAATGGTAATTGGTTTGGTATTTACACTACCTGTTGCTTTTTCTGATGGTTCTGGAACTTTAGCCGTATTGTCACAACCACTCAAGAAAATGGCACCGCAAACCGATGCTGCCAAACCGAGTTTTTTTATCATTGTGCGATTTCCCCTATGTAATTACATTTAAAGTGAGTATTTGAGATTTGTTTTGATTGAATAAAGTCACGCCAGCCACCGAAATGACTAATATCAGTGGCATCTTCCAGCGCGTACCCTTCACAAATAAAACCTTTCACCCAGCTGCCATCTGCCAGCTGTATATTGCCGATGCCCAGTGGTGCAGGCACTTCTGCCACGATCTGACCAAAGTTGGCAAATGGAATATCCCAGACTTCGACCTCAATCGGAAAACCTTTACTGCTGTACTGCAGGCCAGGTTTTGGCGGTGTGGTATTTTTCAAGGCAAACAGCTTATAGCTGGCTGCGGTTTTGGTTTTCTGGGCTAAAGTGCCACCACGGGTGCTGAGCTGGAAATTCAGCGGCATACCACTAAGATGGGCTCCAACAACTGCCAGTTTGACTGAATGCTGGGATTGAATCTGGATGCGTGGCGTATAGGTTTTTTGAGATGTCCCCAGCGTTAAAGCGGTCGCTTGCTGCCAGTGTTGAGCAAAGTTAGCTAAGGCCTGATCCATCCATGCTGGTGCAATAAAGGTCACACCGCTTGGCAAGCCATCAGCACGAATCGTATTTGGCAATGCCAATGCAGACAGATCAGCAAAATTCACGAAATTGGTATAAGCCCCCATGTGGCTGTTTTTCACCAGAGGATCTGCTTCGACGTCGGCAATCTTGTAAATGGTCGGTGCGGTAGGCACCATCAGGGCATCAAAATCTGCCAATGCCAGATTGATTTGGCGCGCCAGCTGGGCACGTTCATATTCCGCCTGCATCATATCGACAGCATTAAAGTTGTCTGCTTGACTGATGATCTGGTGAATCACCGGATGGGTCACCTCACGTGACACCATTTTTTCCACTGCACTGGTGCGTTCCGCCACCCAGGCCTTGTTATATAAAGCCGAAGCCAGCTGATTGAAGATGCTGAAATCAATCGCTTCGACCGCATAGCCCAGCTGTTTGGCACGAGCGATCGCCAGGTCAAAAGCTTTTTCAGATTCAGCATCGCCATAGAATTCCAGCTGGGCCGGAATGGCGATTTTTCCTTTGGAGAATTGGGTTGGCACATTGGCAGGATGCTGACGTGAATATTCATCTGTTGCATCATAGCCTTGCATGATTTGCGCAACTTGCCATGCATCATCAACCGTCAAGGCAAAAATCGAAATCACATCGATGGTACGGCATGCTGGAACTAGACCAGTCGTTGAGAACCAGCCCTTGGTTGGTTTCAGTCCAACAATATTATTATGTCCTGCCGGAACACGGCCTGAACCAGCAGTATCAGTACCCAAGCTAAATGGTACCTGACCGTTCGCCACAGCTACCGATGAACCTGAGCTTGAACCGCCACTGATATATTCTGGATTAAAGCTGTTTTTTACTGCACCGTATGGAGAACGCACACCAACTAATCCAGTTGCGAACTGATCCAGATTGGTTTTACCAACTACGATAGCACCCGCAGCTTTCAGTTTGGCCACCACAGTTGCATCACTGGTTGCCAGATCAGAAGCTTCTTTGCATGCAGCCGTGGTATAAAAACCGGCAACATCAATATTGTCTTTGACTGCAAATGGAATACCGTACAGTGGCAGGTCTGCTGCTAATTTATCTTTTAAAGCATCAATTTGGGCTTGTAACTGTTCAGCTGCGGCAATGGAAATCCAGGCATGATCGTCATTTTCAAACGATGCGACATAAGACACCAAGTCTTGTAACTGGATCTGCTGCTGTTGATAGGCATTCTGCCAGTCTTGAATTGTCCATAAAGTATTCATGCTAATACTCCTTTATTTGTATTTTGGGGAATGGGAGGCATCACAACATCCATCAGTTCCAGATGCCCTTTTAGCACCCCTTTTAATGCAATAAATTGTTCGCTAATTTCTTTCAGGTCACTGCTTACACCCTGCATCAGCATCACTTGCAGAACTTTCTGATCATCCAGCTGGATGTGCAGCGAGCTGATCACCTGTTCAAGGTATTGCTGTTGCAGATCGACCAGCTGGGAACGTAATGGCTTGAGACTGACGTCATAGACCAGCGTCAGTGTGCCGACCATGACTTCATCACGTGAAACCAGGTCATCAATCAGATGACGGTTAATCATGTCCACAATCGCCTGGGATCGGCTTTCGTAGTGCTGGTCGACAATCTTCTGGTCCAGCGATTGCAGAGTTTTTTCTGGCAAGGTAATGCTAATCCGTGCCAATTTCTGTTTAGACACGTCTAGATTCCTTTAATGAGTCCTGTTTGATGTACAGCCCGGCACGGACGCTCATCAATTCAACTAAAAACTGGGCGAAAGGAGGCAGCTTTCTTTTTTTACTGTGTGTATTCATGTGCATCTCCTTGAGGTATTACGGAAAGATAATTTCGTATTACTAATGAAAATGCAGAAAGCGTGCCAGTTTTAAGAAAGGAATTAGACTGCTTACAAAAAAAAGAAAATACTCAAAAAAGATCAAAATAAAGCCCCATGCGCTGTGCTGGGGCTAGTTGAAGCTTGTGTTAAATAAAGTTAGATTAATTCATCGTAGTCTTTTATTTTATGGCGCAGGTGCTGTAATTTTTTTATACCTACCGAATTGACTGATGATTGCTGTTTTGAGTGATCAAGTGAATTGCTCTCCTCTGTTCATATTGTATATAAATAAAAGCATAAAGCATGCCAGCTTAGCTCTTATAAATAAAATTATATAGAAACAGTCATTTATTAAAATAAAAAGTGCTTCAAAATATTGATCAAATGTTTATGCGCCAAGACTGATCAGATTTGCACCAAAATGATGTCATTTAAAATATAAAAAAATTGTGCTGTGTAGTCTTGGGTGGCGGTTATAGTGTTGTACGGATAAGTTTGTGGATTTTGATTCCGGCTGTGGTTGCTTTGGGAATTTGGCTTTTAGGTCATAAGCATATGTAAACAAACCGCCTCTTGGCGGTTTGTTTACATATTTTTATAAATCGTATCTCGCCGATCTACATCCAGAACAAGCACAACAACTTTTGAGTCGATCACTTGATAGACCAAGCGATAACCTGCTGATCTGAGTTTTACTTTGTATAGGTCTACTGAGCCACTGAGCTTGTTTTTGGGAATCTTGGGATTTTCCAAAATAGTTTCGAGCTTACGAATAAACTGTTCTGCAATTTGCGGATTAAGTTTATCGAACTTTTTAAGCGCAGTTTTTGTGAACTCGAGCTCGTAGGTCATTTAGGCTTACCCTTACGGTTTCTTCTGTTTGTGCTTCTTCAGCAAGTTTAAGAAGTTCTTTATCTTCAATTAAATCCATCAAGCGTTCGTACATGTCCGCAGGAACGCAATAGAATGCTGGATTGTTGCGGTTCAGAATTGCGACTGCTTCACCAAAGCCGTTATTTACGACTTCCATTGGGTTCTTTTTGAGGTCTGAAACGCTTGCGACAAAACGTGAATGGATAATATTGTTCATATTGGTCGTTGTCCTAGATATGTAAACAATAGACAAATTATAACCAATTTAGAGACCTCTTAAAAGACCTATTAATCAGTCTCAAAATCACTAATTTACTCAGATACGAATAACTTTAAATCAACATTATTCGAACTAGCTTGATTAAACCATGTATCTAGGAGTTGATATGCTTGAATAGATTCAGGAGATGCGATAGTTCCACTTTTAAATTGATTGAGAAAATGGCTTTTAGAGAAAGAATTACCAACAACAATCCACATTTCCTTGTTTACTAATGGATTCCGTCTTCTTTCATCAATAACACTAATAACTTCATCTAAATTATGATTTGTATCAAATTTTTTTTCAAATAAGCGAATACGTGTATTCAAGTGAGTATTATGAGGTTGACTTCCTGTGAATCTTGTCCAAGGTTGCCTTAACACCGTATTGTTAGCATATTTTGAAAAGTTGTTATGGATAAGCCAATGTAAATTTTTTAAGGCTTGCCCTCCAACTTCACAAATAGCACCTGCTGATGATTGAGGATTCTGTGAGCTACTTCCACACTTAACATGCACGAAAATAACTTTATCTTTGGAGGACAGTATAAAATCAGCAGGTTCTGTATCCATAAGTTGACAAAAATAAC
>ERZ724515.1361-NODE-1361-length-10197-cov-6.745218_pt1 | contig 10197 bp, 10 predicted proteins | sample MGYA00376048_ERZ724515 | MGnify/ENA primary metagenome ERZ724515 (study PRJEB28724, sample SAMN07190885) | wastewater metagenome | isolation source: influent of sewage treatment plant in Hong Hong | place: Hong Kong | collected 2016-03-17 ... | reverse complement strand
TACAACCACTTTTACAACAATAACCACGTTTTAAATGATATGCTTCTGTAAAAACACGATATCCTTGTTCGTTATAGTAATAATCTATGTTTTCTTTTAAATCTCCATCAAATTTCATTCCATAAAATTACAAATAAAATTTTTAACCTTTATTTATAAGTTATAACGCATAAATTCTATATTTGTTTTATGATTGTGTTTCAACTTAAACTACTGAAAAAAACAAAAATTAACGGGATTACGCTATTTCCGTTTATATTTCTTCGGGACAAAAGTTTAAAGAATAACAAAGTTCTTATGAATCACGAAAAAATACATATTTATCAACAATTAGAACTTCTCATTATCTTTTTTTACCTCTGGTATGTGGTAGAATATTATTATTGGTACATTAAACTCAAAGATAAAAATTTAGCTTACCATAATATCTGTTTCGAGCGCGAAGCGTATGCACAAGAACAAGATTTAAACTACCTAGAACACCGAAAAATCTGGAGTTTTTGGAAATACAAAATGTAAAAAAACGTGCAATAATGCACGTTTTAACTATATCAAAACTATTTTTCTGTCACCTCTGGAATAGGATTTCCTATGTTACCACTTGGATTTTCAATTTTAAGAATCTGAGCCAAAGTTGGCGCAATATCTGTCATAAAATGAGGCTTATTGCTTTGTCCGTTTTTGATGCCAGTTCCCATAAAAATCAATGGAATATGAGAGTCATAAGAATTCCAAACGCTGTGAGTAGTTCCTGTTTTAGAATACGGAGGAAGCATACCATCGTGAGAAATTACTTGTATATCTCCGCTTCTTTGCCAGTTATAACCATTAATAATTCTAGTTTTAATGGGCTCTGGAATGCTGGCTTCTGCTACTTCATCTAAATCTACAGCATATAAAACGGTAGGGTCTGCTTTTAATATTTTAAGAACTTCCTCGAAAATTAATATTTCATTTAATAAATTTCTTGCATAATTAAAATTATCATTTTCATCACTTTTTAATTCATACTCTATTTCTTCATACAAATCTTTTACTTTGTTAAACTTTTTTAAATCTAAATTTACACTATCAAAATTTCTATTGTGGAAATCTAAAATTGAAGTTTCATTTGAAAAATTCTTTTCAAACAAAATTACATAATATCTTGGATTTTCATACATATCTTTAAATGAATGAATAACTCCAGGTGGAAGTAATTGTAAAGAATACTCTTTTATATTGTATTCAAATTGATTAACATTTCTAGTAGATCCACCTGTTAAGCATAAAATCATTACATAAAAATCAAACCTAACAGGAATACCAACTTTCTTTTTACCATTATTTTGCAAAATTGCAATCTTATTTGGTTCAAAATTTTTATGTCCTATATTTCCAAATTTTGGTTTTTCTTCATGTAAATGTTGATAAGTTTCTAAAGCTTGGGTAATAGTTAATAATTGCAATTGATATCCTATATGTTAATTATTGTTATCTTACAAAAGCAATTAATATACCAAGCTTAAATAAAATCCGAATAATTGTCAATTTTAAAGTGATGTAAATAGCATATTATTTATGCTATTTACATTTATCTGTTTTAATAGTTGTTTTAACAGACATTCCTACTTTTAGTTTATTAATATTATTTTGTTCATTCTCAAATTTTATACGAATTGGTAAACGTTGAGTTATTTTTGTAAAATTACCAGTCGCATTATGTGGTGGAATTTGAGAATAACTAACACCACTAGCAGGAGCGAAAGTATCAATATGTCCTTTAAAAATTACATTAGGTAAAGCATCTACTGTAATATCAACCGATTGACCAATATTCATACAAACAAGTTGTGTTTCACGGAAATTTGCTTCAACATATAAATCATCCAATGGAACAATTGTCAATAAGGGCTCCCCAACTCTTGCATATCCACCAACTCTACCTCGTCGTTGATCGATTACTCCACTAATAGGAGCTTTTATTTGTGTATATGAAAGCTTAAGCTCTGCATCTTCTAAACTTGCTTTTGCTTTTTCTAATTCAGCTTCTAAAACTTCAATTTGTACTTTTGCTACTTCTAATCCAGCTTTAGCTTGATCATATGATGCTTGTTTTGTTTCCCATTGAGTTTGAGCTTCTTGTTTTCCTTGTACGGTACCTGAACCATCTTGTGCTAAATTACTATAACGATTACGATTAAGTTCGGCTAACTTTAAATTAGAAAGACTTGAAGTTACAGCTGTTTGTGCTTGGGCTATATTGCTTTGTTGCTGTTTTAGTTTTCCTTTTAAATTATCAACAACAGCTTTTGCAGTATTAACAGCAATTTTTAATTCTCTATCATCAATTACCATAAGTGTATCGCCAACTTTTACTTGTTGATGATCAGCAACATTTACATTTGTAATAATTCCTGAAACTTGAGGAACAATTACAGTCATATGAGTCTGAACATATGCATCATCAGTGCTTTGTTCAGAAAAATTTGATTCTTGTAAATTCAATATTACATAAGCAATTATTATTGAAATAATAGTTATTACAGTAGCTGTAATACGGAATTTTAAATTAATATCTTTAGTCATATAAATCTCCTTGTTAAAATTAAATTTGATGTTTTACCTAAATCACTATTTATTGATTTTGAATAACCTATTTATCAAGTTTTGGAGGAAAAACTCTATGAAGGTTTAATACAATAGGTATTAGTAATAAAGTCAATATTGAAAAAAACATATAAACATCTGAATATGCTTTAATAGATACTTGCTGTGTTATTAGTTGTCCCAAAGCACTAGTATCTATACTGTTTTGGGCTGTTTGTAATAATCTTCCTGAATTATCAAGTAACATTTCTGAATGAAAATTTCCTCTTGTTACACTAATTTGCCCTACAGATGCTGATACGATTGTTGCACTGAATACCCTTAATATATTAATAAGACCAGCAATTGCAGGACCTTCAGTTGGACTAACAACACTCGTAATAAGAAATAGTAGGGGAACAACTACAAGTGGTTGACCAATGATTTGAAATATTTCAGCCCAAAAAAACTGTTCTATCATCCAAGTACTTGTTAATTTCGTAACTAAAAAACATCCTGTTGCCATAAATATTAATCCAATACTAAATACATATCTAGGATCTACCCATTTTTGATATAGTAGGAATGCTACACAAGGTCCTAGAATTAATTGTGGTAAACCTACCATTAATCCAATTGTTGAACTTTGTTCCATACGAAAACCATGTAAATTAGAAAGAATAGTTGCAGGTAAAGTAACTCCTGGCGTAAAAAGCATAAATATTATAAAAAATAAAAATAATCCAAGCCCTATGTTACGACGTTTTAATATGCCAAGCTTAACAAAGGGAAAATGAGAATCGCTAATTTCTTCACTAATGATGAATAAAATAAATAAAATACTTCCTAAACTAAGAGATACAATAATAAGATTTGAATTGAACCAATCTAAACGTACTCCTTGATCAATACCAATAACAAGTAACACTAATGCTGGTATTCCAAGTAATGCACTAAACCAATTAGCTTGTTTTAATCTATCTAAAAACATCGGCATATTTGGAATACCCCATGCAACCATAGGAATAGCTAAAGAACCCAATATTAAAACATGCCAATATATCCATCTCCAATCATTAAGACGATCAACACACAATTCAGCAAGCCAAAGTGCAACATTTGGAGTAAATGTTGCTATTAATGCAAATATTGCAAGTCCATATAGACGCATTGGTAATGGTATAAAACGTAATAATGATATCATCAAAATAGGAATCAATGAACCAGAAACTACACCTTGTATAAAACGTAATACAATTAAAAGTTCTAAATTATGTATTAAAGGTAGAATAGATGTTACTATCATGGTAGAAATAACCATTGCTATATGAAATCTACGAATAGAAAAAGTAATTGCAAACCATCCTGCAAAAGGCATAGCTGCAAGTTCACCTGCTGAATATGCAGTAGTTATCCACGATATATCATCTTTAGAAAATCCCAATCCACCTTGAATATCTATAAGTACAAGTCCTGGTATTTTTCCATTTAATCCTGCCATCATTGATGCAAATAAAATACCAAGAAGCCCAATAGCAACTCGAATATTAAAAGGAATTGGTGGTGGAGTAACAACAACTGGTGTTGCATCAGAAGGCTTTAAAAGATCATTAACCTTATCCATTATTTACTCTTGTCTAATAAAATTTGATGTTGTAAATCTGCTGTGAAATTTCCTCCAAGCGATCTATATAAAGACACTATTGACAAAGAAGAAGAAGTTGAACTATCTATTAATTCAAATTGACTAAATAATAATGTTCGTTCAGCTTCTAGAACTGATTTTAATGATTGAGTTCCTTCTTCATAACCACGCTTTATAGTGTTTAAAGAGCTTTGTTTTTGTTCCAAAATTAATTCTAATTGGCTATGTCTTTTTGATTGAGATACATAAGTACCAAGTGCATTATCTATCTCATGCCATGCATTTAAAACAACTTTTTGATAATTTAATGCAGCAAGTCTATGTCGAGTAGTGCTTAATTCAAGATTACGCTCAAGTCTGCCACCTTGAAATATTGGTAAATATAAAGATGGTCCTATTGAATAATTTCTTGAATCCCATGATCCTAAATCAGAAAAATCTATTCCTTTCATACCAAAAGAACCTACTAAATTTATTCGAGGATAAAAATCTGATTCAGCAACACCAATATCAGAAAGTGTAGCTCTTAAATTAGCTTCTGATTGCATAATATCTGGTCGTTTTAATGCTAATTCAGAAGAGATACTTACAGGTATTTTATTAGGTACAGTTACTAAATTAGCTATTTTAATTTTGTCATCTAATTCTTTAGGATATTTGCCAACAAGCAATGTAAGTGCATTTATTAATATATCTCTTTGATTTTCTAATTGTAATTGTTGTGCTTTTATTTTTGCAACATTTTCTATTGCAAGTGCAACATCAGATTTATTCGCAACACCGTTATTTTGCTGACTTTGTGTTAAATGTAATAAATGTTCTGCAATATCATTTTGCCTGTAATTAATTTTTAGTTGAGATTGAACACCACGTAATAGTAAGTAAGTTCTAGCAACATCAGCTGAAATAGAAACCTTTACAAAATCTTTTTCAAAATTAGTTGCTTCAAGTGTTGCTTGGGCAGATTCTACTTGTTGTCTTAAATGTCCCCATAAATCAATTTCCCATTTAGCTTGAAGTCCAATACTATAAGAATTGGTACTGCTTGTAGTTGCACCTAATTTGGCTAAAGGTTCATTTTCACTCAAAGCTTGATGTGAATAACCAGCAACACCATCAATTTGAGGGCTAAGATTAGAATTAACTAATCCAAGTCTAGCACGACTTTCATCTACTCTTGTAACTGCACTTAAAATATCTAAATTAGATTTTGTAGCTTCATCTTCTAAAAAAGATAAAGTTGAATCATTAAATAAATTCCACCATTTATTAGGTATTTCTTTTTCAATTAGAGTAGTTTCATTTTTTATAATTGATGAGTAAGATGATAATGTAACATTAGGTACATTATTTACAGGTTCTTGAATGTTAGATGTATTAATACAAAAAAAAAAAATAAATACAAATAATGAATTTCCATATAAATGATTAAATTGTAAGTTTTTTATCAATTTGGAAATAGAGGATTTTATAATCATAACAAAACCTTGAATAAAATAATAAGATTTACTTTTGGTAAACCGTTCGGTATTCTATCAAAATAAATTTATGATTGTCAATACTAATTAATTATGATTTTATCAATATACAGGCTTAATATAAGTATTGAAATTATGTAAACTAAAAGGTATAATAGTGTATTCAATAATAAATAATGGAGTTTGTATATGGAAAATAAGGGTATAACTACAACTAGTAGTAAACAAGAATTAATTTTAAATGCAGCGTCAACCATCTTTTTAACACACGGTTTTAGTGCAGCTACTACAGATATGATACAACGAGAAGCAGGTGTTTCTAAAAAAACTTTATATACATGTTTTCCAAGTAAAGAATCATTATTTATTTCAGTGATAGAACATCAATGTAATATGATATCTGAGTTATTTAAAACAATCAGTGCGAATGGAAATATCCAAAAAACACTTACTGATTTAGGAAAATCTTATTTACAATTAATTCTATCTTCACCTACATTGGACTTATTTCGCATTATCATAGCCGAAACTCCACGTTTTCCAGAAATTGGTCATCGGTTTTATATGGCAGGACCTAAAGTTGTTTATGAAAGATTAGCTGAGTATTTAACTGAAGCTTCTAAAAATGGAGAAATTGATATTCATTCTATGGGTGCTTCATCTGCATCTATTTTATTTATAGGTATGGTAAGAGCAGAAGCTCATTTGGAAGCATTAACTCATTATAAATCATCTCCATCTGAAGTGCAAATAGAGCAATGGGTAAAAATGGCAGTAGATACATTTTTAATTGCATTTAAATCTAAAAAGCAGAAATAATGGGACAAGCCCATTATTTTCATTTACTAATTAAAAGTTGGTTTTGGAGTTTTTTCTGTAGACTCAGGTAATTGAGGATAAATAATTTGTGGCTTATCACCTTTTAGTGATTTTAAGAATGTTACTATTTTTGCAGAATCTGCATCATTAATCTCTATTCCTAATTGAACAGACCCCATCTCTTTTACAGCTTCATTTAATGTCCAAATTTGCCCATTATGGAAATATGGAGCTGTTTCAGTGATATTTCTTAATGTTGGTGTTTTTACCATACCATTTGCATCACCTTTAAAATCACCTACATTTGTAAATTTATATTGTGAAGCAACTTGAAATGGTTGCATAGTTCCACCAAGTGCAATTCCATTATGGCAAGTTGTACATCCTTTATCAATAAATGTATTTAATCCCTCTTTTTCATCTTTAGTTAATGCTTTTTCATCTCCAGATAAATATTTATCAAATCGTGATGGTGTAACAAGAGTTTTTTCAAATACTGAAATTGTAGAAGTTATTTTTTCAAAATCTACTTTTACATCATTTCCATATACTTTTTTAAACTCTGCTACATATTCAGGAATAGAATTAATTCTTTCTTCAACCAATGCAGGAGGTGCAGCCATTTCAGGTCCTGCTTGAACTGGTCCTTGTGCTTGATCTGCTAAATGTGGGCTTCTTCCATCCCAAAATTGAGCTTTAAAAAATACTGAATTATAAACAGTTGGTGAATTTAAATTATGTGGATTTTCAGTCCAACCATGTCCAATGGCTGCTGGAATTCCATCTGCTCCACCTAAAGCTAAATTATGACAAGTATTACAAGATATAATTCCACTTCTTGACATTCTTGGATCAAAGTAAAGTTTTTTCCCTAATTCAACTTTTTCTTTTGTGATTGGATCTTTTTTATCATCAATTAATTTCATTAATGCAACTTTTTCAGTTGGTATTGCTTCTAAACCACTTTTTTTTACTTTTTCAATTAATCCATCAGATGCAACTAATGAACTTAAACCTAAAACACATACCGCTATTGAAACTACAAATTTCATAATATATCCCCCTTTAAAATAGATTTGATAATATTGAGAACTAACTACCATAATTCTCACCATTTACTTAACAAAAAATCCATACGGTCAACAATGAATACCGAACGGTTTCCAAAACTTTAGCATACTTTTAATTAAAATGTTGCTTAAACTATATTTTAATAAAACCGAATAATTGTCAATATTAGAGTGATTTTACTATTGTTTTGCCTATTTTAAATAAATATAATTTTCATATCAAATTTAGGAGATTATTATGTTTAAACATGTACAAAAAAAAGAACAACAAACTCGTTTTATATTTAATGAAAAATTTTTAGAAAATAAACCAATTCCTTTCCCTGATTTTAGGAAAAGATATAACTATTCAAATCTTTTTTATTGGGCTCATTTACAAGCACTTGAAACTGCTGCATTTCCACTTCATCCTCATGAAGGATTTGAAATAATGACTTTTGTATTAAATGGAAATATTGAACATTTTGATACAGCAACAAATGTTTGGACACCAATAGAAGAAGGTGGATTTCAAGTAATTCAATCAGGAAGTGGATTGCAACACTCTGAAAAAATCATAAAAGATTCTCATGTTTTTCAAATTTGGTTTGATCCAGATTTTTCAAAAACATTAAAAAAAGAGCCAACTTATAAAGATTATAAAAAAGATTTCATTAAACCTAAAATTATAGATGGAAGAAAAGTTTATGAATATATAGGGGATAGTGATGTATTCCATCAAACAAAAGATATAAGAATTACAAAGGAATATTTTACAAATGAGAATTATTCTATAAAGCTTGATTTAAATTATATATATTCAATATATATAATTTCAGGAGACGCCGAAATAAATGACAAAGTATCAACAAAAGATGATTTCATTATAGTTCAAGATATAAAAAATTTAGATATTAATGTTTTAAATGATTTAGAATTATTCATAATTCAAACACCAAAAATAATTAATTATCAAACAGTTTAATTTTACTAAACCGTAAAATTGTAAATAAATGCGAATTCTTACACTTACATAAGAATTCAATTGTTGTTAAAATTGAGAAATAAATTAATATAAAGGATTTAATATGAATACTCTATTTACAGAAGTGAAAATTGGTAAATATAATTTAAAAAATAGAATAATTATGGCTCCTATGACAAGATGTAGAGCTGTTGTAAATAATAGTGCAAATGACTTAATGGCTGAATATTATGCTCAAAGAGCAAGTGCTGGATTAATAATAGCAGAAGCATCTCAAATATCACCAATAGGAACTGGTTATCCTTGCACTCCAGGAATTTATTCAGATGAGCAAATTGAAGGTTGGAAAAAAGTTACTAAAGCTGTTCATGAAAAAGGTGGACTTATTTTTTTACAAATATGGCATACAGGAAGAGCCACTCATTCATCTTTAATTGGTGGAGCTACTCCTGTTGCTCCATCTGCTATTAAGATTGATGGTAAGCTTTATACTTATGAAGGACTTCAAGAATTTCCAACACCAAGAGCTTTAGAAACATTTGAAGTTAGAGAGATTGTAAAAGAATTTGCAAAAGCTGCTAGAAATGCAATAGAAGCTGGTTTTGATGGTGTTGAAATTCATGGAGCAAACGGATATTTAATAGATGAATTTTTAAAAGATAGTACAAATAAAAGAGATGATGAATATGGTAGTTCTATTGAAAATAGAAGTAGATTTTTATTTGAAATAGTAGATTTAGTTTGTGCAGAAATTGGAAGTGACAAAACTGCCTTAAGACTTTCACCATCGGGAACTTTTAATGGTATGAGCGATTCAAATCCAGAAGAACATTTTAAATATATATGTGAAAAATTAAATGATTATAATTTAGCTTATTTACATATTATGAATCCTTTAGAGGGAGATATTAGACATGGTGGTGTTGATATTAAATTAGATACTTTTAGAAAAGTGTATAAAGGTACATTAATAGGAAATGGTGGATATACAAAAGAAACAGGAAATGAAACAATAAAAAACAACATTGCTGATGCAATTTCATTTGGGGCAATATATACATCAAATCCAGATTTAGTAGAAAGATTCAAAGATAGTGAACAATTAACACCTCCAAATCCTGATACCTTTTATACTCAGGATGAAAAGGGATTAACAGATTATAAAACATATAAAGAGGAAAAATAATAATGAATATTAAATTAGGTTATTGGATTACAATAGGACTATTATCAGTAATGATGTTTGGTTCTGCAGTTAGTTATTTACTTGAAAATGCTCAAATGGTCGAAGCATTTAGACATTTAGGATACCCAGATTATTTTAGAGTATTTTTAGGTATTGCCAAAATTATTGGTGTAATAGTTATTCTATTACCAAAATTTCCTATGATATTAAAAGAATGGGCATATGCAGGTTTTGGAATTACTTTATTATCGGCAATAGTTTCACATCTTTCAGTTGGAGATTCTATAGATAAAGTTATTGGACCACTTATCGCATTAACTTTATTAATTGTTGCTCGTACTCTTTTATCAAAATTAAATAAAAATATTTGATTACTAATAAATATCAAAGCTACAAAGGATAAGCTTAATTAAGCTTATCCTTTTTTTTCTACTTTTAATTTAATATATAGGGAATAAAAATGCCAA
>ERZ724515.1360-NODE-1360-length-10200-cov-16.650862_pt1 | contig 10200 bp, 12 predicted proteins | sample MGYA00376048_ERZ724515 | MGnify/ENA primary metagenome ERZ724515 (study PRJEB28724, sample SAMN07190885) | wastewater metagenome | isolation source: influent of sewage treatment plant in Hong Hong | place: Hong Kong | collected 2016-03-17 ... | reverse complement strand
TCATTCTTGTTAGCATATAGTTACAAGTTCCATTCATAATACCTTGAATAGATTTTATATGATTTGCACTTAATCCATCTCTTAAAGCGTTAATAATAGGTATTCCACCAGCAACTGCTGCTTCAAATTCAAATGGAATATCACCAGCAAGTTCTTGAAGTTCGTATCTATGATAAGCTAATAAAGCTTTATTAGCAGTAACAACAGCTTTACCTTTTAATAAAGCTTTTCTAACTATTTCATTTGGCTTATCAATTCCACCCATTAATTCAACAACTACATCTATTGAATCATCATTTAATACTTCATCAATATTATCTGTTAATTTAATATCAACATTTCTTGTTTTATGTAAGTTTGAAACTACTCCAATGGTTGGAACAATCTCTTTTCCAGCTCGTGCTGTTATAATATTTTTATTATCTCTTAAAATATTAGCAACACTAGCTCCAACTGTACCAACTCCAATAATTCCAACTCTTAACATAACTAATTCCTATTTCTCTAATGATTTTAAATATTTCTTAATATTTTTTGCTGCTTGTCTAATTCTTTTTTCATTTTCAATTAGTGCAATTCTTACATATTGGTCACCATAATGTCCAAATCCAATTCCAGGACTTACTGCTACATGAGCTTCAGTTAATAGTTGTTTTGAAAACTCCATGCTTCCTAAGTGACTTGCCACTTCTGGAATTTTTGCCCAAATAAACATAGAAGCATTTGGTTTATTCATAACCCATCCTGCATCTGCAAATGTTTCAAGCATTAAATCTCTTCTTTTTCTGTATTTTTCAATATGTTCTTCAACACAATCTTGTGGACCATCAAGTGCTACTGTAGCTGCAACTTGAATTGGAGTAAACATACCATAATCAAGCCAAGATTTGATTCTTTTTAATGCACCAATTAATTTCTCATTTCCTACGATGCACCCTACTCTCCATCCAGCCATATTGTATGATTTACTTAAAGTAAAACATTCAACTGCAACATCTAAAGCACCCTCAGCTTGGAAAATTGAAGGAGTTTTATATCCATCAAATGTAATATCAGCATAAGCAATATCAGAGATGATATAAAATCTCTCTCTTTTTGCCATCTCAACAAGTTTTGTATAAAATTCTGGTTTTACAGTCGCACAAGTTGGATTATGAGGAAAGTTTACAACTACAAATTTAACTTTTGGAATTGATTCATCTATTGTTTTTTGTAATCTTTCAAAAAACAACTCTTCATCTACTTTAAACTCTTCGTCAAATGATAGTTCAAACTTATGAACAGCTGCACCATTTAGCATAAATGCGTAAGAGTGAATTGGATAAGTTGGGTCTGGAACAACAGCAACATCTCCAACATTTACGATAGCTTGAACTAAATGAACATATCCCTCTTTTGAACCCATTGTTGCACATACATGTTTATTTGGGTCTAAAAAATCAACATCATATTTTCTTTTATACCAGTTAGAAATAGCAAGTCTTAATTTAAAAATACCAGCACTTGCACTATAACCATGATTTTTTGGTTTTGCTGCTGCTTCAATTAGTTTATCTGTGATATGTTGTGGTGCTGGACCATCAGGATTTCCCATAGAGAAGTCAATTACATCTTCCCCTGCTCTTCTTGCTTCCATTTTAATATTATTAACTTCTGCAAAAACATAGTTTGGAAGTCTTTTCATTCTTTCAAATTCGATTTCTTGGAACACAATTTACTCCTTAGTAATATTAATTCCTTGCCTTATATTAGCAAGAGTATATAAATCATCAATTTTTATATATTTTGTATTTTTAGGCACTTCAAGTTTTAAACTTTTATGCAAACTATTCTCTTGATAAGTTCCGATTATATTCAAACTATCATTATAAAAAACTACACTTGGATACCAAATATTTCCAGGTACAGATTTTATATTTATAACTTTTGCACCTGCTATTTTAATCATATATGGTTTAAGAGGCTTTTTTAAAGATAATTGACTGTTTTGAATTAAATCTTCTGCCTTATAAACTGAAGAATTATTTGTATTTAACGAATAATTCCAATCATAATTTCCCTCTCTTTTTATATCCACAATATAACAATTTATTGATTGTAACTCTTGTGATAATTTGAGAGGGCTTATGGCGGCTGCAGTTTTTATTTCTATAGTCCATTTTAAACTATCATCAACGACTATTTCTTCTTTCGTGATAAAGTTATATTGTCCCATAGATTTTAAAATTTCACTTATATTTCGGATAGTTTTTTTAGGGTCTTTGTTTGCAGTAAATGAAAAACTGATTCTTTGATTTGCACCACCAGTAGATTTTAAAACACCATTTTTATCTAATTCTTGCATTATTTTTGTGTAATCAATTTGATTATTAATATAGAAATTACTTTCATTACTGAAGAGATGAGTTATCAGATTTTTGTGCGTTGCATAATCATTTGCACCTAATAAATCTCTAACTTTTGCATCTATATCAGCATTTAATATAACACTACAAGTAATAATTAAAATTAGTTTTTTAATCACGGTTTTTTCTTTCTTTTTTTATCTTTTTAGATTATAAATTAAAATTCCAGCAGCAACAGATACATTTAATGAATCAAATTCATGTTCCATCGCAATCGATACTTTTAAATCCAATTTTTTAGCAACTTTTGGAGAAATCCCAGTTCCTTCACTTCCTAAGAATAAAGCAACTTTATCAGTTTTTTCTATTTTGCCATATTTTTTTAAATCAACACCATCCATTGTAGCACCAATTAGTGTAAACCCAGCATCAATCAATTCACTTGCTAAATCCACAGATCTTGGATGAACCATAAACGGTAAATCAAGTAATGCACCAGAACTTGTTCTTAATATTCCTGAATCATTTACAGTTTTAATATCTGCAGCAATTAATCCCTCAATACCTAACGAATAAGCGGTTCTAGCGATTGCTCCAATATTTCCAACATCTGTAACACCATCAAGAACCAAAATAAAATTCATTTTTTTGAACTCTTTGATGCTTGTGTATTCAACATGTTGTAGTTTTAAAAAGAAACCTTGATGGTTTCCACCTTTTGCTAATGCTTGAGCTTTTTGATTATCCAATTTGTGGATTTTTTTGTCAAGTTTTGCAAATCTTGTAAAAAGTTTTTTATCAATCTCTTTTGAAAGAAAAACTTCTTCTATTAAATGCGGGTGTTTGTCAAGTACGTAAAGTACGATTTGTTTTCCATATATTATCATTCGGGGATTCTATCTAAAAATTGTTGATAAACCTCTTTGATTGATTGTCCCGTCATCTTTGCAATTAATTTAGCTTTTATTTTTGGTGCAATATCTAAAGAAATGATATCATCTAAATCGAGGTTAAAACCAACTGTCTCTTTTGGTTCAACAATCACAACCCATTCACCTTTTATACTCATATTCTTAAATTCATTAAACAAATTTAATGCAGAACTTTTAAAAGTCTTTTGGTGAAGTTTTGAAATCTCTTTTGCTAAAAATATTGTTCTATTTGGTTCTTTTTCTTTTAACTCTTCAAGTAGTTTCAAAAGCCTATGCGGTGATTCATATAAAATTGCAAGTTTATCATCATTTAAAACATCACTAAGTTTTGAAGCACGACTAGCGCCTTTATGGTCTAAAAATCCATAAAAAGAAAAAGTTGTATGTGAAAAACCGCTCATCGCATAAGCAGTTAAAATAGCATTTGCACCTGGAAGTACATCATAAGGAATTTGATTTTTTATACAATAATCAACCAAGGTTGCCCCTGGGTCACTAACACAAGGCATTCCTGCATCACTTACATAAACAACATTTTTAGTAAAAGTCTCTTTATCTAAAGTTTGTAAAATTTGATTTTCATTATGAGAATGGAAAGATTTGAATTCTTTGTTTGAAAAGTCTAGGTTGTTTTTTTCACCTAAAAGATTTAGAAGTTTTTTTGTTACTCTTGTATCTTCACAAAAAATAAGTTCCGCTTCCTCAAGGATTCTTAAAGATCTTTTTGAAATATCTTCAAGATTTCCTATTGGAGTTGGAACTAAGCACAACATAATATTGTACTATTTAGCCATATTATATTTAGCTTTGAATTTCTCAACTCTTCCAGCAGCATCAACGATTTTTTGCTCACCAGTGAAGAATGGGTGACAAGAAGAACAAATGTCAATTCTTAATGTTTCAACATTTGATTTTGTCTCAAATGAGTTACCACAAGCACAAGAAACTGTACAAACTTTATAATCTGGATGAATTTCTTTTTTCATACCATAAATCCTTAATTTAATTAATGTCTAACAAAAGGTCGAGTCCTTGCAAGCCCTTTATTAAACTCTTTAGGGACGGGATTATAACGAAAAATACTTAATAATATCTGAATTTAAGTTCTCTATTATGTTTGAAGTTTTATCTAAAAATTGACCTTTATTAAAAGTATTTTGTCTTTTTGCTAATTTTACGGTATTTAATGAAATTTTTTCTTCTAGTTGTTGTTTTGTAAGTTTCCCATCTAAATATTCTAAAGTTTCGATTATTCCAATAGATGCCATACAATTTGGTGCTCTAGTATATTTCTTTTCCAAAAATATAACTTCATCTATAAGACCTGAATTTATCATTATTTTTGTTCTTTTAGAAATTCGATTTCTTAACTCTTCCTTATCCCATAAAATTTCAAAAATTTTCAAATCTTTAGCAATAGGATTTTTCTGATTTTTTTCAAAATATTCGCTTGGTATAAGACCTGTTTGTTTATAAATTGCATAAGCTTTTTCGATTCTATATCTATCATTTTTTTCAATTTTTCTCATATAATCTTTATCTATTTCATATAATAAATCATAAGCTTCAGTAGATGAAATATCAAGTTTTATTTTAGAGTCTATACCTTGAGACAAACCATCTATCAAGGCTTTTAAATAAAAACCTGTTCCACCAACAATAATTAGATTTTTATCATTTTTCAAAGCATAATCTCTCGATTTTTTATATAGTTCAATAAATTTTATTACATCAAACTCTTCATTTGGATAGACTTCATCTATTCCAAAATGAACAATATCTCCTCTTTCTTCAAGTGTCGGCTTTGCTGAAGCTATTTCAATATCTTTGTAAACACAAAGTGAATCTAAAGATAGGATTATAGAGTTAGTTTTTTCTGCAAGTTCTAAAGATAGCGCTGTTTTACCAGATGCAGTAGTTCCTATTAGTGCTATTTCTTTCATTGTTTTTTACTTTTGTTGTTTGAACAATTTTCTAATCTTTGATTTAAGTCATTTATCTCTTTTTCTTTTTGAATAAGAGTTCTTAAAAGGTCTGATACATCTTTAGAACCAGAATTTATAACATCATTTTCAGCTTTGGTTGAACAAGAAGTTAGACCAAAAATTAAAATACAAGAGCTTAGAAATAGGGTGGTTTTAGACATTTGTTGCTTTCATAGTTAAAATAAAAATTATTATAACTAGAAAAAGGTTAATTTTTATTTTTTAATAATATCTTTGATACAATTATTTTTATGAATAAGCTTATACAAAAATTAAACGACTTTAACGAACTTGTTATGTTCAAACACTCTATTTTCTCACTTCCTTTTATTTTTATAGCAATGGTTGTAGCAGCAGATGGTTGGTTTGGATTTAAACTTATGTTTTTAGGAATTCTTGCAGCATTAACAGCTAGAAATTTTGCTATGGGATTCAATAGATTTATGGATAGAGATATAGATGCTTTAAATCCACGAACTATAAATAGACCAAATGTTGATGGAAGATTGGATGCTAAACAAATATTTATCTTTACATTTTTAAATGCTTTAGGATTTATTGTTGTGGCATATTTTGTAAATGATTTGGCACTTTATTTGTCAATTCCAATTTTGGTAATTATTGGTTCATATTCATATTTTAAAAGATTTTCTTATTTGGCTCATGTAATTTTGGGTATCTCTTTAGGACTTGCCCCAATAGCTGGTGTTGTTGCAGTTAGTGAGGGTATATCTTTTTGGTCAGTATTACTTAGTATTGGTGTTATGTTTTGGGTTGCTGGATTTGATTTACTTTACTCTTTGCAAGATATTGAGGTTGATAAAAAACTAGGACTTCACTCAATTCCATCAAAATTTGGTGTTGAAAAAACAATGAAAATTTCAAAAGTTTTTCATGCTTTAACTGTGCTATTTTGGTTTTTATTTGTTGTTGTATCTAATAGTTCATATTTTGCTTATGTTGCTGTGATAGTTAGTGCATTGATGTTGTCGTATGAACACTATTTGGTAAATAAAGATTTTAGAAAAATTGATAAAGCATTTTTTACTGTAAACGGATATTTAGGCATAATCTTCTTTATACTAATTATTCTTGATAAGATTTTCTTTTAATTTTATTTTTAAGTAAGGCTGTGATATGATTTCAGCCTTATTATTGGCGCGTCTATAGTTCAACTGGATAGAATGACCGGTTTCGACCCGGTAGGTTGTGGGTTCGACTCCTACTAGGCGTACCACTTTACCTTAAGTTTTAATGATATGATTTAATTATCCCTAAAAAGAAGAGCATGTAAAATCATATTCTTTATTTTTACCCAAAAATGCGACTTTCAAATATACCTATAAACATGCTTAGCAACATTCAAAGTAGAATTCTAATGAAAACTGATAGTGATTTTAATACAAATTCAATAATTGAAACAAAAGAAACAATAGAAGAAATTACACTTCAAAAAGTAGCTAATTTTAATAGAGGTAGAGCAATTATCAAAGATGGGCAGAGTTCTAAAAAAATCTTTAATTCAAGTGCCTTTTATTTTTGAAAATCAACATTTATCTTATTTAATAAAAAGTATCAGTAATAAATAATATAATGTTTAAAAGTTATTTTTAAAGGATAATTATGAGAAATGGTGTCTTAGAACAAGCATTGCAATTAAGTGAAGAAATATTATCTAATATAGAATTAAATGAAATTTCACTTTCAAATATTGCTTTAAAAACATCAAGATTAGCAAGATTATTAGATGATTTTGAGAAACAAAAAATATTTCAATATGAAGCAAGTGGATATCCAACTACACCAAATGGAATAAATCCTGATATATTTGAATTATTACAAAAATCTAAAAGAACTTATTTTAAAAAGAATAAAGAAGAATTAAAAGAATATGGACATATAAAATCCATAGAGCAGTATGAAAATGAATTATTAAGTGCGAAAGAGAGTATTTTTGTTTCAAAAGATGCTGATGTATCTTTATCTTCTGCTAATCCTCATCAAAGTGTTTATGCTCCTATTGGTAATGGTTTAGAAAGAAAAGCTTTAAGGGATATAATTAGTAATAATTCTGAAATTATAGCTTCTCGTAAATCTTATATTTATGATTATGTTTTAGAAAAAAATTATGAATTAAAATATTCAAATTTTAATAGTGATATTTTTACAAGAACACAATTAAAAGTTGATTCAGCGATGATGGACATTCTTCCTGAAACTATTAAAAAATTTACATCAGTTTATTCAAATTTATTATCTGAGAATAATGAAGATTGGTCTAATGCAGTTCATAGTTGTAGAAGAATTCTCCAAGATTTAGCAGATAAAATTTATCCTGCCAGAGAACCAAAAGAATTACCAAATGGTAAAAAAATTAGTTTAGGTGTAGAACAATATATAAATAGATTGATTGCTTATATAGAAGAACATTCAGATTCAAGTAGATTTGAAGAAATTGTAGGTTCAAATCTTAAATATATAGGAGAAAGATTGGATAGTCTTTTTAATGCTGTTCAGAAAGGTTCTCATAAAGTTATTTCAACACAAGATGAAGCTGATAGATATGTAATATATACTTATTTGATTGTTGGAGATATTTTAAGATTAAAAACTGATGTAGAAAGTAAAATTGAAATTGACAAATAAAAATTAACAGAAGGAATATCTTGTGCCAATAGTAGATTGTAGTAATCGTTCGAGCAAAAATAATAGACAAAATATTGTAAATGAATATGATTTGATTCCTATTTCTCATATACAATTACTACCAAAGCAAATAAAACAAAATTGTTGTGGACCTAAATTAACTGACTCATATTATGTGTTTTCATATGAGAATAAATTAAATCCTAATGATAATGGTTATTTTAATGTTGGTTCTCATTGTGCTAATAATTTTTTACAATTAACTAATCAAAATGCCTTACCTATATTTAATATTTTGATGAATAATAATCAACGAAATAATAATGTGAATAATAATCAACGAAATAATAATGTGAATAATCAAAGAATAAAAATAAATATACAATTAGAAAATGCTATGAATTTATTTATGGCTTACAATCCTACTGTTATCCCATTCGGATATTTTTATAAGATATTGAATTTTGTTAGAACAGCAAATGTGATAACTAACGATACATCAATAAGAGAAGTTAATAGAGTGATAGGTTCTTATAATCAAACAATTCCAAATATCATAAACTCTTTGTCTATGCAACATAACTTGAGAGCTTTTAATTTTACGGAATTACATAATCATATTATAACAAATAATATACTTCCAAATGGCAATAATCTAACAATTTAGTGCCAATTTGGTGCCTATAAATGGTATTTATAGGTTATGAGTTCGATTCCCATAAAATCCTATCAGGCGTACCACTTTTTACTAAAAACCTTAAAATCTTTTTTATAAATCAAAAAATCAATTCTTACTTTGTATATCAGCTATCTAATTTATCATACTTATCTCATATCTTACATATAAAATATCTTAATTAAAAATTAGGAGGTTATATGAAAATAGGACTATTTATTCCCTGTTTTATGAATGAGTTATATCCTGATGTTTGTAAAGCTACATATAAATTACTGAAAAATCAAGGTTTACAGATAGAATATCCACTTAGTCAAACTTGTTGTGGACAACCAATGGCAAATTCTGGATGTTCAAAAGATATAAAAACACTTGCAATTAATTTTGTAAATACATTTAAAGATTATGATTATGTTGTAGCACCAAGTGGTTCATGTGTTTCTATGGTAAAAGAACATTATGCACCATTTTTTGACAATGACAATGATTATAATAAAATCAAAGCATCTATTTATGAAGTTTGTGAGTTTTTACATGATGTTGTAAAGATAGAAAATATAAATTTTGATTTCTCTTTTCCATACAATGTTGGAGTTCATAACTCTTGTCATGGACATAGGGTTTTAAAACTTGCAAGTGCAAGTGAGTTAAATATTCCTTATGAATCAAAATTGAAAAATCTTCTAAATAAAATTCCAGAAATCAATCTTATAAATCTAAAAAGAGAAGATGAATGCTGTGGATTTGGTGGAACATTTTGTGTTCAAGAAGAGGCTATCTCAGTTGCTATGGGAAAAGATAGAATTGATGACCATTTAGAATCAAATGCACAAATAATGACAGGTGCTGATATGTCTTGTCTGATGCACATGGATGGAATAATTACAAGAGATGGAAATCCAATAAAAGTTATGCACATAGTTGAAATTCTAGCAGGAGTTAGACCATGAGTACACATAGTATAAATGCTGCAAAATTTGTAGCAAATGATGAGAGAATGCACTGGCATGATGGTGCATTATGGTTTGTTAGAGAAAAAAGAGATAGAGCTAGTAAATCAATACCTGAATGGGAACAATTAAGAGAGTTTGCAAATCAGATAAAAACTCACACTATGGCAAATCTTGACACTTATCTTTTAGAGTTTGAGAAAAATGCAACAGAAAAAGGAATAAAAGTTCATTTTGCATTTGATGCTTTAGAACACAATCAAATAGTTGCAAAAATTTTACAAGAAAAAGGTGTTAAAAAACTTGTAAAATCAAAATCTATGCTAACAGAAGAGTGTCACTTAAATCCTTATTTAGAAGAAAGAGGAATTGAAGTTATAGATACAGATTTAGGCGAAAGAATTGTTCAATTAAGAAATGAACCACCATCTCATATAGTTCTTCCAGCGATTCATTTAAAAAAATCTGATGTTAGTGATACTTTTCATGAAAAACTGGGAACTGAAAAAGGAAATTATGACCCAACATATCTTACAAGAGCAGCAAGAGCAGCTCTAAGAGAAGATTTCTTAACTGCACAAGCTGGATTAACAGGAGTTAATTTTGCAATAGCTCAAACAGGTGGAGTTGTAGTTTGTACAAATGAAGGAAATGCAGATATGGGAG
>ERZ724515.1354-NODE-1354-length-10216-cov-10.301545_pt1 | contig 10216 bp, 10 predicted proteins | sample MGYA00376048_ERZ724515 | MGnify/ENA primary metagenome ERZ724515 (study PRJEB28724, sample SAMN07190885) | wastewater metagenome | isolation source: influent of sewage treatment plant in Hong Hong | place: Hong Kong | collected 2016-03-17 ... | reverse complement strand
ATATTCATTTTATTCCTTGATTTTTAATCTTTTTAAATATAAATGAATTATAGTAAAGAATTTTATTTTAGATTGATTTTATTGCAAAATGTAATGAAAGTTTTTCTAATTTAAATTAACTATTTTATAAGTATACTATAGTTATCATACATCCAAATATTGAGGAATTTAATTAATAATGAGTGATAAAGAAAAAAAGATTTCAGGATATAGTATTTATTTTGATGAACAAATAAAAAGAACTATGCAAAATGAACTTCCTGAATTTTATCCTGATTTACCTACAAAAAAATATGATGTTATTTATTGTGATCCACCTTGGGATTATGGTGGGAAAATGCAATTTGATAAAAGTGGTAAAAAAGATGTAAATAAAGATTGGGAAAAGAAGATATTTATAAGTGCTGCAAACTTTCAATATCCAACGGTAAAAACTAAAGATTTAAAAAAGATACCAATTAAACAGATAGCAAAAGATGATTGTTTGTTATTTATGTGGGTTACAAGTCCTCACATGGAGCAAGGAATAGAGTTGGGAAAAGCTTGGGGATTTGAGTTTAGAACAGTTGCTTTTGTTTGGGATAAAATGGTTCATAATCCTGGACAATATACTCTTTCTTATTGTGAAATGTGTTTGGTTTTTAAAAGAGGCAAAATACCAACACCAAGAGGTACAAGAAATGAAAAACAATTAATTAGTGTACCAAGAGGTAAGCATAGCCAAAAACCTATTGAGGTTTTAGAAGCTATTCAAAGAATGTTTCCAACGCAAGATAAAATTGAATTATTTGCAAGACATAAACCAGAAAATTGGGATGTTTGGGGATTAGATGTACGAGAGGAATATGAGGATTAATAAAATATAAAACCTTTAATCAATTAAAGGTTTTATGTGAGTTAAAAAATGCTCAATTAATGGTGTTGGATTATTTTGGTCTCTCCACATAAAATAGTGTTCTGGAATACCCGTATACCATAGTTTAACTTCTCTAACTCGACAAGGGTCACGAGTTATATTTCCTATAAATACCGTCCAAAAAGGAATGATATTAGGATTTAAATTTCCAGCTGTTCGTAAAGCACTTAACAATCCAGGAGTAAAAAATTTACATGATCTTTCATGTGCATTCCCTCTTCCATCAGCTCTTGTTCCACCTTCAACCCATCCATCTTGTCTTTTAACTTCTATGTATATTGTTTTATTTGTTTCTGTGTTTGTTATTGCATAATCAGGGAAAACACCATGTTTTTTTATTTCAACTGTAGGAGTATAAATTTCTGCTTGTTCTTGAGTTGTTAATTGAACATTGACATATAAGTCTTTAAATTCATTTGGATTTCTTCTTATTTCATATTCAGTATCTGTAAATATTGTTTGAAATGTTTTAAAAAAATCATTTTCAGCATTTGCTGCATTTCTTCCTGCGTATGTTTGCCAAATTTTTCTTAGTCTATTTGCATCACTTCCCATTATAAGTCCTCTAATAATTTACTTAATGGAGTATCTAGTGCTTTTGATAGTTTTTCAATATTAATTAGAGTGATGTTTTTTTCTGCTCGTTCTATCATTCCAATATATGTTCTATGTAGATTTGATTTGTGTGCTAACTCTTCTTGTGAAAGACCTTTATTTTTACGGGTTTCTTTTACTCTTAAACCAAAATTTATTAGAATTTTATTATCTATTTTCATTTTAACTCCATTTTAAAAATAATAACTATAGTATACATTTTTGTCTACATACTATAATTAGCATTTGTATAAAAATTAAGAGTTATTATATGAGTAAATAGTTTTTATAAAAACCATCTTCATAAAGATATTATAGCCTTTTAGTTATAATCAAACCATGGAAAAAATACTTAAAAAATTAGACTTAATTGATTATATAGAGAGTTTCTCAAAGCTAATGGCTAGGGAAAAATCTGTTATTTTAGAAGGGGATATAAATCTTCATCATAAACTTATTAGCGAATTATCAAAATTTGATTTTAAAGCTCCTTCTAAAATAGAAAATCTTGATTCAGCTTTAATGCACATACAAAAACAAGGTGTTTTAAAAATCTATGAAATTTTTGAATTTATCAAAATAATCAACTATTTTAGATATTTAAAAAGATTTAATTTCGATGGAAAAATGCTTGAATGGCTAGAAAAAATAACTATCCCAAATGAAATAATAAAAGTTTCTGATTATTTTGATGAAAAGTCAAACTTAAAAGATGGAATAAACGAAGACTTTGACAACATAAAATATGCTATTTCAAAAAATAAAGAGATGATAAAACAAAGTCTTTATAAAATCATAAACTCTACAAAAGTCAGGACTTATTTGGTTGATTCACAAGTTCATTATATAAATGGCGAAGAAGCTTTGCTTGTTCGTGGTGGATTTAATCATGTATTAAGTGGTTCAGTAATTGACCGTTCTAACTCTGGATTTTTTTATGTAGTTCCTCATAGTATTTCTGAACTTAAACAAAAACAAAGTGATTTAAAAAACAAACAAGATGAAATCTTATATAAAATCTGTAAAGAGATTTCCTCTTTATTTGAAAAGAACTTACTATTTTTAAAGTTTTTAAACAAAGAATTTGACAGATTTGACCATTATCAAGCAAGACTATTTTTTGCAAAAGCAGGAGATAAAAATTTTATTCTTCCTTCAAAAAATAATGTTAATAAACTTATTGATTTTTGTCATCCAGCACTACATAATGCTAAACCAATAAGCATTGATTTTACAAAATCAGTTGTAATGATTACAGGAGTAAATGCAGGAGGAAAAACAATGATGTTAAAATCTATTTTATCAGCAGTGTTTCTTTCAAAATATCTACTTCCATATAAAACTCATCACGATACAGTTGTAAGTAATTTTAAATCAATAAATGCAGTTTTAGATGACCCTCAAAGTGTTAAAAATGATATTTCTACTTTTGCAGGGCGAATGGTAGAGTTTTCAAAACTTTTTGCTTCAAAAAATGCTATTGTGGGAGTTGATGAGATAGAACTTGGAACTGATTCAGATGAAGCAGCAAGTTTATTTAAAGTAATAATTGAAGATTTAATCCAAAGGGATATAAAAGTAATTATCACAACTCACCACAAAAGACTTGCAGCTCTTATGGCTTCAAATCCTGATGTTGAGCTAATAGCAGCTCTTTATGATGAAGAGAATCAAAAACCCACTTATGAATTTTTACAAGGAACTATTGGAAGGTCTTACGCTTTTGAAACAGCTTCAAGATATGGAATACCTTATAGTGTTGTAAAAAGAGCAAAAGAGGTTTATGGAGATGATAAAGATAAACTAAATGAGTTGATAGAAAGAAGTAGTTCATTAGAAAGAGAATATAAACAAAAAATTGCAAAACTTGATGATGAAATCAAAAATATGCAAAGAATCACTTCAAATTTAAAAGAGCAAAAAGAGAAACTTGATGAGCATATTTATAGTGAAAAATCAAAACTTCACAAAGAGTATAGTGAAGCACGAGATGAAGCAAAAAAAGCTATAAAAGCGAAATTGGTTGGAGAATCACACCAACATTTAAATGTTGCTCATAAAATGGCAAAAGAGATAAAAACTGAGAAAGTTCAAGAAGTAGTAGAATTTAGTGTTGGAGATAGAATAAAATATCGAAATACAAAAGGAACTATCGTTTCAATCAAAGGTGCAAAAGCTTTTATTGAAAATGATATGGGAATGAAAGTTCAAGTTTTATTAGCTGATTTAAGTAGAAGTGGAAATCCACCTCCAAAAATTCCTACAAAAAAAGCAACAGTAACTATTCAAAAACCAGAAACTGGAAGTATAAAACTTGATTTACATGGACAAAGAGCTGAGGAAGCGCTTGAAAATCTTGATAAATTTTTATCTGATGCTTTACTTGCAGGGTTTGAAGAGGTTTTAGTTTATCATGGAATTGGGACTGGAAAATTAGCATTTGCAGTAAAAGAGTACTTAAAAAAACATCCAAAAGTTAGAGGTTTTGAAGATGCTCATCCAAGTAGTGGTGGGTTTGGAGCTAAGTTAATTAAGCTTTAAAAGCTTAATTAGCCAAAGATTTTACAAAATCTTCCATTGTTTTATTAGCCATTTCATTTGGTGCTTCTAAGAAATTTAAAATAAAAGAGTCTTGCATTTCACAAACACCAATACTTCTAGGTCTAACTGCTAATACTTCAGGAGTTGGTAACTCTTTTCCAAAACAAAATACTATATTTTTTGCAGCTTTTATATTTGGATTTATCTCTGAACCTTCTAGTGAACTTGTATGTTTATATTGGTCAAAAATTGCAATAAATGCTAAAACAGGATGAGAATCTATTTTAACTTGTAAAGCGGCAATAATCTCATCTACACTTTTGTATTTAATCTCACTTTTTTTGTATTCTAGTTCAAAGATATGGTATTTTTCTTTAAATATTTTTTGTTTCATTCGTTTCCTTTTTTATAAATTGAGATAAATGAATCTATGGCACAGTTCATTCTCTCTTCTAAATCATTTGCATCAATATTCATATAGTCAGTTTGTATTTTATAAACTAATTTATTATCATATTTAAACTCAAATACTAAATAACCAGCATAACTTTTGGCATCTTTATTTTTTTTGCCCTTATCTTCTTTATCATTTTCATAAATATAATAATCTATTAGAAGTTTTTGATTCTCTTTATTTTCACTCGAGTTTTTATTTATATATTTCTCAATAACAGCTTTTAATTTTTCATTACTTTGTTCTTTTGTTAAAATATCTATCAAATGGCTTTTCATAAATTCTGAATATTTTATATCTGATATTAGTTCATAATTATTTGATTCAAGAGATTTAATAGCTTCTTTTATTGGATTTTCTATAAATATTTTTTCAAATGTTGTAGTTTTTGATTGACACTCCAATCTTTTACTTTTTGCACTTTTTGTAGCTTCTTTATATACTGAATAAAAAAAGATACCAAATAAAATTAGTAAAATTATTGGTAGTTTATTTTTCATTTATTGTAACCTTTATTTGATTTTTTGGATATTATCAAATAAAGATTAATAAGTCAATATTATCTAAGTATTATAATTAAATATAATAATTATCTACTTCTTAGAGATATTTAAATTTATTGAAGAGTTTGTATTTTCTATTTTGTTTGATAAAACTATTTGTTTTGGATTTATTTTTTTCTCCTTAACTAAATAGTTATTTATATTTGTAATTCTATTTTTTGCTATTTTTTCTAAGTTAGGTATTTTTATCTTTTCTTTTAGAATTAAAGCTTCAATATCCTCTTTTTTTAGATTTCTATCATCATCTTTTCTTGCTAAATAACTTTGTTTTTGTTGAGCATAACCTTCTGTATTTGCATCATAAGATGGTATTAATTCAATAGCTATTTCACTTCTTGCTTTTAGAATTTGAGCAATTTTGTCTAAACTCTCTTTTTGAATAGGAGTTACTTCATCTTCTAAAGCATTGAATTTTACACTTTTTATTTCATCTTCATTGAAATTAAACATCGCTCCAAGAAGTGAAAAAGGTGCTGTTACAGCTTTTGTCATTAGGTTTACGAAAGCTTTCCAAACAATAGGACCAACTGCAAATTGTGGGTCATCAATATTTCCTGAAACAGGAAGATTTATATCTATAATTCCATCAGAATTTTTAAGTAAAGAAATAGCAATATCCAAAGGCAAAGATACAGCATCAGGGCTTTCTACTTTATCACCTAGTTCTAATTTTGAAATAATTATGCTATTTTGTGCTTCAAGATTTGATTTTTGAATGTTGTATTTTAAATCCAAATCCAATTTTCCACTTTTGATTTCTCTTCCAACAAATTTACCAGAATATGGTGTGAAGTTTTTTACAGCTATGTTATTAAAAATTAGATTTATATCAGTCAATAATTTTATATTATTTGGATGTACGATACCCGTTATTTTTGCAACTCCATATTCATCAACAACACCTTTTACTTCAAGGTTTGTTGTGCTTGATTCGTTGTTTTTGAATTCTGAAATTTTTCCATTTAGTTTTGAAACTGTGGTTTTAAAAGGAAGTGGTAAATTTTTATCTTCAAAACTAAAAATACCATTTGTGATATTAACTGGTCCAATATTTAGTTTAGTTTGTGTTTGTTTAGTCTCTTTTTTATTTTTAGTAGATTTGTTGTCTTTTAAAACAACTTTATTTTCAACTTTTATATTTTCTTCATTTTTTATAGTTTTTGTTGAATCTTTTTTTGCCAAAATAACTGAAATATTTGGTTTACTTAGTTCTGTTTTTTCTATTTTAAAACCATCTTTTGTATTTGAAAGTTTTTTGATTTCTAAATCTAGGTTTTTTGCTTCAACTTGTGTTTTGTCATTTGTATTTAGAAAGTTAAGATTTGGTTCAATTAATTTTATAGAGTTTATTGATAAATTCTCTTTTTTATTTATTAGGTTTAGTACATTTAATTGAAGATTTTTAGCTTTTAATTCTAACTCATTTGTTTTATCAATATCTAGGTTTGATACTTTTAAAATAGTTGAATTTATATCTAAAATCTCATCTTTTAGTTTAAGTTTATCAAGATTTATATTTGCATTTTTTGATGATATTAGCAATTTATTTTTATTGTCTGTATATGTTAGATTTGGATTTTCTAAAGCTAATTTTGTTAAATCAATATTTGAACCAACAATATTTAAAGATTCAAGATTTATATTAAAAGCTTTAGTTTTAGCAATAGAATCGTTTATTTTATCATCAAAAGTAAAATCACTATTATTTAATTTTAGATTTGAAAGATTTATATTCCAAGGTTTTGTCTCTTCTTTTGTTGTTGTCGTTGGTTGTTGAACTTTTTCTTCTTTTTTTGCTGTTTGGTTTATGATTTTTGAAAAATTAATTCCATTTTTATCCAAAATCATATTTGCTTTTAGAGATTCTAAATTGATACCATCAACACTAATATTTTGATTTATCAAATCAAAAGCAAAAGTTTTTATATCTAATTTTTCAAGATTTACAATAGGTTTTTTGTTTTGATTCAAATTTATATTATTGAATTCAAACTTATCAGTACTTAGTTTTAAATCCAGATTTGTTGAAGTATCAAGATTATAGTTTAGTATTAAATTTAGGTTTGCATTTTCATCTAAATCAGCATTTAACATATCTTTTTTATATGTAAGTAACTCTTTTAGTCTTAAATCTTCAATAGAAACTCTTCCATAAGCTTTGAATGGTTGCAGTTTAAATGCTCCACCAATAGTGATATTTGTGTGTTCATTTAGTTTGAGCATCAAACTATTTGATGTTAGGGCATTTTTGTAAGTTCCTAAATCATATAAAGTATAATTTATATCATTTAAACTTAGCGAATATGGAGTGTTGCTTTGTTTTTGATAACTAATATTTGCATTTTCTAAAGTAAATTTTGAAACTAAAAATGCAATATCTGAAGAGGTTTTTTCTTCTGGATTTTGAGTCTTTTCAGTTTGAGATGGTTTTAGAAGATTTAAAAGATTTATATTTCCATCTTTTCCTTCAATGATATTTACAAATAAATCTTTCAAAGCTATATCTTTGAATCTAATATTTTGTTGTTTGATAGACCTAAGAGCTGAAAAATCAACTAAAAATTCTTTAAATGATAGTGTTGTTACATCATTTGAATCTGATATTTTAAAGTTGTGGATTTTAAGTTCTAAGATTAGAGGATTGAATTCTATCTTTTCAATAGTTGTTTTTTGTATTAAGTTTTCATCTAGCTTTTTTATTATTTGGTTTTTTAAAATGATTGGTAAAAGTGTAAATCCAAAACCAATATAAACTACAATTAAAAAGCAAAGTCCATAAAACAATTTTACAAGTTTTCCCATCATTAATCCTAGATAATTAAATAATAATCTAAATATTATATAACAAAATAAAGTTAAGTTAGCTAAAATTTCCCTAATTAAAAGGATATATAAAATGACTATTATAGAATTATTTCAAAAATTATTAAGATTTAAATCAATAACACCAAATGATGATGGAGCGTTTGACTTTATAGAAGAGTATTTAGGACAAGAGTGGAAGTGCATAAAAGTAGATATGGAAGGGGTAAAAAATAGATTTTTTTATAAAAAATTTAATGAAAACCCACAACATCTATGTTTTGCAGGTCATATAGATGTAGTTCCAACAGGTAAAAATTGGGAAATTGACCCATTTGCTGCTGATGTTATAGATGGAGTTATCACTGCAAGGGGAGCTCAAGATATGAAAAGTGGTGATGCTGCATTTTTATATGCTTGTAAACATGCGACCAATTTTGATGGGACACTTTCTATTTTACTAACTTCAGATGAAGAGGGCGAGGGAACTTATGGAACTATCAAGATGCTAGAACACTTGCGAGATATAAACTTCATACCAAACTATGCGGTTGTTGCTGAGCCTACTTGTGAAGAGGTGTTTGGAGATGCTATAAAAGTAGGACGAAGAGGAAGCATCAATGGATACATTACTATAAAAGGTAAGCAAGGACACGCTGCTTATCCTGAAAAGTGTATAAATCCAGTTCATAATTTTGCTAGTATATTGCCAAAAATAGCTGGAATTGATTTGGATAATGGAGATGAGTATTTTGCCCCATCAAAACTTGTGATTACTGATATAAGAGGTGGTATGGAAGTTACAAATGTAACTCCAAATGAGTTAAAAATCATGTTCAATGTAAGAAATTCTACAAATACTACAAAAGAAAGTGTTGAAAGCTTTATAAATGAAAATTTAAAAGGTTTAGATTATGAGTTTAGAACAACTCAAGGTTCATTTCCTTTTGTGACAAATAAAGAGTCAAAAGTAGTAAAAGCTATGGAGAGTTCAATAAAAGAGATATTGGGAGTAACTACAAAACACTCAACTCATGGAGGAACAAGTGATGCTAGATATTTTGGTGCATTTGGAATAGAAGCTATCGAATTTGGTGTTATAAATGATACTATTCATAGTGTGGGTGAGAGAACAACTGTAAAAGAAGTTGAGGGATTGACAAAGGTGTTTGAGGATTTGATAGGGAAGTTTTAAAAAAGGACTAAAAAATGGAAGATAATTTAACAAGATGCAGACAAAGATTTGCAAATTATGAAAAATCATTAGGGCATTTGAAAAGTACAGTTGAAAAACAGAGTTTAAATGAGATAGAAAAGGCAGGGTTAATCCAGTTTTTTGAAGTAACTTTTGAACTTGCTTGGAAAGTAATGAAAGATTTTTTAAGTGCAGAGGGATATGAAGTAAAAAGCCCAAGAGAGAGCATAAAAACTGCTTTTGAATATGGATTGATTCAAAATGGAATTTTATGGCTTGAAGCTTTAGAAAAAAGAAACCTTGCATCACATACTTATGATGATAAAATTCTTGAAGAGCTTGAAGAGTTGATAATTCACACTTATTATCCTATTTTAGATGATTTAAGAGAAATTTTAAAGAAAAAGCTATGATAGGACTTACATCAAAAGAGCTAGAAATCCTAAAAGATGTATTCAAAAAGTTTGATGACATAAAAGAAGTCATACTTTTTGGCTCACGAGCTTTGGGTACGCATAAAATCGCTTCTGATATTGACCTTGCCATAAAAGGAAATGTTGATATAAATACTCTTTCAAAATTAAAATATAACCTTGAAGAAAATACAAATTTACCTTATTTTTTTGATGTTGTGATTTATGATAACCTTGAAAATATGGAGTTAAAAAGGCATATTGATGGGGTTGGGAAAGTTATATTTATGGTATAATTTTTTATAAAATGTATTAATAAATTATTACAAAGGCATTAAATGGAAGTAATTTGGGGAATTTTGTTAGTTGTTACAACAATTTTATTGATTTTTATATCACATATTAAAAAATGGTTAATTAAAATAAGTAATGATGTAGTTAATGGTATAAACTTAAATACTGTACAAAGAGAGAATATTAGAGATGCTAATATAAAACTTCTTGCAAAAACTTCTGCTGAATTTGAGAAAATATTAATAGAACAATTATCTGTCATAAACCAATATATTGAAAGTAAAAAAGAATTAGAGATAAGAGAATTTGAAAAACAACATTATCTCATTCAAAAAATGACTTTTTTACTTCCCTATGAAACAATTAATTCAAAAATTTTGCTAGAGTCTTTAGAATATAAAATGTGGGATGAAAAAGATGACTTGAAAATAATCCAACAAAGAT
>ERZ724515.1353-NODE-1353-length-10217-cov-22.314013_pt1 | contig 10217 bp, 9 predicted proteins | sample MGYA00376048_ERZ724515 | MGnify/ENA primary metagenome ERZ724515 (study PRJEB28724, sample SAMN07190885) | wastewater metagenome | isolation source: influent of sewage treatment plant in Hong Hong | place: Hong Kong | collected 2016-03-17 ... | reverse complement strand
TCGTGACGCCGCACAGGATATGAGATTTATCACAGAATGTCTGCTTTTTTTGTCACACCCAAGTTTGTTATTTTACCCCAAAAAATAAGGGGTCGACTGACACTGATGGCTACTGAGTTTAGCGCATAATGAAAACGGCGCCCCCAGAGGCGCCGTTGTTTTGGTGTAATGCGATCAATTACTGTTGCAGTTCCTGTTCGCTGAACACGCCGGCGAAGAGGGCACTGGAGAGATAACGCTCGGCAGCACTCGGCAGGATGACGACAATCGTTTTCCCTTCGAACTCCGGCAGCTCGGCCAGACGGGCGGCAGCGACCACGGCGGCGCCGGAGCTGATCCCCGCCAGAATGCCTTCCTCTTCCATCAGGCGGCGAGCCATCTCGATGGACTCCTCGCTGCTCACCTGCTCGACGCGGTCCAGCAGGGTCAGGTCCAGGTTGCCTGGAATGAAGCCGGCGCCTATGCCCTGGATCTTGTGGGGACCGGGCTTTATCTCTTCGCCCGCCAGTTTCTGGCTGATGACGGGAGATTCGCTGGGTTCGACCGCCACGGAGACGATGGCCTTGCCCTTGGTCTGCTTGATGTAGCGGGAGACACCAGTGATGGTGCCGCCGGTGCCGACGCCTGCCACAAACACATCCACGTCACCGTCGGTGGCATCCCAGATCTCGGGGCCTGTGGTCTGCTCGTGGATCTCGGGGTTGGCGGGGTTTTCGAACTGCTGCAGCAGCACATACTTGCCCGGCTCGGATTCGAGGATCTCGTTGGCCTTGGCAATGGCGCCTTTCATGCCCAGCGGCCCTTCGGTCAGCACCAGGTTGGCGCCAAGCGCCTTGAGCAGCTTGCGGCGCTCCAGGCTCATGGTGGCCGGCATGGTCAGGGTGATGGGATAGCCGCGGGCCGCAGCCACGAATGCCAGGGCAATGCCCGTGTTGCCGCTGGTGGGCTCGATGATCTCCTTGCCCTTGGTCAGCACGCCGCGTTTCTCGGCATCCCAGATGAGGTTGGCACCGATCCGGCACTTGACGCTGAAGCTTGGGTTGCGGCTCTCGATCTTGGCCAGCACGCGGCCCTTGGTAACACGGTTGAGACGAACAAGCGGGGTGTTGCCTATGGTCTGGCTGTTGTCCTCAAAAATTTTGCTCATGGTGCTATCCCTGTGTTTGTTAAGGCGATGAAACAAGATTACCCTGTGGTTTCTGAATGAGAAGTGACGAATCGTTATAACAATATGTTATTACAACATATAGAACTTATTCTCTCTTGCCGAGGGGGCTCCCGCTGCCTGGGCATCCAATGGAAGGGATCTCATGGGATTTGCAGGAAGCGACCGCTATCTCGCATCACAGGCACTGAAGATGGCCGTCGATGCCGCCATCGTGCTGGAGAAGCCGCTGCTCATCAAGGGTGAGCCCGGTACGGGCAAGACAGTGCTGGCGGAGGCGGTGGCCGAGTCCCTGGGCGCCGAGCTCATCAGCTGGCACATCAAGTCCACCACCAAGGCCCAGCAGGGGCTCTACGAATACGATGCCGTCGCCCGGCTGCGAGACTCCCAGCTCGGTGACCCCAGGGTAGGGGAGATAGGCCACTACATCCGCCGGGGCAAGCTGTGGCAGGCCTTCAGCGCAGAGCAGCGGCCAGTGCTGCTCATAGATGAAATCGACAAGGCGGACATCGAGTTTCCCAACGATCTGCTGCTGGAGCTGGATCGGATGGAGTTCGATGTCTACGAGACCGGCGAGCGAGTCAAGGCCCGCCAGCGGCCGGTGGTCATCATCACCTCCAACAACGAGAAGGAGTTGCCGGATGCCTTCCTGCGCCGCTGCTTCTTCCACTACATTCGCTTCCCCGACAAGGCCGAGATGCAGGCCATCGTCAAGCTCCACTACCCAAACCTCAAGGAGAGCCTGCTCGGTGAGGCGATGGAGCTCTTCTTCGAGCTGCGCGAGGTAGAGGGGCTGCGCAAGAAGCCGTCCACCTCGGAGCTGCTGGACTGGATCCGGCTGCTTTTGGCCGACGATATCGCCCCCGAGGCGATGCGCACCCGCGAGCCGGGCAAACTGGTGCCTGCCCTCTACGGCGCCCTGCTCAAGACCGAGCAGGACCTGCATCTGTTTGAGAAGCTCGCTTTTCTGGCCAGACGCGGCAGCTGACCCATGCTGATCGACTTTTTTACCCATCTGCGCCGTCACAAGCTCCCCTGCAGCCTGCGCGAATTGCTGGACTTGCACGCGGCGCTGGCAGCCAGACTGGCCAGCCTCGACATGGACGAGTTCTACCAGCTATCCCGCTGCCTGCTGGTGAAGGATGAGGCGCACTATGATCGCTTCGATCGCGCCTTCGCCGAGTATTACGAGGGGTTGGCCGCCATCCCCCTGTTGCCGGAGAGCCTGCCCGAGGAGTGGCTGCGCAAGGAGTTCGAGCGGCTATTGAGCGCCGAGGAGAAGGCGTTGCTCCAATCCCTTGGCGGGCTCGACCAGCTGCTGAAGACCCTAAACCAGCGCTTGAACGAGCAGAAGGAGCGTCACGCCGGCGGCAACAAGTGGGTCGGCACCGGGGGCAGCAGCCCGTTCGGTCACGGCGGCTATCACCCGGAAGGGATCCGCATGGGGGGAGAGGGCCAGCACGGGCGGGCGACCAAGGTGTGGGAAGCGCGCCACTTTCGCAACTTCAGTGACGACTCGCCCCTGGGGCAGCGCGCCATCCAGCTCGCCCTTCGCAAGCTCAGGCGCTGGGTGCGCCGGGGCAATCCCGACGAGCTGGATCTCGACGACACCATCCAAAGCTCGGCCAGGCAAGGCTGGCTCGATGTGAAGCTCAGACCCGAGCGCCACAACGGGGTCAAGCTGCTGGTCTTCTTCGATGTGGGGGGCTCCATGGATGCCCATGTGGCCGAGGTGCAGCGCCTCTTTTCGGCCCTGCGCCACGAGTTCAAGCACCTGGTGTTCTTCTATTTTCACAACTGCCTCTACGACTTCGTCTGGCAGGACAATGCCAGGCGCCTTGATGATCGGTTCGATACCCTGCGGCTGCTGCGCACCTACGGCAGCGACTACAGGGTGATGGTGGTGGGGGATGCGAAGATGGGCCCCTATGAAATCACCTGGCCAGGTGGCAGCGTAGAGTACTGGAACGAGGAGCCCGGCCAGGTGTGGCTCGGGCGCCTGCAACAACATTTCCCCAAGATGGTGTGGGTCAATCCGCTGCCAAGGCAGGAGTGGCTGTGGCACCCCTCCATCAAGTTGATGAACGAATTGATCGGCGGGCGGATGCACCCGCTGACCCTGGCGGGTCTGGCTGCGGCCATCGACCAGCTGTGACCCTCTGAACCCTAAAAAACAGACAAGCCGGGATTGCACCCGGCCAGGAGCAAAGATGACCTCTATCGTAATCAGTGGCTCAGGCCTCTATACCCCTCCCTTTGCCGTCAGCAATGAAGCGCTGGTGGCGGCCTTCAACCAGTACGTGGATCTCTACAACGAGGAGAACGCCTCCGCCATCGATGCAGGGCAGCTGCCTGCCAAACAGCACTCGAGCTGCGAGTTCATCGAGAAGGCCTCCGGCATCAAGAGCCGCTATCTGGTGAGCAGCGAGGGGGTGCTGGATCCCGACATCATGCAGCCGCTCATGGCGGAGCGCCCGGACGATCAGCCCTCCATCATGGTGGAGATGGCGGTGGCGGCCGCCGAACAGGCGCTGATCGCCGCCGGTCGTGAACCGGGGGAGATCGATCTTGTCATCGTCGCCGCCTCCAACATGCCGCGCCCCTACCCGGCGCTGGCCATCGAATTGCAGCACTATCTGGGCGCGAGCGGCCTGGCGTTCGACATGAACGTGGCCTGCTCTTCCGCCACCTTCGGGATCAAGACCGCCGCAGACATGCTGGCGGCAGGCACCGCCCGGCTGGCGCTGGTGGTCAATCCGGAGATCTGCTCGGGTCACCTCAACTTCCGCGATCGGGACAGTCACTTCATCTTCGGCGACGCCTGTACCGCCGTGCTGCTGGAGCGGGAGGCCGATTGCCAGGTGGCCAACCCCTGGCAACTGGTGGCCAGCAAGCTGGTGACCCAGTACTCCAACAACATCCGCAACAACTTCGGCTTCCTGAACCGATTCAGTCCGCGCACCCGCTACGGGGATGACAAGCTGTTCCGCCAGCAGGGGCGCAAGGTGTTCAAGGAGGTGCTGCCTCTGGTGTGCACACAGATAGAGGAACAGCTGGGGGATCAGGGCTGGCAGGCGGGGGAGCTGAACCGCCTCTGGCTCCATCAGGCCAACCTCACCATGAACCAGTTCATCGGCCGCAAGCTGCTGGGCCACGACGCCAGCCAGCAGGAGGCGCCGGTGATCCTCGACAGCTATGGCAACACCAGCTCGGCGGGCTCCATCATCGCCTTCCACCTGTTCAACCAGGACCTGCCTAGCGGGGCCCGTGGTGTGCTCTGCTCCTTCGGCGCCGGTTACTCCATCGGCAGCCTGCTGTTGCAACGGCGCTAAGCGCCCTGTTCTGCGCACAAACAAGCCACCCTAGGGGTGGCTTTTTTCATGCAGATCAAGCGGCTTTTTCAAGCGGGTTCGATGGCCAATACCAGGCATTCAGGTTCTTTTATCTGAAATCGCACGTTCATATCGAACAATCTGACGCCGTACTCCTTGTCGTCCGGCTTGCCCTTCTTGTAGGCGGGACGGGGATCCTGGGCCAGCACCTCGCTCACCAGCTGGCGCAGCTCGGGGTGGGCCTTGAGCCAGGGCATGAGCTGCAGCTCCGCCTCGGGGGTGAAGCTCACCATCAATGGCGGGGTTGGAGCCTCGGGGGCGAAGCCGCCCCGGGCGTGGGGCAGGCTGTCGGCATAGGGAATATAGGGCTTGATGTCGACCACAGGGGTGCCGTCCAGCAGATCCACGGCGCCGAGGTCGAGCCACAGCTTGCCACGCTCACGGCCCACCCCGTGCAGCTCGACCACGGAGAGGCCGAGCGGGTTGGGGCGGAAGGTAGATCGGGTGGCAAAGACCCCGACCCGCTCGTTGCCGCCAAGGCGCGGCGGACGGACCGTCGGGTGCCAGCCCTGGGCCATGGTCTGGTGAAACACGAAGCTGAGCCAGAGGTGGGAAAACTGCTCTATGCCGCGCAGCACGTCCGGCTGATCGTAGGGAGGCAGCAGCTCCAGGCGGGCGCGAGCCGATTTGACCAGGCCGGGCTGGCGGGGGATGGCGAACTTCTCCTTGTAGGGAGAGCGGATGATCCCGAGTGTGTCTATATCGAACTTCATGGCGGATCCTGGCTGAAAACCCCGGCAATGTAGCACAGGCGGACCGAAAACGCAGGCGTCGCCACAGTCGTGGCCCCCTGTGATCCCGGTCGCAGAGCGCGGCATCCGAGGCTGTGCCCTGGCGTCAACTTGCGTAGGGTGGGGGAAGAACAGGGATTGGCCGGGGTCATGGCACCGCGGCGCACAGGAGAGACAGGGATGAAACTGCTGATTATCGGCGGCACCGGTTTTTTGGGCCGCCACCTCACCTCGCTGGCCCTGGATTGGGGTCATGAGGTGACGCTGTACAATCGGGGTCACCGCCAGCACCCTGACTGGCGCGAGCTGACCCAACTGCAGGGGGACAGGGATCAGAGCCTGGATCCCTTGCTGGGGGAGGGACTGCACTGGGATCTGGCCATAGACACCTGTTGCTATGACCCAGCGCAGGCGGCCAGCCTATCGACGGCCCTGCTCGGGCGTTGTGAGCGCCTCATCTTCATCTCCACCATCAGCGTCTATCGGGACTTCGCCCGGCCCGAGATGGACGAGTCGGCGCCGCTGCACCAGGTGGCTCCCGGCGAGTCAGCCAGCGGCTACGGTCCGCTCAAGGTCTTGTGCGAGGCAGAGTATCGGACCCGCTGGGGGGAGCGGCTCTGCATACTGCGCCCCGGCGTGCTGTGCGGCCCCTTCGACCCGACCGGCCGCCTGGCCTGGTGGGTGCAACGAGTGCAGCAAGGCGGATCCTGGCTGCTGCCGGGGGAGGGGCAGGACAGGCTGCAATACCTGGACGTGCGCGACTGCGCCGAGTTCGTGCTGCGGGCCGCCGAGCAGCGACTGGAGGGCTGCTTCAACCTCGTCAAGCCCGGCATCGCCCTGGTGGACTGGGTTGAGCGTCTGGCGGCCCGCCTGATGCCGGCCTCCCCCCTGCAACCGGAGTGGATCCCCTGGCCAGCCCTGATCGCGGCCGGGGTCGAACCCTGGCAGAGCTATCCCACGCTGCTGCCCAACACCCAGGCCGAGTTTGCCGGCTATGGCAGCATCAGCGCCGAGGCCGCCATCGTCCACGGCCTGAACTTCCGACCGCTGGAGGAGACGGTGGCCGATCTGGTGGCGTGGCTGGCCAGCAACGAGCAGGCGACTACGACGGGCATGACTCTGGCCGAGGAGGCGGCGCTGCGACGGCGGGTACGGGAGCATTCACCGTCATAGGTCGGCAGGGGGAAGCGTAGAGGCAAACGAGAGGGGGCAGGGTGCCCTCTCTCGTTTTGCCCGTCAGCGCAGCAGCGCGCCGCCGTCTGCCAGCAGTGCCTTGAGCACGGCTCTATGGCAGCGGGACTCCTGCTCGCAGTAGCAGCCCACTGACAGGTTGGTGGTGTGGGAGAGGGCTGCCAGCAGCGCCAGATCGTTGCGGGCAGCGGGGCTCGCCATCTCGGCCTTGTACTGCTTGCAGAAGGCAGCCCACTGGGCCGGGGTCTCGGCGGCCTGACCGAGCTTCATGGTCTCGGCGCTGGGGGCCAGGTTGGGGAACCAGACGTCGTACCAATCCTGGCTGGCAAAATCGCTCTTGGGCACGCCGCGGGGCGGGCGGCGCACTGTGCCGATGCGCAGTCCCTCATCGGGGAGACGGGGGCTGCCGAGGCGGACGATGGCGAGGGCCATGTCGAGACCTTACTTCTCTTCGGCCACTTTCAGCGCCTGACCGTAGCAGATCACCTGCTTCAGGCAGCCCGGCACATCGCTGAACTCGGCGCACTTGTCGAAGCTGACGCCGTTGCCGCCCATGTCAGCCACGCGGCGGCGGGCCAGGGTGCGGGCTTCGCCGGCATTGGGCACCGCCTGATTGGCATCGGCCTGGCATGACTCACCCTCGACGGTGCCGAGGTAGAGGTAATTGAGGTCGGCGAGCTGGTTCTGCTCATAGATCCGGACGCCGCCCGGCTTGAAATACTCGTCGAAGTTTTCCTTGTCCAGATTGCTGTTGAAGGCGAAGTCGGCACAACCGGAGGCAATCAGGGGCATCATCAGGATCAGGCGTTTCATGTCGAGGTCTTGTTGAACAGTGAGGGGGCCATTATAGGGGTCAGTCGCTGCCTGCGACCAGCCCCATTTTTCGCCCGGGAGGCGAGCTGTGACGGGGATCTTGGCACTATCAACAAGACAAGGGGCAGATCCCTGCCCCTTTTTCATTGGCTTTCATCAGGCGGGAGCCAGCCGCTGGTGCAGGCTGCGGTAGTAGTCATCTTCCAGCAACTCCTGGTGCGGTGCGCAGAGGCGGATCTTGCCCTCTTCCATCAGGGCTACCCTGTCCATCTGCTCCAGCCCCAGCAGGCGGTGGGAGATGAGCAGCAGGGAGCGCCTTGCCCCCAGCTTGAGCAGCAGGGCCATGATCTCCCGCTCGGTCTGGCTGTCGAGGCCTTCGGTCGGCTCATCCAGCAGCCAGAGCGGGGCGTCGTGCAGCAGGGCGCGGGCGATGCCGATGCGGCGGCGCTCGCCGCCGGAGAGGGGGCGACCGCCATCCCCGAGCCAGGCGTCCAGTCCGCTCTCGGCCTCTTCATCTTCGTCTGCCAGCAGGGTGGCGAGACCCACCTGGGTGAGAACCTCGGTCAGCCGCTCATCACTGGCGTCGGGGGCGGCCAGCTTGAGGTTGCCGCGCAAGGTATCGGCAAACAGATGCACCCGCTGGCTCACCACTGAGCAGGAGGCGCGCAGTGCCCCTTCGCCGTACGCGGTCAACGGCTTGCCATCCAGCAGTATCTCGCCGGTCTGCGCCGTCCACTCCCGGGTCAGCAGCCCCATCAGGGTGGACTTGCCACAACCAGTCTGCCCCAGCAGCGCCAGCTTCTCGCCGGGGTTCAGTTGCAGGGTGCAGCCTCGCAGCACAGGGGTATCCTGGCCGGGATAGGCAAAATGGAGGTCCCGTATCTGCAAGGCGCCTTGAGTCGCAGGCGCTTGCTCCTCTCCCCACTCTGGCGCCTTGGCCTCCTGCAGTATCTCGTTGAGACGACGGGCCGAGGTGAGGCTGGTGGAGAGGTGCTGGAAGGCGCCCGCCAGAGGCAGCAGCGCCTCGAAGCTTGCCAGGGTGGCGAACACCATGAGCGCCGTGATGGGATCCGGGGTGCCACCGCCGACGCCGTGACCAGCCAGCCACAGCATCAGGGTAAGGGTCCAGCCGCTGAGCAGCTGGACCGAGAAGCTGGCGAGGCCGCTCACCCTGGCCATGCGGGCTTGGGCCTGGATCAGGGCCTGCTCGGCCTGTTGCAGCTCGGCCAGCGCCTTGGGGGCGGCGGCGAACATCTGCAGCTCGGCATGGCCGTCCAGATAATCCACCATGCGGGTGCGCATGGTGGATTTCTCGGCGATGAGTCGACGACCGGGGGCCCGGCCGGCGAAATAGAACACCAGCGGCAGGGCCAGCATGCCAAAGAGCAGTATGGCCCCCAGAGTCAGCGCCAGGCGGCTGTCGAAGAAGGAGAGGAAGAATACCAGCCCGGCACAGCTGAGCAGAGCCGCTCCTATGGGAGTGACGAGGCGCAGGTAGACGTGATCCATGGCGTCGATGTCGGCCACCAGACGGTTGAGCAGATCCGCCTGACGAAAACCGGCCAGGGTGCCGGGGGAGAGGGGGGAGAGTCTTTGCCAGAACCAGACCCGCAACCGGGTGAGCACCCGGAAGGTGGCGTCGTGGCTCACCACCCGCTCACCCCAGCGGCTGGCGGTACGCACTATGGAGAAGAAGCGCACGCCGCCGGCCGGGGTCATGTAGTTGAAGGTATCCCGGCTGGCGACCGCCAGCCCCGCCACGGCGGCGGCGGAGAGGAACCAGCCTGAGAGGGAGAGCAGCCCCATCCCGGCCACCAGGGTGACCAGGGCCAGCAGCAGGCCGAGGGAGAGGCTGAGCCAGTGCTGGCGGTAGAGACGCAGGAACGGCAGTAGATCAGTCATCGAGAGAATCCCCTGAACGTTGGGACAGCAGACGGGCGAAGGGCCCCTGTGCCTGGCAGAGTTGCGCGAAGTGGCCTTGCTCCACCAGCTGGCCGCGCTCCAGCACCAGTATGTTGTCCATCTGGCTGAGCTGATCGAGGCGGTGGGTGATCATCAGCAGAGTCTTGCCTTTCGCAGCGTCTTCGAGCGTGCTCATGATGGCGCGTTCGGAGTGGCGATCCAGGCTGGCAGTGGGTTCATCCAGCACTATCAACTGGGTGGACTTGAGCAGGGTGCGGGCCAGGGCGAGGCGTTGGGCCTGACCGACGGAGAGGCCACCGGCCTGATCTCCGACCGGATAGTCGAATCCCTTCTCCCTGGCAAATTCCCAGGCCTGGGCCCGCACCAGGGCGGTTTCCAGCTCGGCGTCGCTGGCCGTGGGCCTGGCCAGCAGCAGGTTGTCTCTCAGGGAGGCGTGGAACAGCTGGGGGTTCTGGGAGAGCCAGCCCAGTTGCAGCCGCCACTGGCTCATGTCCAGCTCGGCGAGCTCCTGGCCGTTGACACGGAGCGAACCGCGATAGGGGGCAAAGCCGAGCAGGGCGTTGACCAGGGAGCTCTTGCCGGCCCCGCTGATCCCGACCAGGGCTGTGCGCGTGCCTGCCTCAAGGGTGAAATCGATGGGGCCGACCAGCACCTTGCCCTCGGCGCTCAGCACCTCCAGGGCACGGGCCTCCACCCTGATGGGGCCATCGGCCTGGAAGGGGGCACTCCCTGAAGCTGGCTCGCTGACTTCGGCCTCGAGAAACTCCAGCAGCTGCTCGGCGGCGCCTATGGCCTGTGCCTTGGCGTGGTAGTGGGCGCCGAGTTCCCGCAGCGGCGCGTAAAACTCGGGAGCGAGAAATAGCACGAACAAGCCGGTAAAGAGCGTTACCTTGGCGCCATAGTTACCGAAATTGAGGTGATCTATGTAAGAGAAGCCGAAGTAGACCGCCACCAGGGCCACCGCGATGGCGGCGAAGAACTCCAGCACGGCCGTGCTCAGGA
>ERZ724515.1335-NODE-1335-length-10266-cov-14.493194_pt1 | contig 10266 bp, 5 predicted proteins | sample MGYA00376048_ERZ724515 | MGnify/ENA primary metagenome ERZ724515 (study PRJEB28724, sample SAMN07190885) | wastewater metagenome | isolation source: influent of sewage treatment plant in Hong Hong | place: Hong Kong | collected 2016-03-17 ... | reverse complement strand
ATTTTTTCTACGTATTGAGACTCTTTTTCTTTTACGAAATTGATTCTATCTTCATTTATATCTAAATATTGGTCTTTTGAATATTGAACAATTTTAAATAGATAGTTTCTTCTTGATGTTAAGAAATCTTCAATTTTTTCAAAACCAAAATTAGCTTTTAATTTTGTCATGATATCTTCTTGTCTTGGACATTGAATAGAAAATCTAGTTGGCTCTTTTTTATATAACTCTTCTGATTCCATAATTTGTTGTTCAAAGTGTGCAACAGTTGCCTGTGTTGTTTGAATATATGAATAAGATAACGCACCATTAAAATATGCAAATTTCTTTCTAAGTGCTGAGATATTTTCTAAGATAGCTCTGTGGTAATCTCTTAATACATTTTCATAAACTTTTGCAGCAAAGTGTCTTGTATTTGAAAATTCCATATCAGAGGCAATTTCTCTATGTTTTCTAATTAATTCATAAGGTTCTTGCCACTTTTTAACTTCAGTTTTAATGTATCTATAAACTTCTCTAAATGCTTCATCTGTGTCTAATTCAATATTTTTTAATAGTTTAATTGATCTTTTAAACATTTTATCAATAGTTTGGTCATCATAGAAAAGTGTTTTATAAATATTATCAGCATTTATCCAATAAGTTTCATAGGTAACTTTTTCAATTTTTTCTCCCAAGAAACCTTTTGATTCTTCAAATCTGATTGCTTTTTTTCTTTGGATATTTTTATAAGTCTCTTGTGCAATTTTTTCCATAATTGCTTCTAAAGAATTATAAATAGTGAAAAGTTGTTTTGAGTATTTTTTATGAATTTCATCAAATTTACTAATAACTTCTGTTTCACAATTTTTTAGAATATCAGATAAAGAATTATAAACACCAATAATTGTTTGATACTCTTTTACCAAAATATCACAGAAACCTTTTAGGTCATTTTTTATTGCATGTTCTTTTGCTTGAGCTGCTTTTGGTCTCATTTCATTATTTATGAAGTCAAGAACTTTTTGGATATTTGATTCTTCTAAAAGTTTTTGATTTTCAGTAATATCTTTGTGTTTTATCTCTTTTAATTTATCTTGGAACTCTTTATATTTATCTTTGAAAAAATCTAATCCTTCAGAGTTTAAATTTGCATTTAAGTCTTTTTTGAATTCCTTTAAGATTTGTTCAACATTATCTTCAACTAAAACAGTTTTTTGTTGTGCTCTTGAATCAAGTGCCATTTTTGCAGAAATTGGAGTAACTTGTGCAAAATATTTAGCAAATTTTTCACTAACATATTTAGTTGTTGTTTCAATTTGTTCAGGAGTAAATTTATCTTTTTGGTTTAATACACAAAGTGTTTTGTCTTGGAAATGTTCCATATACTCTTCAAGAATTTTTGCTTCTGACTGTTTTCCTGCATTATCAATTAAAGTTAGCCAAATAATTCCACCAACATCTCTTAAAACTTTTCTTGTAGTATCTGTATCGCTTTGAGATTGAGAGTTTAATCCTGGCGTATCAACAAAAGATAAATCTTTTAACATATCCATTGGTGCATAAAGTGTAAGATATTTGATATCTTTCATCTCATCTTTTCTTTGGTCTGTAAACTCAGCAATTGATTCAATTGGAGCATACTCTTGCGCTCCTGAATAATACGTGATTTTTAGTTTATACTCTTCTCCATAATTGATAAAGTTTACTTTTGAAGTAACAGGCGTAATACCAGTTGGAAGAATGTTTCTTGATAAAAGTGCATTTAAAAAAGTTGATTTACCAGCAGAAAACTGTCCAGTAATTGCAACTTCCATAGGATATCTAGCTCTTCTTATTTGTTTATCTAAAAGTTGTTCTAATTGTCTTGAAGGAAGAAATCTCTCATCTAAAAGTTTATCTTTTATTCTTTTTATATCTCCAACTAAACCTTCATCATAAGTAACTTCTTCTAAATTATAAGTTTGTCTAAATTCATTGATAAAACTATCTAAAACTGTAAAATTTGCACTCATTATCTTAGTCCTTTGATATTAGTTGCTATTGAATCTAATTTTTTAATTTTTTTATGAATTTCAATTGATAGATTTGCTCTATTTTCATCATTTTGTTCAAATGATTCTACTTGATTTTGTAAGATTTTTTCTTCATCTTCTAATTTTTGTCTTACTCTTTTTAATGGAGCATTTAATGTTTCAAAGAAGTTTTCAATTAATATTGAAGTTACTTTAGTAACCTTTGATTTCAAATCATTTTCAATATCAACAAATTGATTTTTAATATAACCTTCTAATTCTCTATCAAGTTCATTTAATTTATTTGCTTTTGATTTTGAAACGGCATTTATAACTTGTGAAATTAAAACTTCATTATTTGATGTTAAAAAACCTGATTTAAAGTCATCTTGGAAGAATCCTCTTGCATCAAAGTTATCATTTTTATGTCCAACAACAAATCCAAAATCTTGATATTTTTGTTCACATTGTTCACCAATACTTTGTGATTTTTTGATAAATTTATATCTATAATCTCTAATTACATCAATAATTCCATCTTTTATTGCTGTTTGAACAATAACTTTAATTCTACTATCTTCAGGTCTTTTTTTAGTTTTTTCAAAAGAGTATCTCACATCACTAATTACCCTTTGTTTGATTACATTTTGTAAATCAATTAATTCACTTTGTAAAAATGTCGAAAGAGAATCAATATAGTTTTTAGCATCATTTTTATAGAAGTTAATATCTTCATTCATTGCATCAAAGATTCTTTTATTTACTTCTTTTCTTTTTGTGAAGTTTTTTAACTCATTTTCTAACTCTTCTTTTGACTTAGATAAAAGTTGTAATTCATAATTTAAAGATAAATTCTCTTTTTCTATTGTTCTTAAAATTTGTGATTTTGCAGATTGAACTACAATCTCCCCTTTTTGAGAATTTGAACCAAATAGAGTCTCATTTAAATAGTTTTCTATTTCTAAAATCCCAGTATCTTCTAAAGTGTAGCCTTTATCTAAAGCCTCTTGAGCTCTTCCTGTTCTATGTAATAGTGCCATTCTTCCAGAAATTGGAATAAATTTGATTGTTTTTAAAATATAATCAAGTTGAGAATCTTTATTTTGTGCTCTTAATTGTCTTTCAATTGATGATTTTGTATAGTCAATAACTTCTTGTAATTGTTCTTTTGAAACTGTATCAGCTCTAGTAATTACTATTAAAAGTTTCGAAATATTTTGGTAAAGTAGGGCATCAATAATAAACTCAACATCTTTTAAAGTAGCACTTTGAGATACGTTCATTAAATGTAACATCATATCACATTGAGATAAGTACTCTTTTGTAATCTCTTCCCTTTGAATAACTGGGTCATCAAGTCCTGGTGTATCAACTATTTCAATACCATCTTTTAAGAAATCTAAATCTGAACCAAGTTCTACATATTTTACTAAATTACACTTTTTACCACTTGCTTCTGCTGATGTATAAAGTGATAAATCTTTCACATCAACTTCATCAAATCTAGATTCTTCTTTAATGTATGAAGATAACTCATTCCCAAAAATTCTATGAGTCTCATTTACATAATCTCTCATAGATTCAAGCTCTTTGGCTGCATTTTCAATTCTTTGCCATTCAGCTTTATTCCAGTAATAAACTTTTGCAGTTTCACTAGGATTATGTTTTACAATTGTTAAGTTTGCAGTTTCAGGTACAACGGCACTTCCAAGAATTTCTTTTCCCATAAGTGCATTAAGCATTGTAGATTTACCAGCATTCATAACACCAGTAATTCCAATAGAGAATTTTTGATTGTTTAAATAGTGTTTCGTATCAGTTAGCTCATCTTTAAATTTTTCATTTGTAGTAACAAGTTCTTTTACTTCGTCTACAATTGATTCTAAAATAGATTTTAATTCTTTAAATGATGATTTTTTCTCTTCCTCTTCTTTTTCATTTGAAGATGTATCAAATAGTATTGTATTTTCAATAATATCAAGTTCTTTAGGGTCAAATAATGATAATAATTTTTGTAGTTCTTCAGAATTAATCATCTCTTTTTCTTTTAAATATTTAAAAGAATCTTGTAAAATAAGAATATGTTCTTTAGATTTTGTTCCCACAATATTTTCAACAATATTGTGTTGTAAGTGATTTAACTCTTCTATGTTGTTTGGAGTTTTTACATTTAGTTTTTGACAATATGTTTTAAATGAAGTTAATGGTATATATTTTTCAAAATTTTTTCTTGTAGTACTTAAAATTAGTGAATAAATAGAATAAATATCATTGTCAATTTTGGCATCAATAGGCTCTACATCTAAATTTTGTTCAAAAGTTGTACCATGATATAGTAAGAAGTAATCATTTGCTAGACTCATTTTTAAATCCCCTAAAATATAAAAAGTTAAATATCACTAATGATATTTAACTTTTTATATTATTTTAGTTACGAAGGAGAAAATCCTTCGTAATAATTATCTAAGTGCTACTAATTTTCTTCTTAAGTAAGCAATTTTATTTTGTAATGGTAAGTGTTTTGGACAATGGTCTTCACAAGCCATTAATGACATACAACCAAAGATTCCATCATCATCACCGATTAATTCATAGAAATCTTCAGCAGTTCTGTTGTCATGTGGATCAACTTCAAATCTTGCAACTCTGTTTAATCCAACTGGTCCTACGAAGTTTGGTCTCATTAACATTGTTCCACAAGAAGCAACACAGATACCACACTCGATACATCTATCTAACTCAAAAACATCATTAGCTAAATCTGGATCTACTCTTGTTTCCATTTTTGTAATGTCTGTTTCTTCATTAGTTACAATCCAAGATTGAACTCTTTTAGACATTGCATCCATCCATTTACCAGTATTTACTGATAAGTCTTTGATTAATTCAAATGCTGGCATAGGCATTAATTGTAATTTCCCAGTTGGGTAGTTAGCAATTAATGTTCTACAAGCTAAAGTTGGTTTTCCATTTACAACCATTCCACAAGAACCACAAATACCAGCTCTACAAACGAAATCGAAAGATAAATCTGGATCCATAGTCTCTCTAATTTTCATTAAAGCGATGAAAAGAGTCATACCTGGAGTCTCTTCTAATTTATATTCAACGAAGTGAGGTTTAGAAACCTTACTTCTTGGATTGAATTTTAGAACTGAAATTGTTATTTCTCTACCTTTTTCAATACTCATTATAAATCTCCTGCTCTTTCGTTTTTCTCTCTATAGTTCATTGGTAAGCTAAATGGCATTAACGCATCTTGAATTTCATGTCTATCTTTACCTTCAGCTTGCATTTTTTCTGTTAATTCATCAACTTGTCTTTGTCTAATTTCAGATTCTGGATGCTCGATAATCATACCTTTAGCTCCATATCCTCTAAATGCAGGAGGTAATTCCATAGTCATGATATCTAATGGTTGATAAGTTACTGTTGGAGTTGTTTGATTCTCATCTGGCCAAGAAGTTAATGTTCTATTTAACCAGTTAGCATCATCTCTTTTTAAGTAATCTTCTCTATAGTGTGCACCTCTAGACTCAGTTCTTTGTAATGCACCTTTAGCAACACAAAGTGCTACTTTTAACATTTTTGGAACTCTATATGCTTCTTCTAATTCTGGATTTCCAGCTCTCTCTTTAGATTTAACTGTAATTTGTTTTGTTTTCTTTAATAAGTCTTCTAACTCATTTACAGCTGCTTGTAAGTTTTCACCATCTCTAAAGATACCAACTTTTTCATCCATTAAGTTTTGCATTCTATTTTTGATTTTGAAGATATCTTCATTACCATTATAAGCTAAGATGTCATTTAAATATTTATCTTGTTTATCAATAAATCTTTGCACTGTTGAAGTAGGGATTGTCACATCATTTGCTAAACAATAATCAGCAAAATAGTTACCAATAATCATACCAGCAACAACTGTTTCAGAAACTGAGTTTCCTCCAAGTCTGTTAAATCCGTGCATATCCCAACAAGAAGCTTCTCCACAAGCAAATAGACCTTTTAGGTTTTGTGACTCACCAGTTGGTTTTGTTCTAATTCCACCCATTGAGTAGTGTTGCATTGGAAGAACTGGAGCCCATCCTTTTTTACCTTCATCAGCTGGATCAATACCGTTGAAAATTTGACAAATTTCTTGAACGTCTCTTAAGTTTCTTTCGATGTGCTCTCTACCTAAGATAGAAATATCTAACCATACGTGGTATCCGTATGGAGAAGGAACACCTTTACCATTTCTGATATGCTCAATCATTCTTCTAGAAACAACGTCTCTTGATGCAAGTTCTTTTTTCTCTGGCTCGTAATCTGGCATAAATCTGTGACCATCAACGTCTCTTAAGATTCCACCATCTCCTCTACATCCCTCAGTTAATAAAATTCCTGATGGTACGATTGGTGTTGGGTGGAACTGAACAGCTTCCATATTTCCTAAAGTAGCAATTCCAGTTTCAAGTGCAATAGCAGCACCAATACCTTCACAAATTACAGCATTTGTAGTTTGTTTAAATACTCTTCCATATCCACCTGTTGCAATACAAGTACCTTTTGCAACATAAGCTTCTAATTCACCAGTAATTAAATCTCTAACAACAGCACCAAAACATCTTCCACCTTCGTGAATGATTGATAATGCTTCTTTTCTATCTCTAATATCAACATTGTGTTTTAATGCTTCATTAGCAACACCAAATAACATAGTGTGACCAGTAGCATCAGCTGTATAACAAGTTCTCCATTTTTTAGTTCCACCAAAGTCTCTTGATGTAATTAAACCATGTCTATCTTGATCTTCTGTAATTGTAGTTTTTTTAGCATTGATAACTGCTTCTCTAGTACCAGCTTTTACTCTAGACCAAGGTACCCCCCAAGATGCTAATTCTCTAATAGCTTTTGGTGCAGTATGTACGAACATTCTAGCAACAACTTGATCACATCCCCAGTCAGAACCTTTTACAGTATCAGCAAAGTGTAAATCTTCATTATCACCATCAGACATTTTAGAGTTACCTAAAGATGCTTGCATACCACCTTGAGCAGCAGCTGAGTGAGATCTTTTAACAGGAACTAAAGATAAAACAATTGTATTTAAACCTTTTTTTTGTGCAGCAACAGCGGCTCTTAGACCAGCTAATCCTCCACCAATAACTAATGCATCACAGTAATTAATTTTCATTATGCAATTCCCCTAACACTTTTATTTGTAATATTAAATTCCATTACTTTTGCAGTTGGAGTATATTTTTGACCAACAGTTCCATTTTTAGCATTTTCCATACCAATTTTCATATAAGCCGCTAGTGAAGCAAAACCTAATACTAAGAAAAATACAGTTAATCCCCATTTAACTTTTTTAAGTGCAATTCTAGTTGCTTTTGGATTTGCTCCATCAAACCATCCCCATTTTACACATAATCTATAAAGACCAATTGTTCCATGGAATTCAACTGCTAATAGTAAAAGAATATATAGAGGCCACATATATTCAGACCAAATTCTATCAGCACTTTCATAAGGACCAATATCTGCTGAATTTATCATTATGATATATAAATGTACTGAACCCAAGAAAAACATTGCAAATCCTGTAAATGCTTGGATAAACCAAAGTTTTGTATCATCATGATTCATACTTTTTGAGTGAGCTTTAATTACTTGATATTGTTTAAAATTACCAGGTAATTTTCTCATACCTAATCCTGCATGAACAATAAAAATTACAAATATAACTGCTGCTGCAATTGTAACAAGTATTGGATTTCCACCTTCAAAAATAAAACTTCCTTCAAGAAGCTTTGTTACTGTGTACATAAAATCTTTTGATATTAATATTGATGATACTAATAACATATGTGCCCACATAAATAAAGCTAAAAAACCACCAGTAAAACTTTGCATAAAATCAAGTTTTGCAGGTAATCTACTTTTCTTTCCTTCCACTGTTTTCCCTAAATAACCTTCTATTAGGTCACTCATTTGCTATCCTTTCTGCGATTTAGATTTTTTTGAATATTACCCAAATAATATCTTAAAACTTCTTCAAATATCTTTACCTTTTTAAGAAAAATATATTTAAATCATTTCTTTTTATAAATAAAAAAACCCCATTTAAGGGGTTTTATAACTCTAGAACTTGTTTTGAAAAAAATATTAAGAAGAAATAGTAATGTTACTTATTAACACAATCTATTTTATAAATAAAGATTGAACAGCTAATCTAGCTAAATTAATAATTTCGTCAATATTCAATGCAGGAATAAAAAATACAATAGCAGAACCAATTCCACCTAATAATGTTAGGATTGCAACAAATGCAATTGCATAAGTTGAAACTCTTTTATCATTAAATTCTTCAGTTATACACTCAATTTTTGGAGGATAAAAATACATCATAGCAATTAATTTAAAGTAATAATATACAGAAATAATAGTAGCTACTATAGCAACTACAGTTAAACCTACATACCCAGCATTTATTGCTTCTGTAAATACATATAATTTTCCTATAAATCCAATAGTTGAGGGAATACCTGCTAATGAAAATAAAAATATTGTCATCATTGCAGCTAAAAATGGTCTTTGTTTTGCTAAACCTTTAAAATCATCAAAAGTAACTTTAATATTTGTCTCTGAAATGATATGAGAAGCTAATCCAAATGCTCCTAGTGCAGATACTAAATAAGCAATTAAATAGAACATTATAGAGTAAGCTGCTTCAATATTTAATATTGAATTATTTGCATAACTTAAAGAGATAAATGCAAGAAGTAAATAACCTGTGTGTACTATAGAAGAAGCTGCTAACATTCTTTTTACAATATCTTGTGTAATAGCAAGCCAAGTTCCAAATAGAAGAGTTAAAATAATTACAACTTGTAAAATAGTGTCCCAGAAATCTATAATTGGAGCTATGTAATCTAATATTAATCTCATAAAAAATGAGAATATAGCAATTTTAAATGTAGATGCCATATATGCTGTAATAATCATAGGTGCACCTCTATAAACATCAAGTACCCATGATTGGAATGGAAATGCTGCAATTTTGAAAAGAAAAGTAAATAAAATTAAAGTAAGTCCAATATAAACTAAAATCATCTGATCAGAATTTGCACTTGCAATGAATGTAGATATTTCAGCTAAATTTGTACTCATTGTTGCACCATAAATTAATACAGCACCTAATAAGTAAAATGCACCAATAAATGAACCTAATACTAAATATTTAAATATTGCTTCAACTCTTTTTGAATCATTTGAGTTATAACCAACCATTATATAAACAGAAAAAGATGCAATTTCTAATGCAATATATGCTGTAATTAGTTCATTTGAATGTGCTAAAAGCATCATTCCAAATAGTGCAAAAAGTAGAATACAAAAGAATTCTCCTTTGAAATAACTTCTATGCAAAAAGTAATGTTCACCAATTAATAAAGTAAGTAAAGTTCCAGCAATTAATAAAATATTGAAAAAATTAGAGAAACTGTCAAATGTTAAAACATTATTTAAAAAATGTTCATAAGGCTGATTTGAATAAGAATTTCCTAAATCAGCTACTGTAAATCCTAATGCGATAAATAAAAAAATTGAAGATACAATAATGAAATCTTTTACTACAAATCTTTTATACATACTCATAAACATCAAAACCATTGCACCTGTTAATACTGTAAGGGCTGGAATTAAGTATAAAAATTGATTCATTTTGCTGCTCCAATATTTAATATGTCATTTAAGTAATGAGTAACTGTTGGCTCAAATTTATTAATAAAAATATCTGGGTAGAATCCCATTAAGAATACTAAAACTACCCAAGGAGCAAGTCCAATAATCTCTTTTATTTTTAAATCTCTCATTACAAGTTCAGCTGAACCTTCAGGTCTATCTTGTAAGATAGCTCTTTGAAACATCCATAACATGTAAGATGCTCCAATAATAACAGTTAATGCAGCAACATAACCTAAAATCGGACTAAATTCATAAATTCCAAAAATAATTAAGAGTTCAGATACAAATCCATTAGTTCCTGGAAGTCCAACATTTGCAAAAAGCATTACAGCAAAAATAAATGTAAAAATAGGGGCTTTTTTTGCTATTCCACCTAAATCTTTAATTGTTTTAAATCCAGTTTGTTCTTGCATTAATCCAACTAACAAAAACAGTGCACCAGTTGCAATTGCGTGAGCAATGATTAAATATAAAGCTCCATTTATACCATAAGAATTTAATGAAAAAATACCAGCTGCTATAAAACTTAAATGTGAAGCTG
>ERZ724515.1334-NODE-1334-length-10268-cov-5.448938_pt1 | contig 10268 bp, 8 predicted proteins | sample MGYA00376048_ERZ724515 | MGnify/ENA primary metagenome ERZ724515 (study PRJEB28724, sample SAMN07190885) | wastewater metagenome | isolation source: influent of sewage treatment plant in Hong Hong | place: Hong Kong | collected 2016-03-17 ... | reverse complement strand
TATGATCATAGGGGATATCAATATAAATCTGGCCTTGATATCCAAAATCCATAGCGTTGCTCGATATGCCTGCACAGGGTTTCCACTGTATTTTGTTCTTATTAAGCCAGAGTACAATAGAGTTACGTGAAGGGTGTGAATGCCAATCTACGACCCCCAGTAATGAATCAATCTCCATTTCTTCTATTTCCGAATCACTCATGTTTTTACGTGGGATATTTTGAAAGGTAAGAAATAAAGCTGGGCGTTTCGTTCTTTTAGCAATGTCGTCAATGTAATCGATAATCATAGGCATAATAAATTCCTTAGGGTAGATGTGTATTCGGAATGATCTCCGTAACCATTTACAAATTAGAATTGCCTGATTGGTTGTTGTGCCGAATCGATGATCAATGCAGCAGCGCGTAAAAGAATTACGACATAACATAGCCCGTTTCGCTGCGTATCGCTTTATACTCTTGGCATTCATGACGTTAGCCTAAGCTGCTGACGTTCTTTAGTAAAATGAGTAGAGCGAGTTATGAGCGAACAGATCAATCAAGACGATATCAACGGCATTATCTGGAAATCGTGCGATACCTTCCGTGGCACCGTCGCCGCCAGTGATTACAAAGACTACGTACTCACTATGCTGTTCTTGAAATACATCTCTGATGTTTGGCTCGATCACTACAAGACCTACGAACAAGAATATGGCGATGCGCCAGAGCTGATCCGTGAGTTGATGAAGAACGAACGCTTTGTGTTGCCGGAATCTGCCAGCTTCTACGCGCTGTATGACCGCCGTCATGAACCAGCAAATGGTGAACGCATCGATCAGGCGTTGCATGCCATCGAAGAAGCGAACGGCACTAAGTTACGTGACGTGTTCCGTGATATCAGCTTTAACTCTAACAAGTTAGGCGATGAGAAGAAGAAAAACGAGCTGTTACGCCATTTGTTGGAAGACTTCGGTCAGGCAGGTATGGATTTAAAGCCTAGCCGTGTCGGTACGCTCGATATCATCGGTAATGCGTATGAGTTTCTGATTTCTAAGTTTGCAGCTGATGCAGGGCAGGCTGCCGGTGAGTTCTACACCCCTGCGGCGGTGTCGAGTCTGATAGCCGAACTGCTCGACCCACAAGAGAACGATCAGATCTGCGATCCAGCCTGTGGTTCGGCGTCGTTGCTGATGAAATGTGGTCGTAAGATCTTAGAAAAAACTGGCAGCCGTAAATACGCGCTGTTTGGTCAGGAAGCCATAGGCTCTACATGGGCGTTGGCGAAAATGAACCTGTTCCTGCATGGTGAAGACAACCATCGGTTGGAATGGGGCGACACCCTCCGTAACCCGCTGCTGCTTGATGAAACCGGTGGCCTGCTGCACTTCGATATTGTGACGGCAAACCCACCATTTAGCTTAGATAAGTGGGGCTTTGATAATGCCGCGAACGACAAATATAGCCGTTACCGTCGCGGTGTCCCGCCGAAAACCAAAGGCGACTACGCCTTTTTGCTGCATATGATTGAAACCCTGAAGCCTAAAACGGGCCGTATGGGGGTGGTAGTGCCGCACGGCGTGCTGTTCCGTGGCGCTGCGGAAGGTAAGATCAGAGAAAAACTGATTGAAGAAAACCTACTCGATGCCGTGATTGGTTTACCTGAGAAGCTGTTCTTCGGCACTGGTATTCCAGCGGCGGTGTTGATTTTTAAGAAGCAGAAAGACGATGACTGCGTGTTGTTTATCGATGCCAGCCGTGAGTTCAAATCAGGTAAGAACCAGAACGAACTGACCGATGAACATATCGCCAAAATCGTTAAAACCTACCGTGCGAGTGAAAACGTCGATAAATATGCTTATCTGGCCTCGTTGCAAGAAATCCGCGATAACGACTACAACCTGAACATCCCCCGTTATGTGGATACCTTTGAGGAAGAAGCCGAGATCGACCTGATGGCAGTGCGCAAAGAAGGCGAACAACTCGAAGCAGAATTAGAAACGCTGAAAGTTGAAATGGCTAAGTATCTGAAGGAGTTGGGATATGGTGCCTAAGGGGTGGGGGTATAAAAAGCTTGGCTCTGTAGCAGAGCTCCAACGTGGATTTGATCTACCTTCATCAAAACGAATTGATGGCAATATACCGATTATTTCATCCGGTGGTTATTCAGGTTTTCATAATGAAGCAAAGGTTAAAGCTCCGGGAATTGTTACTGGTCGATACGGCTCTATTGGTGAAGTTTTTTTTATTGAAGAGGATTACTGGCCTCTAAATACGGCTTTATGGGTGAAGGATTTTCACGGTAATGATGCTAAATTTTTGTATTACTTACTCAGCTGCTTTGATTATAAAAAATTTAGCGATAAGACCGGTGTTCCGGGAGTAAATCGGAACGATCTTCATGCGGTAAAAGTAGGAGTTCCTCCACTTCCAGAACAACGCAAAATCGCTCAAATCCTTTCCACTTGGGATAAGGCTATCACTACCACCGAGTGCTTGCTCACCAACCGTCAACAGCAGAAAAAAGCCCTGATGCAGCGCCTGCTGACTGGCAAACAACGCTTTGCGGGGTTTGAGGGAGAGTGGAGTCAGATATTTCTTGGTCAAGTTACCGATAGTTTTTCAGGTGGAACACCATCACGTTCTAAATCAGAATACTATGGTGGAAATATTCCTTGGATAAAATCTGGTGAGGTTAATGATCGATTTATATCTAATGTTGAAGAGTCAATTACTCAATTAGGATTAGATAACTCATCCGCCAAAATCGTACCTTCTAATAGTATTTTGGTTGCGATGTATGGAGCCACAGCAGGAAAAGTAGCTATTAATCTAATCAATGCAGCAGTTAATCAGGCTGTTTTGGCAATAGTTCCTAAAGAAAATATATGCCTCTATTTCCTGTTTTATTTCCTTGAATATCAGATGGACAAAACATTAAGACTTGTACAAGGTGGTCAGCCAAACTTAAATGCAGGAATCATCAAAGATATATTAATCAATTTACCCTGCTTGGCCGAACAACAAAAAATCGCCTCCGTACTGTCTGCCGCCGATGCGGAAATCACCACTATCCAGAACCAGCTCGATAACCTGAAACAACAAAAGAAAGCCCTGATGCAGCAGTTGCTGACCGGTAAACGTCGCGTTAAGGTAGATAGCCCTGCCTTAGCAACACAGTGACAGAGATAACTCGATGGAAATCAATAAATTCAGCCTGAAAAACATAGGCCGGTTTGAAAGCATAGAGGTGCCGCTGGCACCGACCGAACTTGTCTCATCTAACGTCACTGTGTTGGTTGGTAATAACGGTGCGGGTAAAACGTCGTTGTTGAAATCACTCGCCACCAGCTTAAGCTGGCTAGTGGCACGTATTCGCAGTGAAAAAGGCAGCGGTAGCCCTATTGCTGAAGAGGTGATCCGCAATGACACTAACTCAGCTGCCATAGAAATCGAATTGCTTAATAGACAAGATGCTATTCCTGAAAGCTATCGTTGGGTGTTGGCGAAGGCTCGCGCAGGGCGTAAAGGTGAGCACAGCAGTAGCTTACAATCGCTGAATGAACTGGCAGGCCGTTACCGCACCAAGTTATCGGAAGAAGATAACGTATCGCTACCGTTGATCGCTTTCTACCCTGTAGAACGTGCGGTGTTAGATATTCCTCTGAAAATAAAAGAGAAGCACAGCTTCTTTCAGTTAGATGGCTACGATAACTCATTGAACCAAGGTGTCGATTTCCGCCGGTTCTTTGAATGGTTTCGTGAACGCGAAGACAGCGAGAACGAATCAGGCATATCGCAAGATGTGCTGGAAAAACTGGCTGCTACGTTAGATGAAGAGAGCGATATCTGGAAAACCCTGTCAGGCTTAAAAGCCTCATCGCGTGATCGCCAGCTTACCGCTGTACGTACCGCGATAGCACACTTTATGCCGGAGTTTTCTGATCTACGCGTACGCCGTAAGCCGCGCTTACATATGTCAGTCACGAAGCAAGGTGAGACATTAAACGTAGCCCAGCTGTCGCAAGGTGAAAAATCACTGATGGCTTTGATTGGCGATATCGCGCGTCGGCTGGCAATGATGAATCCGTCGTTAGAAAACCCGCTGACCGGTGATGGCATCGTCTTGATCGATGAAGTCGATATGCATCTGCACCCGAAATGGCAGCGTACGTTGATTGCCCGACTCACAACCACCTTCCCGAATTGTCAATTTGTACTGACTACCCATTCCCCGTTGGTGATCAGTGATAACAAATCGTTACTGGTCTACCTGCTGGATGATGGTGAAATCACGCCAGTCAGTTCGTTATACGGTCAGGATGCAAACAGCGTATTACTCGATGTTATGAACACCGATATTCGAAATGCCGATATCAATAAGAAACTGAATGATCTGCTCGATGCAATTCAAGATAAAGAACTGACACAAGCCAAAACGCTGCTGGCAGAGTTAGAAGCGGAACTACCCGAGTCTAACATCGAGCTACTCAAAGCCCGTCTGCTGCTACGTAAGCAGGAGCTACGACATGCGTAAGATTGTTAAAAGCATTGAGCCCGATGCGCTGACAATCTGGAAACGGCAACATCCACAAGGTCGTTACGCTGATTTAACTAACGTAGAACGGCTGGCGATCCGGCAGGCCTGTTTAACTGAGCAATATTATCTGTGTGCCTACTGCTGTAAGGCTGTCGGGCATAAACCAGACGATTGCATGAATGAACATGTCGAAGCGCAAGACATCGCGCCGCAGCGGGTGCTCGATTTCAACAACATCGTCGCCAGTTGTAGAACCCCCAATCAGTGCGATGCCGCGCACGGCTCACAGCCCTTACCATTGACGCCATTCATGGCTGAATGTGAATCTGAGTTGAAGTTCAAGCTCAGTGGTCGGGTAGAGGGGTTAACAAAACGGGCGAAAGAAGCAATCACCGTGCTGAATCTGGGTGAATCGGAACAAAGTAACCGTTCATTAGTCGAAAAGCGTAAACAGCTCGTCTCGTCATTGTTAATGGTCAACGGCGTAGACCCTGACGACGGCTTAGAAGATGACGATCTGATCAATCTGGTGATAGCTGATATTCAGCAGCCTAAAGATGGCAAGCTGGAAGCGTACGCCCCTGTGGTGGTTAATATTCTTAGCCAATGGCTTTCTTGACGTAGAACGATGAAGAGTTTGATAGAAGAGCAGCATTCATACGTAGCAGAATTCCGCCCAACGTATGAACAGTTACAAGCCATCGCGTTACAAGGTGAGCTGTTATTGCTGCAAGCCAGCGAAGATGAACTAGCCGAAATTACAGAATAATTGAAGTGATAGGCCACTACAGAATTCAAACATTATAAAAACAGGATGTTGTATGAGCACGGTGAAGTTTCAGGAAGAGTACAGCTCTAAGATCCCCGCATTGGTTTTGCTTTCAACGCTTGGCTATCAATATCTTTCCCCTGCACAGGCGTTGGCATTACGTAGCAATAACAATACGAATGTGGTGCTCACAGATATTCTGAAATCGAATCTACAAAAACGTCAGTTTACGTTCAAAGGCGTTACGCATTCCTTGTCTAATGCGGCACTTGATAAGTTAGTGCAGGAAATTCAGAACCCACCGTTAAACGAAGGGTTAACCATCGCTAACGAACGTTTCTACGATCAGTTGATGTTCGGCATTAGTGTGACTGAATTTATCAACGGCCAGAAAGTAAACCCCACTATTCAGCTTATCGACTGGCAGCATCCTGAATACAACGATTTCCATGTCACGGAAGAGCTGAAAGTCGCCTGTATTGATGGTGTAAATCACCGCATTCCCGATCTCGTGCTTTACGTCAATGGCTTACCACTGGCAGTGATAGAAGCAAAACGCCCTGATGGTCATAAAGACATGATCGATCAGGCGATTTCTCAGATGCAGCGTAATCAGCGCATCAAAGAGATCCCACATCTATTTGCGTTTACTCAGTTATTGTTGGCGGTCGATGGTCATAACGGGCGTTACGGTACGGTAGGTACACCGAATAAATTCTGGGCTAATTGGCGCGAGGAAGTTATTCAAGAGCCTGAATTTCACGCGATAAAGAATAAAGCCTTATCTGCCAACGTAGTAAACGCATTATTTGCTGATCGTAAGGCAGCCGATCGCCAGTGGTTTGATGGCTGGTTAAGCGGTGGCTTAGTGCCAACAGGGCAAGATAAGTTACTGGTCAGTTTATGTAGGCCTGATCGTTTGCTGGAGATGATCCGTTACTACACCTTTACCGATTCTAAAAACGGTAAGATTGTTGCCCGTTATCAGCAAGTGTTTGGCATCAAAGCATTACTTGCACGCATCACACAAAAAGATGCGACCGGCGCACGTAAAGGCGGTGTTATCTGGCATACCACCGGTTCAGGTAAATCGTTTACGATGGTGCTGCTTTCTAAAGCCCTGATATTCCAAGAAGCACTTAAGAATTGTCGCGTCGTGGTTATCACCGACCGTACCGATCTTGAGGCGCAGCTCAGTAAAACCTTTGCCAGTAGTGGGGCGATATCCGATCTGGATCAGTCTGATGCTATGGCGACATCGGGTAAACGGTTAGCCGAACAGATTGGTAAGGGTAATGAACGTATTATCTTTTCGCTGATCCAGAAGTTTAACTCTGCAACAAAGTTACCCGAATGTCATAACGACAGTAGCGATCTGATTGTCTTAGTGGATGAAGGCCATCGTTCTCAAGGCGGTGAGAACCACATCCGTATGCGTCAGGCATTACCGAACGCCTCTTTTGTTGCCTTCACCGGTACGCCTTTACTGCAAGATGATAAAACGCAGAATAAATTTGGCCCTATCGTCCATGCCTACACCATGCAACGTGCGGTCGAAGATGGCGCTGTTACGCCGTTACTCTATGAAGAACGCCGGCTTGATCTAGACGTCAATGATCGTGCTATTGATAGCTGGTTTGAACGTATCACCGAAAAACTAAACGCTAACCAAAAGGCCGATCTGAAGCGTAAGTTTGCCAAAAAAGGCGAACTGTATAAGGCTGAAGGGCGTTTAGAACTTATCGCACATGATATATCTGACCATTACAGTAAGAACATTATCAAAGGGCTAAAAGGGCAGGTGGCCTGCGATAGCCGTATCTCAGCGATCCGTTTAAAAGGTTATCTGGATAAGATTGGCTTAGTAACATCAGCTTTAGTGATGTCGTCGCCCGATAGTCGGGAAGGTAACACCTCAGCCGACGAAAGCCACAAAAGCGAGATACAGGCGTGGTGGGATGAGAACGTAGGCAAAGAAGATGCGGGTGTTTATAAACAACGCATTATCGATCAGTTTGCCAACGACGATGACTTACACCTGCTGATCGTGATCGACCAGTTACTGACGGGCTTTGATGAGCCTAAGAACGCGGTACTCTACATCGATAAGAACCTAAAACAACATAACCTGATTCAGGCTATCGCACGGGTAAACCGTCTGCATAAAGATAAGAAATTTGGTCTGTTGATCGACTATCGCGGCATTCTTGGTGAGTTAGATACTACCATCGCGCAATATCAGGATCTGGCAACCCGTACACAAGGGGGTTACAGCATTGATGATATTGAAGGTCTTTACCACGCTATGAGTACCGAATATAAGAAGCTGCCAAACCTGTACGATCAGCTATGGGGCTTCTTTACTGTCGTAAAAAACAAACAGGATATCGAACAACTGCTGGCGGTACTCATTCCTAAAATGGAAGAGGTAAACGGTCAGATGGTCGATAGAAATCAAAAGCTACGGGAAGATTTTTATCAGGTACTCAGTGAGTTTGCGGTAGCGCTGAAAGTGGCGTTGCAATCGGCGGCATTCTTTGAGGATAAGAGCTTTAGCGATGCAGATCGCAGTAACTATAAGCGTACGCTGAAAGAACTGTCCGCCTTACGACAAATGCTAAAGCAGATCACCGGTGAAACGGTTGATTACGATGAATACGCAGCACAAGTAAAACAGCTGATCGATAAACACGTTGTTGGTGTCGGTGTTAAAGAGTCCGACGGTGTTTACGATGTCACCGAGATGGGTAAAACCCAGCCTGATCAATGGAATGACGATAAAACTCGTAACGAGAAAGACATTATTCAAACGCGTGTTACCAAAGAAATCGACCAACTGTTAGATGATCCTTACGCGAAAGCGGCCTTCTCAGAGTTATTACGCCAAGTGATCGCAGAAGCTGATGCGTTATTTGATAACCCGATGAAGCAATACCTGCTGTTTAAAGAATTCGAAGATAAGGTGCGATCAAGAGAAGTGCCGGATATGCCAGATGCCTTTAACGGTAATTTGCATGCACAGGCTTACTTTGGTGTCTTTAAGCTGGTGCTCGGTGATGTGTTTGCGGCTATCACCGAACAGGGCAACGAAAGTCAGTTAGAGAAATGGGTAGAGCTGGCATTCAAGGTTGATTCCGTCGTACTCAATGCAGTTGCTGAGTACTCTATCAATCCACAAAACATCGAAACTGAAATCAGAAAACAGCTGTTACCTTTATTCTTTGCTCAGAGTAAAGGTGTAGGGCTAGGCATTGATCAGGCGAAGGCGATGGTTGAACATGTCGTACAGATCTGCCGTGCCGGAGCCGCTAAATAGTGAGTGAAACGCTACTCTATGGCGATACGCTGATCCATTATCTGGTGCGGCCCACCGCGAAGCAAAGTCAGAAAGTGACCATCAAGGTACATCCTGAAGGTCAGGTGATCGTGCACGCCCCACATACAGCAGAACCAGAGCAGATCCGACAGGCCGTTACTAAACGTCTACGTTGGATCTGGGAACAGCTGGAAACCTTCAAACGCCAGCAAGCGTACGTCTGTAGTAGAAAGTATGTCAGTGGTGAATGTCATTTCTATCTGGGTAAGCGCTATCAACTTAAAGTTACCTGTGATACTCACGCGCTACAGCAAGTGAAGTTACTCCGAGGCTACATTGAAGTGACGGTACGTCCGGCAAGTGAAGAACATCAAGCTGAGAAAATAAAAGAGCTGTTGTTTAGCTGGTATCGTGAACGGGCGAAAGAGGTTTTTAAACGTAGACTCGACGCCTTGTTACCCCAAGCCTTATGGGTACAGGGTATTCCACCGGTACGAATACAAACCATGAAAACCCAGTGGGGTAGTTGTTCACCAACTGGAACGCTGACGTTGAACCCGCACCTAGTAAAAGCCCCCAGAGAATGCATCGACTACGTGTTGCTACATGAACTGTGTCATCTGGCCGAACATAACCATTCCGAACGCTTCTGGCGTCTACTCGATCAAGTGATGCCCACATGGGAAACGGTCAAAACCAAGCTGGACGAAATGGCAGAGCTGTATTTGAGTGGGGTGTGATCGTACATCGAGATCACGGTTCATGCACGTAGTAGTTGATATGCTATACAATCCATAACCTTTTAGTAGATAAAGTGATCCTCTTTTCTTTATCTTCATCAGGAGTAATAAGGCATTTAGTACCACCCGGCGGTAGTATGACGTTTAAGACCCCTGTTTTCTTTTCTCCATCGGGACCATCAAAGACAACATTCTTATTTCTGAACTTATTCAGTTTCCATGCTTGCTCTGAAAGCTTAATATTCCTAGCTTTTCTTTCGTATGCCGCTACACAGTTGACGAATGTTCGTCTTGCTTGTAAGGCAATGTCTTCTGAAATTCTGGTGATATCAGTATTCAGAACGGCTAATTCCATGGCTATTTCAATTGTTTTAAATGACAGCACATGATCAACGCCATTAGGCGACCCAAACTCTACTATGAACTTAGCCTTTTCAAACTTATGTACACTCATACTTTGATTATTCATTCTGTTTATAAAGCTGACAGAAAATGTATGTTCGTTGAGGTCGCATCGATAAAGAATATCAATGTTCCCTATGGACTGGACTGTTTTACCGTTAATGATGCCACTAAAATGTTTTGCTCTCATCAGATCCCATCTCGTGCAGGCCTTGTATTTTATTGTTTTCATTATGGCTATCGACAAGCTCAAATACGTTAATACCTTCGCCTTTACCCCTATTGCTTACCTATATTTGACTTTTCTTATGTCTGAATCAAGGAATAAAAGATTCATTAGTCATAAATTTTGCCATTTTTGTTGAACATAATCACTCTGAACGCTTCTTGCGTCTACTCGATCAAGATCAAGTGTGATGCCCTCATGGGAAAAGGTAAAAACTAAGTTGGATGAAATGGCATAACTGTGGAAGGTGCGAACAAGTTCCTGATATGAGATCATGTTTGTCATCTGGAGCCATGG
>ERZ724515.1331-NODE-1331-length-10270-cov-6.539697_pt1 | contig 10270 bp, 8 predicted proteins | sample MGYA00376048_ERZ724515 | MGnify/ENA primary metagenome ERZ724515 (study PRJEB28724, sample SAMN07190885) | wastewater metagenome | isolation source: influent of sewage treatment plant in Hong Hong | place: Hong Kong | collected 2016-03-17 ... | reverse complement strand
TGAGGCCATTTTTCTATCTGAAATAACGAGTTATCGCTTAAGATCCTGTCTATGAGCAGCGCTAACTATCTGAGTGCGCCTTTTTATAATCCTGCTTTATTAACCAGTTATGACGAAAGCGATGATGTTGGGATTCTTTTCCCGGTCATCGGTGTTGAACTGTTTGATAAAGATGACCTGTATAACAAAGGTAATGATTTTTCTGATAGTTATGATAATTATCAGAGTAACGCTGCTTTGGCTGAGCAGACCTTGAATCAGTTGAAAGAGTTGCAAGGTGCTACCGGTTATGTGAAAGCTGGAGCGGGTGTTGCAGTGGCTTTACCGAATGCCGTATTACCAGCCGCATTCTTATTTAATACTTATGCTGATGTTGCCGCTTTTGCTGATGTTGATTCCACAGACTGGACGAATAATGGCAATGTGCTACCAACCAATGAAAATCTCATCAATTCTAAAGTGGTGGCGATGGGGGCTCAGGTCACTGATTTTGGCATTAGTGTTGCCCAAGTATATGAAACAGAAGATGGCTATCAATGGTCTGCAGGTGTTACGCCAAAAATCCAGAAAATTGAAGTGCTAAATTATGTGGCAAATGCGGCGACTACTGACTTCGATAATATTGATGATGACCAATACCGCCATAGCAAATCTACTTTTAATATGGATTTAGGCGCCACTGCTAAGTTGGATTATGGTTTCAGCACTGGTTTTGCCATCAAAAATATCTTTAAGCAATCAGTTGATGCACCAACTGTTGATGGAGTGCAGGCTCGTTATGAATTATCACCTGTACCCACAGCATCTGTTAGTTACAAGTTAGATGGTTTAACCCTGACTGGTGATTTAGATCTGTTGGCGCAAAAACGCTTTACTAAATTAAGCGGTACCAGTAATGCATTTAACGCTAGTGATGATGATCTGCAGATGGCCGCTTTAGGCGCTGAATTGGATCTGTTCGGTTGGGCACAATTACGTGGTGGTTATCGCCATGATTTGAAAGACAATCAGGGTGATGCGTTTACTGCTGGGTTAGGTTTCTCTCCATTCTCTGTTTTCCACCTCGATATTGCTGGGATCTACGCCGGAAGCAATGAGTTTGGTGGTGTGGTTCAAACTTCGTTTACATTCTGATCAGTTATTTTTACTCAGGCTGTTGTTAAGGCAGTCTGAGTTTTCTTCATGCATTATTTCAGTTAATCCATTTTTTATGAAAGATAGCGCCAAAATTACACTATGTAACCGGTTTATCCGGTAAAATACCTGCAACTTTACTACTCCGGATATACCCATGTATAAGCTAATTGCACTTGATATGGACGGCACATTGTTACGTGGCGATGGTACGATTTCTGAACGCACTAAGAGTGCCATTCAACAAGCCCGGCAGAAAGGGGTGAAGGTGGTGCTGGCTTCTGGTCGTCCGATTGAAGGGCTGGAGCGTTATCTGACTGAGCTGGGTCTGACTACCGATGATGATTACGCACTGAGTTATAACGGCGCACTGATTAAAAACGTGGGCACCCGAGAAAATATTTGTAGTCAGTTGATCAGCGGCAAAGATCTGCATGATGTGTATGCCGTGAGTCAGCAGATTGGCGTAAATACTCATGCGTTTTCTACTGAACTCGGTTTGATTTCACCTAAACTAAGTCATTACACCGCTCATGAGCGCGATATTAATGGTATTCCTCTGACACTAATCGATTTTAACGAACTATCAGAAGATCACCCGATCGTAAAAGTTATGTTAGTCGATGAGCCGGAAATTTTATCGCCGGGTGTTGAGCAAATTCCAACCGATTATTACGACCGTTTTACCGTAGTGCGCAGTGCGCCATTCTTTTTAGAGATCCTGAACAAGAATAGTAATAAAGGGAATGGCGTTGCTATGCTGGCTGATTACTTAGGCATTACATCGGCAGAAGTTATTTGTGTCGGGGATGCGGGTAATGATATCCACATGCTGGAATATGCTGGTTTGTCAGTGGCAATGGGCAATGCGTTTGATGACATTAAAGCTATTGCCGATTATGTGACCCACTCTAATGAAGAAGATGGTGTGGCACATGTGATTGAGAAATTTATCCTAGCTTGATAAATGACTCGGCAGCCTGCTTTCACGCCGGAAAGCGGGCTGCGATAGATCTAAATACACCTTCAATATCGATAAATGCATCGAGCACTTCCGGATCAAACTGCGTTCCCCGTCCTGCCGCAATAATAGCGACTGCTTCCTCGTGTGAGAACGGGGGTTTATAAACGCGTTTATTGATCAGGGCATCATATACATCTGCAATTGCCATGAGTCGTGCCGGCAGGGGGATTGCATCGCCTGCCAGCCCTTGTGGGTAACCTGTACCATCCCAGCGTTCATGATGTGAATGAGCAATCTGCTTAGCAAATTGCAGAAAATCGACCCGCATGCCGCATTGGTTTTCTGCCTGAACAATGGCGTCTAAGCCCAACGTGGTATGTTGTTTCATGAGCTCAAATTCTTCAGCGGTCAGTGAGCCCGGTTTTAATAAGATACTGTCAGGAATGCCGACTTTACCGATATCGTGCAATGGCGCTGATTTATACAGCAGATCAATATTTTCTTCAGTCAGCAAAGCAGCAAAGTGTGCGTGAGACTGCAGCCGCTCAGCGAGTGCTTTAACATAGGTTTGAGTGCGGCGAATATGGCCGCCGGTTTCGTTATCACGCGTTTCCGCTAACGATGCCATCGCCATAATGGTGACATCTTGCATGGCATGTAATTCTTGCGACTGCCGGATGATCTCTGCGGTACGGCGCTCGACCTCTTGTTTCAGGTAATCATTTTTACTACGTAAAAAATCTGCCGCATCTTTTAACGCCAGGTGCGTTTTTACTCTGGCTTTGACAATCGGTGGACTGATTGGTTTGACGATGTAGTCAACTGCACCCAATGCGAGACCTTTTTCTTCATCAACGGTGTCAGATTTGGCGGTCACAAAAATAATTGGAATGTGTTCTGTCTGCGGCATGGCTTTAAGGCGACGACATACCTCAAAACCATCCATATCCGGCATCATGACATCAAGCAAGATCAAATCTGGTGGGGTATCAGAAAAGGCGATCCGCAACCCGCGTTCACCACTGTTTGCACCTTTAACTTTATAGTTATCTCGTAATATTTCATTCATTAGCATCAGGTTGTCGGCAATATCATCAATTACCAACAGGGTGCGTTTATCATGCTCATTTTGTTGCATCCCGTGTTCCTTATAATTGTTGCTCAATGCGATTGGCTTGCAGTTTGGTCAGTAAAAATAAGGCATCATCAAATTCAAATGCGGAGATTGCATTGGCCAGCAGAGTTAATTGCCCGGGAAAAATGGTTTCTAAATATTCACGTTGATTACGAAAAAGCGCGGCGGCTTCTAAATCATCCTCGCTCAATAAAACCTGCAATTGTTGTAGCGTTGTTTCCAGAGCAATTGAATCGGTAATGGGCTGATTGGTATTGTTTTTAATAGGAACAGATTGTTCGGTTACATGCTTAAAAGCTGCTGTTTCATCGGCGGCGCGCGATAGTGACGTCGATAACATCGTGTCAGCCGTTGTAGATGGGAGAGCCGCCTTGGTTAACAAAATAGTAAACCAGAATATGCTGCCCTGACCATAAATACTCTCTACACCGACTTCGCCACCCATTAACTCAGCCAAGCGCTGAGAGATAGCCAGACCTAATCCTGTGCCACCATACTTACGTGTGGTTGAGGCATCTGCCTGCTGGAAACTCTGGAACAGATGCTGTTGCTGCTCAACAGTTAAACCGATGCCGGTGTCTTGCACAGAGAACCGTAACTGCACTGCTTCTGTATTCATGTGCGGCATGGTTACACGCAGTGTAATGTGGCCAGTGTCCGTAAACTTAATGGCGTTGCTGGCATAGTTCAGCAGGATCTGTTTTAGTCGCAGTGGATCACCGATCAGTTGTTGCGGAATTTGCTCGCCGATTTCGACCTGCAGCATTAAGTTTTTTGCTTTGGCTCTTTGGTCGATTAAATCAGTTACTTCCTGAATTAAATGATTTAATTCGAACGGTGTTTGTTCTATATGCAGTTTGCCCGCTTCAATTTTAGAAAAATCGAGGATCTCATTAATAATGGCTAACAGATGTTCGCTGGCACCTTTAATTTTTTGCAGATAATCCCGCTGTTGTGTCGTCAGTTCTGTTCCTAACGCAAGATGAGACAGACCTATAATCGAATTCATGGGCGTGCGGATCTCATGGCTCATATTGGCCAAAAATTGGCTTTTCGCCTGGGTGGCTGCTTCGGCTTCTTCCGCGCGTTGCTGTAATTGTGTATTCAGTTCGGTGATCTGTGCCGCGCGTTTGGCAACCAACTCTTCGAGATGATCCCGGTGCAGCTCCAGTTCAGTCTGTACACGCTTGAGTTCGGTTATATCTTCTTTGGTCGCCAGATAATGGGTTATTTGTCCGTCCGGTTGCCGGATCGGGGCGATACGGGCGAGTTCGTTGTAAACTGAACCATCTTTACGCCGGTTGATAAACTCTCCGCTCCAGATATGTCCTTCGGTGAGTGTTGCCCACATCGCATCATAGGTCGCTGCCGGAGTCAGATCTGATTTTAATACTCTGGGATTTTGACCCATTACTTCATTACGTTGCCAGCCGGTGATGCGCACAAAAGCTTCGTTGACATACTCGATATTGCCATTCAGATCGGTGATTACGATACTGCCTGGGCTTTGCTCTACGGCCATGGATAACTTGCGTAGTTGTTCTTCGGTTTGTTTCTGATGGCTGATGTTGCTCCAGATCGAAGCGAGGCATCGTCTGCCGTGAACGGTAATGGGTCGTGCACTGACCAAGAAGTCAATGATTTCACCATTTTTCGTTCTATGGCGTGCTTCAAAATCAGTGGCATTCGAATTGGACAGTGATTCCAACAGCGCATGTAATTCATCAATACTGGAGGAAATGTCAATATCCGCAATGCTCATCTGTTCAAACTCTTCCCGGCTGTAGCCGAGGAGCTGATGTGCAGCAGTGTTAAACTCCAGAAATTGCCCGGTATTAGCATCAACCAGACCAATTGAGTCAGCAGCCTGTTCGACTATCGCACTGTAGATCTCCCGACGTTCATACAGTGCATTTTGCATTTTACGACTTTGCGTAATATCGCGACCAACACCGACCACGCCGAGCAAATTTCCCTGAGAGTCTCGCATGGGGGTTTTACTTGTTTCGAACAAAATTGAACGACCGTCGCCGGATAAGGCCCATTCTTCGTTGATGCAGGTTTTATTGGCCACAATGGCTTCATGATCTTTTTGTCGGAAAAACTCAGCACGTTCGACGGCGAAAAAGTGGTAGTCATTTTTGCCAACTAGCTCGGCTTCAGTCACCCCAAACAAACGTTCGAATGCGTGATTACAGGAAAGAAACGTTCCGTTTAAATCTTTGGTCCATACCGGATCGGGAATAGCGGCCTGGATATTCCGTAACAGAGTACGCTCTTTTTCAATGGCAATATGTGTGGCGGCTAATTCAGCGCGTGCTTCATCCCGCGCAGTCAGCAACGATTGCTGATACCGTTCACTCTGGCGGCATAACTCAATGGATTGGTGCAAATGCGCCAACACCGGTTGAAAAATTTGCGTAAATGGCAGGTCGGTTTTCGGTGGCTCTGGAGAGAGCAAAACAATCATACCGTAGTGATTCAGTGATAAACGCAAAGCACAACGGTAATGGCGGTTTGTGGCAAGCGACCAATCGATTAATGCATCTGCGGACAGATCCTCAATTTGTTCTGAATTGAGTAAGACCGGTGGAATGGTGATAATTTCATTTACTTTGCGCTGCAATCCCCGATCACCGATTGAGGCGACTAGCGTCGCTTTAGTGCCTTCGTTATCAGTTTTAGCATCCAGTAATATCAGACCAGTCGGATAGGAGGTATGGAACATCAACCGCTGTAATACTTTAATTAGCAGCGGTTGTAGCTTGTTTTCTCGTCCAATGGTGATAATCAAGTCATTGATAATAGAGAGTATGTATTCACGGTTCATCAGTATTTCCAACTACCGCAAAGTAATGCTGCACTATGAAACATCGGGTATCCCCAAATGCGGCGACTACCGATTTCCCCCAGTGATAAGGCGCCTGCCAATTTAGTGGCACTAGTGCAACTTTTCAGATTGGTTAATTCTTTAAGTGTGTCACTGTCTAAATGTACGCGCCGTGCGGCACAATAGAACATCAGCAGTGGCCAGCCCGAAATCTCAGAAAGATCGGTTTGTAAGCGATGACAGATTTGTGTCACACATTGGCTTTCATTAAGTGGCGGGGCGTGTAATAACACCAGTGAGGTATTTGCCGGTACATCACCGACACAAACAATGCTGCCATCGCTGTGTATCGAGACAGGAATACGAACCACGACTTCATTATTAGCCTGCAAGATCCCAAGGGGGAAATAACAAGCGTATTGATAAAAATTGTCAGCAGACAGTGCAACGCCACATTCTTCTAAGACTAACTGTTTATAAACGTCAAAAGCCGGTTGCCAGTCGATGCTGATGATGCGGTTACCTTCTGCTGAGGTGGCGCTGATCACTTTATCGGGGGCGGGGTAACTGTGCTCTAAAAGCATGCCAGCCCAGGCCGGTAATAACATACACCAGACCCCGTTTTGAATAATTCTAGATGTATCAAATAAGCAAGGCATGGGTTGAAATGTCTCGCTGCCGGCGTTAACGCCAGCATAGTGTACGCTGTCGGCCAGATGGAGATAGAGGTTTTCAACGATGGTGCCAACATCTGGCAACATGCTGTCAAACATCATAAATAATGTTGGTTTATCGGTATCGTTGGCCAGCTCAAGAAATGGCTCTAGTTTTGTTGCAATATCGAGCGCTGTATCAGTTCGATCAGGGATATTTTCAAATAAATGGCAAGGCGGTTGTTGGTTCAGTCGTAATAACCAGCAGCCGTGATTGCGCCAGCCATCATCAGTCACTAAGGCGGGAAAGACCGCGCCGGTTAACGGAATTCCAAATTGTTGACAGCTGCTTTGTAGTAGCGGGATATGTTGGTTTTCTGCTTCTGGAACAAGAGCCATAACGCCCATTGCTGGGTATTGATTGTGCCAGCGTTGCAGCAGGCCATGAATAACGGCTTCTTCAAATGGAATATACTCAATTGCGTTATCGTCCATTTGTTTCTCCATACTGCAAACTATCGGATCAAAGACCGATAAAGTATGGCATAGATATTAATTAGTTATTGTGAATATTGTCATGCGGAAACGATGAAACAGAGATGAAACACCGCCTTAAGATGAAAAGGCGGTGTTGTTTTTTCAGATAAAACGCATGGAGAGATCCATGGCGTGGGTGTGTTTGGTCAGCGCACCTACAGATATGTAATCAACGCCGGTTTGGGCATACGTCGCGATAGTTTGCAGCGTGACGTTGCCGGAGACTTCCAGTTTGGCTTTGCCGGCATTGATGGCGACGGCTTCACTCATCATGGGCACGGAGAAGTTATCCAGCATGATGATGTCGGCATTGGCATCAAGTGCCTGTTGTAGTTCATCCAGACTTTCGACTTCCACTTCCACGCGTTTGCCTGGGTTTAGCGTGCGAGCCGTCGTGATCGCCTGCGCGATTCCACCGCATGCCATGATGTGGTTTTCTTTGATCAGATACGCATCAAACAACCCCATACGATGGTTATTACCACCACCACAGGTGACCGCATATTTCAGCGCAGTACGCAGGCCGGGAATCGTTTTGCGGGTATCCAGCAGCTTACATTGTGTACCAGCAATCTCGGCAACATACAGGGCGACATTACTGGCCACACCTGACAGTGTTTGAATAAAGTTCAGCATGCTGCGCTCGCCAGTCAAGAGAATGCGCGCAGGGCCATACAAACGCACCAGTTCCTGGTTAGGCTCAACCTGTTCACCGTCTTGTACTTTCCACTCGATGCGAACATTGCCACCGAGTTGCTCGAATACCGCTTCCGCCCACGCTTTGCCACAGAACACGCCCTTTTCGCGGGTGATCACATAGGCTTCAGCTTGTTTTTCAGCTGGAATAAGTTGTGCGGTAATATCGGCATGCGCATCAAGTACGCCACCCAAATCTTCTTCTAATGCGGCACGCACAGCGCGCTGGATATCATTTTGCAACATGACGAGTCCTGTTGAATTAGCCGGTTTTTCCGGTCGAAACAAAAAGATGTTGGACGTAAGCATACCATGTAGCATGCTTTGGCGCTAAAAACAGAGAGGTAAACAGAGTGTTGAATAAAAATTGGTCGATTAATCATCGAGGCTGGCTCACTGAGGCTCGGCATTGTTCATCACCGTTTTTTAATCAACGCCCGCAAGGCGAGCCGGTTTCATTGCTGGTGGTACATGGCATCAGTTTACCGCCGGGGCAATTCGGTGGGCCGCATATTGATGAGTTGTTTACCGGAAAACTAGATCCACATGCGCATCCGTATTTTGCTGAAATAGCGCATCTGGAAGTGTCTGCTCATTGTTTGATCCGTCGTGATGGGGAAGTGGTGCAATACGTGAGTTTTCTCGATCGTGCCTGGCATGCCGGACGCTCGCAGTTTGATGGCCGTGAGAACTGCAATGATTTTTCAATTGGCATTGAGCTGGAAGGTACTGATGACAGCAGTTATAGCGAAGCGCAATATCAGCAGCTGGCGGCTGTAACACGCGTGATCCAACAAACTTATACGGCAGTGACAGCGGAGCGGATCACCGGGCATTCGAATATCGCACCGGGCAGAAAAACCGACCCTGGCAATGCATTTGACTGGGCGTTGTATCGCAATTTAATGAAGTAATTCGAGAGTGTTTTCGTTATTCATGTAAACCTGATCTTATTCATCCGCCATTTCTGTAGCCGTCATTCATGAAGATTGTTATTGCCCCCGATTCGTATAAAGAAAGTCTCAGTGCAATGGAAGTGGCTAATGCCATTGAAGCCGGATTTCGCGAAATTTACCCCAATGCCGAGTATGTAAAAATGCCCGTGGCAGATGGGGGGGAAGGGACTGTTGATGCGATGGTGGCGGCAACGGGTGGTCGCAAAATTAGCGTAAGCGTAACTGGTCCGACCGGTAAGCCGGTGATGGCAGAATGGGGGTTAATAGATCCTCAAACTGCAGTCATTGAAATGGCTGCGGCCAGTGGTTTGGAACGTATTTCTGCTGTCGAACGTAATCCGTTAATCACAACAACCTATGGTACAGGCGAGATGATCCGGGCTGCGCTCGACTTGGGGGTTAAGCAATTTATTATAGGTATTGGCGGTAGTGCGACCAATGACGGCGGGGCGGGTATGTTGCAAGCACTGGGTTATCGCTTGTTAGATCAGCATGGACGTGACATTCCCCGTGGTGGTGCGGGTTTATCCGATTTGGCGACAATTGATATCTCGTCGGCTGATCCTCGGTTGCAAGATTGCCAGTTTAAAGTTGCCTGCGATGTTACGAACCCACTGACTGGGCCAATGGGGGCAGCGCAAGTCTTTGGCCCTCAGAAAGGTGCTGATGCCGCTATGGTGGCTTTGCTCGATGAAAACCTGAAGCATTATGCCCGTATCGTGACACAAGAATTAGGTACCGATGTGGAATTTGTACCTGACGCAGGAGCGGCTGGTGGCACGGGAGCTGCGTTACTTGCATTTATGAAAGCCGAGCTACATTCCGGTATTGATATTGTATTGGCGGCGTTAGGTCTTGAATTGATTATTGCAGATGCCGATCTGGTGATTACCGGAGAAGGGCGGTTAGACAGTCAGACCATTAATGGCAAAGTTCCTGTTGGTGTGGCACGGCTGGCAAAACGCCATGGTAAACCGGTAATTGCGATCGCTGGTAGTTTAAGCCCCGATGTCGCAATAGTGTATAAACATGGTATAGATAGTGCCTTCAGTGCAGTAAACCGAGTTTGTACATTGCATGAAGCTTTTGATTTTGCAGCCAGTAATATCAAATTAACTGCGCGCAATATTGCCGCTCTCTTACAGATAGGTCACTCGTTAAATCGCTAGATTTGGTCATACCAATATAATCGAGACCCCAATAAGCATGACCCATTCACTCAATATGACATTATCCTGGGTTGTACTGTCGTGATTTCAACAATGATTATTAATTAAGTAATTGTTTTATAGGCTATTTATTTAATATGGGCACATAGACAGGATCTTAAGCGATAACTCGTTATTTCAGATAGAAAAATGGCCT
>ERZ724515.1329-NODE-1329-length-10273-cov-4.786553_pt1 | contig 10273 bp, 7 predicted proteins | sample MGYA00376048_ERZ724515 | MGnify/ENA primary metagenome ERZ724515 (study PRJEB28724, sample SAMN07190885) | wastewater metagenome | isolation source: influent of sewage treatment plant in Hong Hong | place: Hong Kong | collected 2016-03-17 ... | reverse complement strand
CAAATTCCTGAAATTCGCCTACCCGTAGTTTTTTGCGTAAACGTCGCGAACGGTATTTTTTCATTTCATTTGGTTTAAGCGATTTCATTGTTGCTCCAGATGTGAGTTAAAACAGGCTATTGGCACGATAACTCAACGATTTTTTTATCGTTGTAAATCACTTTATTCTCCTGAAAAGCCAGAGCACCGTTCTTAATCAGTGTTGTCAGTACATCGTTTGTCACATTCGGCGTATCTTTGAATTTGTTTTTAATACTATTAAGTAAGGTTTCTTTTTTGGCCGGACGGTTGCTCTTGTATGTAACCAAATGAGCACAATAAACCTTTATCGATTCAGGTTCTGAACATATAGCACCAGCCGCTGGTTTATGTTCCTCTTTTTTCATACCGATCCGTTCAGCAGTCCGATGTTGGCTACGCAATAAACTCACAACATGGTCTAAATCAGTATCATCAGACATGATCACGAAATGCGCATTATCAGCCATTTGCTGCATCATCATGCCTGCGTAAAAACTAATACCGAAATCAGCAGCATTTTTGCCTGTTGTAGCCATTTTAAAAACCTTTAAACGCTCAGCATTAATGGTGTCGTTTAATGGCATCAACCAATCTAATGGGATCTTGGCATTGGAATGAGCATAGCAAATTACAACCTGCGTATAGTCATTCAACACTTTCTGCAACTCATTGATTTGGCTCGGGCAGTTTTCAAGATCAATCAACAGGATTTTGGGTGTCATTATTGAATCAATAGGCTGCGTATCTTCAGTCATAAATATTATTCCCGTTGCAATCACCCCACTGTACGCTGATATCCATTAGGTTCTCAGAGATCAGCTGCGGGCCGTAAAAATCAGTATGGTCTTTTGTGTAGTTATCAGCATTGATTTAATATGTGCAAGCACGTTGCATCCTTTGTCACCAGCCCTCAGTTCATGCCTCACTATGTTTCATTAGACCTATATTCCTCTGTTATTCATCTATCAATTTGTTGATCAGTGATGTACCAAAGATCCTTGGCCTAGACCCGAACTATAGAGATGCGAAAATACAGCACCAGCTTTCTTATTGATTTCATCAGGATTAAATGCCGTAGCAGGCAGATTGGCAAACAAGTGTTTGATTATTTCAGCCTTCATCTGCGCTTGTACCGTCGCCATGCTTCGTAAGCGATCTAGCGTAAACCGTTGATCAGCCAACTTAACCAATAATTCCTTTGCAACTGTTTTTATCGTCTCGCGATCTTTTGTTGTTAACGATTCTTTCTGCAACAAGTCGAATACCGCCAATTCAGCTTCGTTGTCCAAGCCCTCTCTCAGATAACGTTTTTCCTCTTCACTGCAACCATCATTGAAAGAAAATAAGTCATCCATTACTTTCTGGATCTCGGCGGTATCTTTGTCTTTGTTGTAGTCCTTTACGATTTCCTGGTAGCGTTCATACAAATCAACTCGTGTCGGGTTGAGAGCTACCATAGCAGCCAAACGCTCTTCGATTTTCTCCATTAAATTCATGGCGACGACATTCTTGAATGGTGTTTTTTCGAATTCAGCCCGTAGCCGTGAAAAATCAATGTTAGAAAGATCATAACGTGCCGATTTTTCTTTTACTGCCAACGATTCAGTATCGACAGCAACATCAACTACATCATACAAATCCTGTAACAGACTGCTGACATCAGGTGTTGTCCGGGCATCTCGTAGCTTGTTGTATATTGCAGAGATGGCATTTTCCTGAGCATCAAACTCAAACAGCCCAGGATTAGGAAACAGCCCACGATGACGAGCCTGAACATCTTCAACAATCACTTGATATGTCTTTCTCCGCTCATCACTTTCGCATAACAAATTGACTGCTTCCAAAATTTTATGCTGTTTCTCAAAGCCCTGCGCCTTAATCAATTCATCCAGATCAAAACCCAACTCCATCAGAAACTCATGAGCAGTTTTAAGGCTATTAGCATATTCCAGTAATGCTTCAGCATCATCTCGAACAGTGTCACCTTCACCTTCCCCTTTGCCTGTACCAGATCTGTCACCCTGTGCAAAGGTTGCTAAGGCTCTCCGTAAACTTTTGATCATTCCGTTGTAATCAATAATCAAACCGTGCTTTTTACCTCCACCCACTCGGTTTACACGGGCAATTGCCTGCATCAAAGTATGGCCTTGCATAGGCTTATCAAGGTACAAAGTAGCCAGACTTTTTACGTCAAAGCCTGTCAGCCACATGGCACATACGATCGCAATACGGAACGGGTGGTCTGCTTTTTTGAATTCAGTTTCAAGCTTACGAGAGACCATCTTTTCGCGGTGTGGTTTAATGTCGAGAGGTTCATCGTTAAAATTCCGCCACTTGGCAAATTCAGCAACCTCTCCCTGCTCCTGCGATACCACTACACAACATTCCGTTGCTTTCATCCACTCAACCTGTTCCCGGCGTTGCTTAAGCAGATTTGTAGGCGCTTTACCTTTAGCAGCAAATAACGCCTCTTCTTTTTCTACTGCTGCTTCCAGCTTTGCTGTTTTCTCCTGCCATTTAGCCATAATCAAGTCGTACATTTTTACGCAGGTAATTTTGTCCAGACAAACCATCAGCGCTTTGCCCCCACCATTGTCGACAACTTGCCAGCGTTGATGAAAGTGATCGACAAAATGCTGAGCGACTTTATCAAGGCGGGTTGGTGAGGTCAGGATGGGATAATCACGAGCTAGCTCCCGATAAAGTTTTTCTTCTTTTTCATCAGTCCAGGGATCATTTAGCGTGGCGGTTTGTTTCGCCATCTCGATGTGTTCTGCAATTCGCTCACTGACTGTTGGATCAATAATTTTCAGCTTCTCGCCCGCATTCTCGTAAAACAACGGCAATGTTGCGCCATCAGCAACGGCACGCTGGAAATCATAGATGGAGATATAATCACCGAAAACGTCGCGGGTTAGCTGTTTTTCACCTTTATCAATCAACGGTGTACCGGTGAAACCGAGAAATTTCGCTCGTGGAAGCCCTTTACGCATGTTGAGTGCCAGCCGTCCGTATTGGGTGCGATGAGCTTCATCACTGATGACAATAATATCTTCGCGTTCGGAATAGGCTTTCGTGACTCGTTCTTTGTATTTCTGGATCAAACCAAATACGTAGCGTCGGTTTTGATCGCGCAACATCGAGCGCAAGGCTTCGCCGCTTTTAGCTTGGTCTGTTTTACTGTTGGCTCGACCGCAGTTGGTATAGGTCGATGCGATTTGCTCATCGAGTTCTGTGCGGTCAGTGATTACCACGAAAGTCCATGAGGCTGATATCTTGCGATGGATTTTCTCTGTCAAAAACACCATCGAGTAAGATTTCCCTGAACCTTGTGTATGCCAAAACACACCCAATTGACCTGCATCAACTTCCGCTTTTATCTTGGGATCGTCGGAGGTCAATCGATCGATAACCCGATTCACACCGAGATATTGATGATTACGGGCGAGGATTTTGTGTGTATTGCCTTCTGAGGCATCGAACAAGATAAAATTTTCAACAATATCGAGCAGGCGCTTCTTGTGTAGCATCCCCACCAGCAGTAGAGGTAGCAGTGGTTGATCTTTTTTCGGTTCAGGGTCGTCTTCATCCAGACGTTTCCAGCGATAGAAATGCTCTTTGGTCGAAGTCAGAGAACCGTATTGCGCCTCATGACCGTTAGAGATCACCACCAATGCATTCCAATGAAAGAGATGTGGAATAGTATCGAGGTAGTCGGAATAATTTTTCTTGTAAGCACTATCAACGTGTACTTCAAAGCGCTTCAGTTCGATGAATATCAATGGTAACCCGTTGATAAACCCAATGATATCTGGCCGACGCAGCCACAATTTGCCACGAACCCAGAGTTCACGCACAGCGATATAGTGGTTATTGAGTTCATTATCAAAGTCGATCAGACGCAAACGCTTGTCTATGGTTCGACCTTTGTCATCGCGATATTTAACTGGCACGCCATCGCGTAGTAGACTGTATTTTTCTTCATTTTTCGCAATCAATGATTTGGCGATATCATCTTGCAACACTTGTGTTAATGCCTGATGGTAGGCCTCGTCAGGCAGATTCGGGTTCAGACGCCTCAATGCCCCCATCACCTCACGACTCAGCACGACTTCGCTATCAGAAGATCGCCCCAATAAGCTATCTGGCCCAAAATCTTCGTCATCCTGGGCAAAGATACTGGCCCAGCCGAGTTGCTTTTCTAGCAATTCAGCCGTTGGGGCCTGAATCAATAAATCTTCTGAATAGTCTTTTTTAGCCATCAGTTTCCCTTTCTTATTGTTATGGCATTGCGTCCTGCCAAATCGGTAAGTTCTGCCAATCCGCAGGGAAATCCATCGAAGTCACTACCACATTGTGTCGGGCAATTAAATCTTTCAGTCGGGCGCGCCAATGGTGCTGTGGCGCAATCGTATCCATAAAGTACAACAAAATAACAAGGGTATTGTAAAGTTTACGTGATCCATTCCGGCACTGAGCGGATAACCCAGCAGGTTTGTTGCGAGGCAGCAGCGGTGTAATCGTGAATTCTCGATTCCACAAACGACTATGGTGGGCACAGGTGTTACGAACCAGAGAAAGATGACGTAGCCATGATTCAAGCACCTTTTCATCCACCCTATACACAGCAGCAATGGCGCGCCGGGTCGGCATTGGTTTGAGATTGTTATACCAGCGTGACAACAACCCCAGCGACATCACCTCGCAGACAGCCCAAACAGGCGGTAACGCTTCGATATAGTTATTTCTGAGGTGTTTGATAAAAGTTTCGTCGGAGCGATAAACCTCTTCCTGCAACTTATCAAGGTTACTTTGCCAATGATGAGTATTAGAGGCTAGCGCATTATCCAGATGGGCGTGCGTGCCATGTAAATGCGCCAGCTGATAAGCCCACTGACTGCGCACTGATACTTCCACTCGTTCGATGGCATCCAAAACCAGCAGCCGGAGCTCACGGTCGAACAAATAGAGATTCAACACATCCGCAAAACGGGTGCCGGGCCGAAAAGTGTGAGTACCGTGATTGGCTTCAAAAGGCAGCCAGTAAGCGCCGAGGCGGTAGTAATTGAGATGTTGCAGGTAGAACTCGGCCTGTGCCGGGTCATCGAATTCCATACCGCGCTGCTGAAGCTGGTTCACTTGCTGGGTGTAGCTGGTGGCGGGTTTATTGAATGGAACCTTCATTGTGTGCCCCCGAATAACTTCAGAATTGAAGTTGCCGAACGCACAAAAAAGTAACCCGCCGGTTTGAGGATGCGTTTGCACACATAGCCTTGGCGGGTTTTGTTACTAGTAAGTATACGTGTAACCGGCCCTGAGCAGCAAGGCAGCAGGGAAATTAATTCTCTATTTATGTCAGACTGCCCAGCGGTAAGTGAGGTCATAGCGCGACCTCATCAGATAATTGAATACTGGAAACATCCAGTTGGCCGGACATAAGTTTGGGAAGCAAAAGATCTCGGGCTGTTACTAACGAAAGATTTGCGACACTCAATTGCTCTGCTTGCTCAAGCATAGGGCGAACAAACTGGTCAAATTCAACAATCAAATGCTTCGCAGGTTGCCAAATTTTTACAGCACCGATGTCAGCTCGGCTCAATTCCAACTGGTTGGTTGCCCCTTTCCCCATATCTGAAAATATTGGTTCCAAGTTCAGCAAAGCCTGACCAAAATAGGTTGAAGAGTCTTCATTAATTGGTCTAGCAATCGTGACGTGAGTATCTACAGTACAATCTTCGATTGGTGAACGCACCTGTGCAACACGCCCAAGCGTGCCCGCTCCTGTCGAATTGATAAGTACGTCTCCCATCTGCACCAGCCGATCAGGTTTTACCTCTTTCGACTGTCGACGAGCTGGTCCCATTGATATGCGTCCGTCACGAATGCATTTCTGGTTGATAACTCGACCTTTCGCCATGTCGTCATACTTCGGGGCAATGCCTCGATTGAAAAAAGACGTCTGCTCTGAAATTGATGATTTTAGCCACCCTTCCGGCACTCCATCTTTAACTGGCACCGACTCGTGTCCCGTAAAACGCAAAGCGACAAACCATTCTCGGTAGATTCGACGAGCAGCCTCTTCAAGCAGCGTTATGCGACGTTGATTGGTAGCGATCAGGTCGTCGTAGGCTCGGATAATGGAAGCTGTACGATGCTGCTCAGCAAGAGCAGGGAGCGTTGGTATACTCAGTGCTCTGATATCCTTCATATTCAGATGATGTACTGTTGCTCCGCTGGACTTTCCTAATAACTGACCTTGAAGTTGAGGGCTAAGTAACAAGAAGCACAAGTAATACGAGTCAACAAGATTTCTCTTTGGTCTAATTAAAACGGTGCGTTGTCCTAGACAATAATGCTCGCCAGATGGAATTACAGCCACATTTCCAACGGGTGCTTCTCGAGCTAATATTAGATCACCTCCTTGTGGGATTGCTCTCTTTGTCCATGCGACATATGTTTCTTCTGAGACCCGGTTAACCCCTTCCAGCAAGAAGTAGCCTCGCCCAATATTCGGTGTTCGAATAGATGGGATGCCATATTCTTGAATAGGCGCAGTTTTGTGCTCGCAATCAACAATCAATTCACATAGTTCGTCGAGTGTCGTCATCCCAGCAACTCCTTAAAGTTCTCAGCAATCCGTGCCGCCAACTCCACCGCTTTATCATTCAGCTCAGTCAGTTCATCGTGGATCTCACGTAACTTCTCAGCAAAATCATCTTCATTCTCTTCTGTCACTGCCGCCACACCTACGTAGCGCCCTGGCGTCAATGAATAATCATTTTTCTCGATTTCATCAATGGTCACGGCTTTACAAAGCCCCGGCACATCATCAAACAATGCATGTGGGAAACGGCTATGCAACCAGTGCACCTGATGAATGAAATAGACGGCCTGTTTCAGCGCATTGAGCACCGCATCACGCACAGTAGGCTCTTCGTTCTTCTTCACATCTGCCACCAGCAAGGCACGTTTCGCTTCACGGATAGCCCTGCCATCAAAAGCTTTACTGTTACGCGCTCGCAAGGTTTTTTCTGCTGTTTCCAGCAGTTTGAGCCACTGTTTATGGCGTGATTCCAACAGCTTGCTCGCGCTCTTCAATTGCGGAACCAGCGCGTCGAACGTCGCTTGCAAAGCAACCTGCGCGGCGTGATTGAGAGGTTCTGTTGGTACCAGATTGATTTGAGCCTGCGCCTGTACACACACTGTCAGCAGTGCAGAAATGGCTTCGGATGTATGTGTATCAGCCTTAGCAGCCGCCAGTTCAGCTCTAAACGCAGATAAATGGCCCTGCATCTCTGATGTAGCTTGCTGACGCTCTGCTGTTTGTTCAACCGTAAGTGCTATCCCATCAGATAACGGTTCGAGTAACTCTTCAATTTGTACGTCACGGCTAAAGCGTTGAAGCTTCATACTCAGTTTTTGCACGGCACGAGTGTCTTTGTGAATGAGTTTCGGTAATTGCAACAACCACTCTTTCACCTGCGTCTGATAACGGGCAATTAAAGCCACAAACTTTTCAGTTTCCCCACGATATAGCCAGACGATAGCGTTCAGGTTCGCGAGCTGCTCTTCAGTAAACACATGCGATCGAGCCGAAACGACGTGATAGACATTACGCGCGTCGATCATCAGTACCTGATCGGTTACGGCAGGATCTTTGCCTTTATCAAAAAACCAGAGGGTGCACGGCAGACTGCGAGTGTAGAAGAACTTATTACCTATCGCCATCATCACATCAACGTGACCGGTTTTGACCAGCTTCTCTCTGATATCTCTGTCTTTGTTACCTGCGTCAGAAGCACTGGATGCCATAACAAAGCCGGCTCGACCATTGGCGTTCAGATAAGAATAAAAATACTGAATCCACAAACTATTGGCGTTACTGATCGCCCCTGTTTTGGCATTGGTACCGGGTAGCCCAAACGGCAAACGACCTGCATCATCAACCTGACCTTCCACTTTTTTGGTATCGACACCATCTACGTTAAATGGCGGGTTAGCCATGACGAAATCGCATTGACCTATCAGATGGTCAATCTGGTCGTAAAAGGTATTGCCCTGACGAATGTTGGTTGCATCTAACCCATGCACAACCAGGTTCATGCGTGCTAGTTTGGTGTTGGTATCGCTTTTTTCCTGACCGTGGAAGGTAACGGTATCATTTGCAAACTGATGATTTACATCTTGGATGAAATGCCCTGTCTGCACAAACATACCCGCCGAACCACAGGCAGGATCTAATACCAGACCATGATCTGGTTCGATGATGTTAACTATCATGCGCACCAATGAGGGCGGCGTGAAAAATTCGCCGCCTTCCTGTGCACCACTCATCGCGAATTTATTGAGAAAGTATTCGTAGATACGACCGAATACATCACCAGTTGCCGTTTTGATGGCCGGGCGATCAAAGATTTTGACCAATTCGGCCAACAAGTCCGGTTCAAAGGCCGAGTAACCTCTCGGTAATGCGCCTTTGAGCACTTCATATTCTTGCTCAATGACATCCATCGCATCATCAATAACCGCACCGACTTGTTCACCTTGCGGTAAGTTAGCGATACGGTCAAAACGGGCATCTTCAGGCAGATAGATAGCCGCTTTTCCTTGAAAACCCAGCTTGATCAGTTCTTCTCGTTGCGCCGCTGGAACTTGCGACGGAATATCTGCCTCAATTTCTGGCAGATAAGCCTTAAAGCGGTTATCGGCATGACGCAAAAAGATCAAACCAAGCACCGGCATTGAGTATTCTGCTGCGGTCAATTTGGAGTTAGCGCGCAGCTGATCCGCTGCTTCCCAGAGTTCATTTTCAAGTTGCTGGATGTTCATTAAGTCTTTCTCGTTATGCTGTCGTCGATTGGCATTATGGTATTACCAACGAGGATTCACTCTTCTTCGTTTAAGAGGCAGAGCGTTTTTTAATTGCGTTAGTCTATCAGACACACTGTAAAACATAGAGTCATGTAAGTCGTTTACCTCGCATAACGAATCGGATTAGTCCATTTCCTTAGCCAATACTAAAGACTAAAGGAAAACTGAAGATAAACTCATTTTCATCGAGGTTGCTGGTGGCCTACTCCAGTCTAGCCATTAAATTTTTACACTCGTAGATGTTCCTACGCCCTGATAAAAGTCACAGAGATCGCTGTTTTGCCACATATATTTGCATATCCCCACTATATTTGATGTTTATGTCTTTTTGAGTCCAGTTTCCTTAGATTTTTCGAATATCGTTATTGTTTGTAAAAAGTTGGAGTGCAGAGCGATCTACTGATGTGGTAAGTGTTCAGCGATCACCCCCCTAAAATGATCGCCTTTCTGACTAATTACATGATCACAAATCACCAACAAGATACTGATTTTAATAGTGTTATTTTTTATTCGTAATTTTTTATAAATTTTCAGAAAAAAAAGCCGCTTAAGATCTATGTATGTATCTGCGTGCAGTGGAGGGGTTAAGCCCATATGTTTCTGCATACTGAGCAATCGTTATATTTTGTGTCGCAGCTAACGCTTCATATCTAGCTCGATGATATTCCCACTTGTGATTTAAAGGCTTGCGAGTTAGTTCTAGGTAAGCCGTTTTATGCAATAAACCATGATCTTGGATATATACAGTCACACTGAGCCCTTGTGGTGCATATTCTTCAGTATATTGTTTTCTATGACGCGCCCAAAAATCTCGTTTTAACTGAGCAATACCCAGATCTCGAAATCTAAAGTAAGTCTGACTGATATCTAGATGGTATAGATTTGCATACTCTTTAACCGACATCCCATTCAAAAGAGCCAATATCTTATAGTTTTGCCTGTGAAACTCCCAAACTCGTTTAAACTCATAAAGGTTTAATTTATCTAACTCGGTGTCAAATTTTGGAATGGTATATCCAATATATGAATAATTTTTCAAAAAACCTAGAAACCCCCAGTATTTCATAATTTGATTATCCGGCTAATCTGATAATCCTTAACTGCAGGATCTCGCCAGCCTTTTGTTTCAGCCTTAGCCAAATAACTTAAGTGATAAATCATTGCTGAAACATTATGTAATAACTCTCTGTGTACTCGATGAAACTTAATATGGCCCTTAGGTACATGACCATATATCCACAGTTCATTGACAAAGTTATAGATAGTATTCGAATGTCTGACTTTTTGACCATCCATCAACACGGCGATGTGATAATGCTGCTTATCTTGCATATTTCGGAGCATTCCGACCACCCATTTCGGGATTATACGATCGCTGATT
>ERZ724515.1324-NODE-1324-length-10280-cov-51.562152_pt1 | contig 10280 bp, 10 predicted proteins | sample MGYA00376048_ERZ724515 | MGnify/ENA primary metagenome ERZ724515 (study PRJEB28724, sample SAMN07190885) | wastewater metagenome | isolation source: influent of sewage treatment plant in Hong Hong | place: Hong Kong | collected 2016-03-17 ... | reverse complement strand
ATAGTTGTTTTATTTATCGCTGTTTATATACTTTTTAATATAGTATTAGGCGATGCAAAAGAGGATAAAAAGATAAACGAAAACCCTAGCTCTATTCAAGAAAGAAGAGATGCTTTAAAAAAGATGTTTAACTAATATCATCTTTTTTTAAAAGTAAAAATATAAAATATGCACCGAAAAGATTTAAAGGTGCATATATATAAGAATAAATTGAGTTATTTATAAAAAGATACAAAATAGAGTTTATAAGATATATAAATATTAAAAACTTTAGAGAACTTTCTACATAAATATTCAAAAAATCAATCTTTATCATCTCCAATTTTTGTAAAATAATTAATAGAAAAAATAGATTAAAAAAGAGTGAAAAAATACTTAATAGTAAGTTTTTATTTTGAATTATATTTGAAGATTGAATAAAAATAGATACTAAGATTATAAAGATTGAACCATATTTTACTATTGGTTCAAAATCTATAAACTTTAAAAAACAGCACCTCTTTTTTAAAGTAGGAAGAAGAGTATTAAACTTTTTTTTACTTTGCATTACTCTTTCATTTTATTAAAAATTGTCTCTAAATTTAAATCTTCTTCACTTTGAATTTGACCATTTGAATGAAGTTCAAACACAACTACACTTTTATCTTTTAGAGTTGACTCTTTATTGCTTCCAAAACCACTTGAGTATAGTCTTGAAGGTTTTACATTGTATTTTACTAACTCTCTTATTACATTATTTGCTCTTGCTGTTGAAAGCTCTAAAGCATCTTTGTGTTTAGAGTTTTTAACCTCACTATCTTGTGCATAACCTTTTACATTTATTTCAGTATCTTCAGGCATTGCATTTATTAATTTAGCTAAATTACTTAAAAAATCATTTGCAAAAACAGATGTAATCTCTGATTTTCCATTCTCAAAAGCTAAATGTGCTGGAACACTCATTAAAGAACCATTTGGAAGCTCTATTAAATTTGCACCTTTATTTTGATCTTGTTCTTGTTCATCTTTATTCTCTAAAGTATGAACTATAACTTTTTTTCCCTCAACATTATCATCAGAAGGTTCATCTGTCATAGCTTTTTCTTGTTTTGTTTGCTCTTCAACTATATTTGCAGATGGAAATTTATAAATTTTTATAAACTCCTCTTTTAATGCTTTTTGTTTCTCCATATTTACAGAAGCCAAAGCGTATAAAGCAATAAAAAGAGCTAGTAGAAGACTTAAAAAATCTGCATATGGAACTGCCCACTTCTCACCAGCTGGGCACTCACACTTCTTTTTTTTAGACATTTAAAAAAAATCCTATAAAGGCATTGGAGTTACCATTTTAGATAACTTCAATTTAAGTTCACCTGGTGCATCACCTCGTGCCATTCCTTTACAAGCAGCAAGTATTAAGTATTGCTCTTTTACAACTAAATGCCCTTTAGCTTTTAATTTAACTCCCCAAGGTCCTAAAAAAATATACGAACCAGCAATTCCCATAACGGTTGCTGTAAATGCTCCAGCAATTCCAGCTGCCATAGCAGGAGGATCATCAAGTTTTTGTAAAGCTAAAATTAGACCAAAAACAGCACCAACAAGCCCAATAGTAGGAGATGTTTCTCCTGCGTGTAACCAATAGTGGCTAGCACCGTGATAGTACTCTTCTGTTGCTTCAATTACAGGTTCTAATTGTTCTTCAATTTGCTCCTCTTTGCTTCCATCAACAACCATACTTAAAGCCTCTTTTAAGAATTGATGATTTAAACCCTGAACATCTTTTTCTAAGGCTAAAACCCCCTGTTTCTTAACCGTTATTGCATACTCAACAAGTTCATCAATTCTTGCTTCAAAATTCACAGGTGACTTTTTGAATATATTTTTAAACTCTTTAAAAGCCGCTTTTACATATTTGGAATCAGTTGCAACAACAGCCGCTAGCATGGCAGTGGGTATAACTATAATAAATGAGGAGATATGAAGAACTCCAGCGGGATTTCCACCTTCTAAAATAACTCCCACGGAAATAGATGTTATAGCACCTATTAATCCTAACAGTACAGATAAATCCATTTGTTTTCCTAAAAAAAAATTAATTTATAATATCTAAAGTAAATTAAAAAAGTGCTGTAATCTATAAATAAAGTTTGCAATATAGTTAAAATTAGTTTTTTATACAATTTTAGCTAATATACATACTTTATTTTAAATAGTTAAAAGGAAAAAAATGGACTGGGGTAAGGTAACCTATATTTTCTTAACATTAATGTCTTTAACAACAACGGCTGGTTTTTTGTATGAACCAAATATAATAGCTCTTTTTATAGCAGGTGGAGTTAATGTAATATCTACAATTTTAAAAATTGGTGTAAAAAATCTTCTTGCAGCTGAGCTTTTGGCTTGTTCATTAGTTGCTGATTTACACTTGATTCCTGCATTTTTGGTATTTGTTTTTACAGGAAATATGAAATTAGTTATTGCTCTTGCAATTGGTGCTGTAATTGCAAATATTGTATCAATGATACTTTCTATGGTAGAGAGTGCAAAAAATAAAGAAAAGGAAGATTATTAATGGAGTATTTGGCGAAGGATATTGAAAAAAAGTGGCAAAAATTTTGGATTGATAATAAATCTTTTGAGCCAAGTGATGATTTTTCAAAACCAAAAAAATATATATTAAGTATGTTTCCATACCCTAGTGGAAGAATTCACATGGGACATGTTAGAAATTACTGTTTAGGTGATGCTTTTGCCAGACATTTTAGAAAAAATGATTTTAATGTACTTCATCCAATTGGTTGGGATAGTTTTGGAATGCCAGCTGAAAATGCTGCTATTAAAAACAAACTTCATCCAAAAAAATGGACTTATGAAAATATAGATTATATGAGAAATGAGCTAAGAAGTTTAGGTCTATCTTTTAGTGAAAATCAAGAGTTTGCAACTAGTGATGAGCTTTATACAAAATATGAGCAAGAGTTTATAATTAAAATGTATGAAGCTGGAGTTTTATATAGAAAAAGTGCAACTGTAAATTGGTGTAATGATTGTCAAACAGTTTTAGCTAATGAGCAAGTTGTTGAGGGGTGTTGCTGGAGATGTGACAATGAAATTGTTCAAAAAGAGATGCCAGGATACTATGTAGCAATCACAAAATATGCACAAACTTTGCTTGATGATTTGAAAACACTTGAAAATTCATGGCCTTCACAAGTTTTAACAATGCAAGAGAATTGGATTGGAAGAAGCGAAGGATTAGAGTTTAAATTTGATGTAACAAAAGAGACAAGAGCAAAACTTGATAAGATGTTTGCAAATTTTAGTGTATTTACTACAAGACCTGATACTATTTATGGAGTTTCATATACAGCACTTTCTCCAGAGCATCCAATTGTAAAATATATATTAGAAAAAGAGTTATTGCCAAAAAATAAATTAAATGCTATTAAAAATATGCAAAAAGTACCTCAAAAAGATAGAGCAATACAAGAAAAAGAGGGAATTGATTTAGAAATTGAAGCAATTCATCCATTAACTGGACAAAAAGTACCAGTTTGGGTTGCAAATTTTGTATTAAGCTCTTATGGTGAAGGTGCTGTTATGGCAGTTCCTGCGCATGACCAAAGAGATTTTGAATTTGCTAAAAAGTATGATTTACCAATAAAACAAGTTATTGTTGGAGATGATGGACTAATAGAAAAACAAACAGCTGCTTATACAGCAGATGGAGTTTTAATAAATAGTGAAAGTTTTACTGGCTTAAAAAGTAGTGATGCAAAAAATGCAATAATGTACCATTTTGAACAAAATTCAAATGGAAGTAAAAAAGTAAACTTTAAACTTAGAGATTGGGGAGTTTCAAGACAGAGATATTGGGGTGCTCCTATTCCATTTGTTCATTGTAAAACTTGTGGCTTGGTTCCTGAAAAATTAGAAAATCTTCCTGTAGCTCTTCCTGATGATGTAGAAATTACAGGAGAGGGAAATCCTCTTGATCTTCATCCTACTTGGAAACACTGCTCTTGCCCAAAATGTGGTCAAAGTGCTATAAGAGAAACAGATACATTAGATACTTTTGTGCAATCATCTTGGTACTTTTTAAGATATGCAACAAATCATAAGAAATGGCAAACAGAAGGAATTTCAAAAGAAGATAGTGATTATTGGATGGATGTTGATCAATATATTGGTGGAATAGAACATGCTATTTTACACCTTTTATATGCAAGATTTTTCACAAAAGTTTTAAAAGATTTAGGGTATACAAATTCCAATGAACCATTTAAAAGACTTTTAACACAAGGTATGGTTTTAAAAGATGGTGCAAAAATGAGTAAAAGTAAAGGAAATGTTGTAGATCCTGATATTTTAATTGAAAAATATGGAGCAGATACAGCAAGAATGTTTATACTTTTTGCAGCACCACCAACAAAAGAGTTAGAGTGGAATGATAGTGCAGTTGAAGGTGCATATAAATTTATAAAAAGATTTTATGAAAGAGCTATTAATATAACTTCAGATGGTTTAAAAGAGTTTAAAAACATATCTCAAGATAGTTTAAGTAAAGATGAAAAAGAGGCTAGAAAAAAAGTTTATGAAGCCTTAAATAAGTCAAATGAAGTTTTAACAAAAACATATGCTTTTAATACTTTAATTGCTTCTTGTATGGAGGCTATGAACTATTTATCATCACAAAAAAATGAAGCTATTTGGGCAGAAGCTTACTATATTTTAACAAATATTTTAGAGCCAATTATCCCTCATGCATGTTGGGATATCTCAAATAAATATTTTGAGCTTGAAAACTTTAAAAAACCTTTAGAGGTTAAAAATGAGGTTTTTGAAAAAGATAGTATAGTTTTAGCTGTTACAGTAAATGGTAAAAAAAGATGCGAAATAGAAGTACCTCTAAATAGTTCAAATGAAGAGGTTTTATTAATAGCAAAAGAGAGTGCTAAAAAATGGTTAGAAAACTCTACAATTATAAAAGAGATTGTTGTGCCAAATAAACTTGTAAATATTGTAATTAAGGCATAATATGAGATTTCTAAAACCAATTTCTTTACTTTTAGTATCTATATTATTTTTGGCATCTTGTGGATATAGACCATCTGCATACTATGCAAAACAAGAGTTAGGTAAAGATTTATTTGTAAGATTGGATGTAACACCATCTGATCCTAAAAACTCTGTTTTAGTAAAAGATGCTGTAACTAAGATATTAATCCAAAGAGTTGGTTCTAATATGGTAAATAGTGAAGCACAAGCTGATATTATAATGGATTTAAAAATCGCAAGTGTTGGCTTCTCAACTTTACAATATGATAAAGATGGTTACAATAAATTGTACAAAGCAAATGTAGTAATAGCTGTTAAATATTTTGATAAATCTACATCAAAAACAAAGAGTTTTACAGTTGATGGAGAGTATGATTTTGCAGTTGATATTGGAAGTAGTATAAACGATACACAAAGGTTTGAAGCTATTAGTAGAGCTAGTGATATGGCAGTTACTGATATTCTTTCAAGAGTTGCTGTTAGTTCTTTTAAATAAAAATGAGTTTAAAAACAAAATCATTAAGTGGTTTTTTAGATCATAAAACCATGTATTATGACAAAATAGATTTTAGCTTTGTAAACAGAGCTTTTTCTATTTTAGAAAAAGAGATAAAAATTCCTTTTGTTATTCATATTGTTGGAACAAATGGAAAAGGAAGCACGGGAAGATTTTTATCTCACTATTTATATAAAACTGGCTTTAAAACTCTTCATTATAGCTCCCCTCATATCAAAAAATTTAATGAGAGAATTTGGATAAATGGAGCTGATGTTAGTGATAATTTATTACAAAATGCACATGAATTTTTGACTAGAATTTATGATGAAGAGTTACTTTTAAAACTAACATATTTTGAATATACAACTCTTTTAGCTCTTTATTTAAGTAAAGATTGTGAATATTTAGTTCTTGAAGCAGGATTAGGTGGAGAGTTTGATGCTACAAATGTGGTGAAAAATGACCTAAGTTTAATCACAACTATAGGGCTTGACCACATATCTTTTTTGGGAAATAGCATAGAAAAAATTGCAAGAACAAAAATGAGAGCAACAAACAAAAAAATGATAATAGGTTACCAAGAGTTTCAAGAGGTTTTTGAAGTTGCACAAAAAGTAAAAGAAGAGTTAAAAGAAGAGTTTAATACAGATATTGAAATCTTAAAAGTTGAAAACTTTGAAATAGATTATGATTTTGTTTTTGCTTCATATTTAAAAAGAAATTTAGCACTTAGTATTAGATGTTTACAAGAGTTACCAGATTTTAAAAATAAGCCTATAAATCTTGAAATTTTTAATACAACTCCTCTATTTGGAAGATGTCAAAAAATAGGAAAAAATTTATATATAGATGTTGGACATAACTCTTTGGCAGCAAAAGTTATAAAAGAGGAGTTTAAAGATAAAAAAATAACTCTGATTTATAACTCTTATGAAGATAAAGATTATTTTGAAGTTTTAAAAGTTTTAAAACCAATCATAAAAGAGATTTTTATATTGCCTTTAGATGATAAACGAATTGTTAAAAAAGATATTTTGAAAAAGTGTATAAAAGAGTTAGAACTTATTGAGATTGAAAAATTAGCAATGGATTTAGAAAATGATTATTTGGTTTTTGGCTCTTTTTTAGTTGTTGAAAATTTTTTGGGACTAATAGGTTATGAAAACAGTTGAGCTCGAGTTAGAAGAGTTATACTTTCAAAAACAAAAGCTTGAAGAAAAAATTGAAGAGTTAGAAAACTTTTTAAAAAACCAAAAATCAAAAGATAAAAAAGAGTTTTCAAAAGATGAGAAAATAGAGCTTTTTAGAGAACTTTTTATATCTAGAACTGATATTTATGCTAAAAAATGGAAGAGTAAAGATGGAACTAAAGAGGGCTTTTCTCCTGTTAGTAAAACATTTATGGGTGATGATTTTTTACCTCTTACAAATAAAGATTTAGAAGAACATTTAAGAGGAAATATCTTTTTAGCTTCATATTTAATAGATAAAAAACAAGAGTGTAAATATGTTGTTTTAGAGTTAAACAGTGAAGATGTTTTTAAACTTCAAAGGGCTTTGCTAGAGTTAAATATTTCTGCTTCTTATAGTCTTAGTTCATATAATAGTATTTTTGCTTGGATATTTTTTAAAGAAAAAATTTCATCAAATATATCTTTTTCATTTTTATATTTTTTACAAAAAAAAGCAAACATTAGTGTAAAACTTTACCCAAATAGTGAGTTTTCAACACAAGAAAAATTAGGCTCTTATATAGAACTTCCTTTACAACTTTTTTATAGAAACAAAAATCGTACAGTTTTTTTGGATATTAATACAAAAAAAGTTTTTCATGATCAGTGGAATTATTTAGCAAATATAAAAAAAGCAAGTAAAGAACAAATTTATAGTTTTGCACAAGTTTTAAAACCACAAAATATACAAAGAGATTTAAAAACTGTAGATTTTCCACAAAATAGTATAGATATAGTTTTAGATAGTGGAATCAATTTTCCAATACAAAGCTTATCAAAAAGTTTTATAAGTAAACTAAAATCATTTGCTAGTTTTGAAAATCCTCAAATAAAACTGCTTCTTAGTCTTAGAAAACCACTATACAATACTCCAAAATATCTAAAAGGTTATGAAGAGAGTAGTGAGTTTTTAACACTTCCTAGAGGCTTAAAAGAGAAACTATTTGAGTATCTAAATTATAATTTGGTTAAATATAAAATAATAGATAATAGAGTTTTTGAAAAAATAGAGACAAAGAGAATTTTATTTACTCTAAGAGCTGAACAAGAAGATGCTATAAAAGAGATTTTAAAGTACGATAGTTCTATTTGTGTAGCACCTCCAGGATTTGGAAAAACTTTAATAGGTGCAAAAATATTTGAACAAAGAGCTGTAAAAACTCTTATTATTGTAAATAAAAATATGTTACTTGACCAATGGATTAGTCGTTTTGTAGACTATTTTGGATATAAAAAAAGTGATATTGGATTTTTAGGAAAAAGTCAAAATAGACTTAATGGAAATATAGATATAGCCACAATGCAGAGTTTAAATAATATTCCAGAATTAGTAGAAAATTACACACAAGTAATAGTTGATGAGTGTCACCATATTCCAGCACTTACATTTGAACAGATTGTAAAAAATTTTAAAGGAAAGTATATTTTAGGGCTTAGTGCAACACCAAATAGAAAAGATGAATTAGACCCAATACTATATCAGCAATTAGGAAACATATCTTATGAGTATAAAAAGCCAAAAACTCATACAAATAGACTTCTTGTAATAAAAACAGAGTTTACAAGTAGTGCTGATAATTATGCAGCAATTATAAATGAACTAGTTTCAAATGAAGATAGAAATAGACAAATAGTTAAAACAATAAAAGAGAATATAGATAGAAAAATATTACTTTTAAGCGATAGAATAGAACACTTGAATCTTTTAGAAAATATTTTAAAAGAAGAAAAAATAGATTTTGTAAGTGTTCATGGAAGCCAAAATAAAAAAGAGCAAGTAGAGAATATGCAAAAAGTTAAAACTAGTTCACTTATACTTGCTACTAGCTCATTTTTTGGAGAAGGTATAGATTTTCCTCATTTAAATACAATTATTTTTGCAACTCCAATATCTTTTTATGGAAGATTAATTCAATATTTAGGGCGAATAGGACGTGGAAATCAAGAGTGTTTAGCTATAGATTTCCTTGATAGTAAAAATGCTATGCTAAACTCAACTTACAAAAAAAGGCTTGAAGGTTATAAAGCTATGCATTATAAATAATTATAATGTAAATAAATATTTTTTATATAATTTTTTATTATAATTTAATACTCTTTACTATAAACTTTAAATAATTTTTTTAGAGGAGTTTTTATGAAATTAGTAAAAGTTTTTATAGCGAGTTCATTTTTAGTTGGTTCATTATTTGCTTCAGATTTTATAACTTATGATAAGTTTAGTCAAAAATTAAAAGAAGATGCAAAAAAGTCAGGAATGATGGCAACAACTCAAGAAGTAAAAGATGCATTAAATGCTAAAGATTGGGCTGTTGTTGATGTAAGAACTATGGAAGAGTGGGCAGGAGCTTCTATAAAAGGAAGCTTTAGAGTAGGAAGAGAAGCTCCTGAAAAAGCTTTAGAGAATATTGTTTTAGATGATGATGAAAAGTTTGTAAAAGATAAATTAATTGTAGTTTGTAATACTGCCTCAAGAGCTGCTATTGAAGCACAAGCTTTTAAACAAATGGGATTTAAAACTGTAAAAATTTATGAGATAAATAAGTGGATTGATGAGTGTAATCCTGTGATTACAAAATATAGTGCTGGTGAACACAAAGATGGAACTAAAACAAAATTTGGTAACTATTATGCAGAACATTGCAAAAAATAGATAAAGAAGTAGAATAAATCTCTACTTCTTCTATAGAGAAGTTAAGAATAAAATTCAACAGATTTTGATATGTTTTTAGCTCTTATTTGATCTTTGTTTTTTATAATTTCTCCATCTTCATCAATTCTTATTTTTTGTCTTAGATTGTTTGTTTCTTGTCTCTCTTCTTCTTTTTCTAATAATTTTTCTTCTAGTTTTTTTATTTTATTTTCAAGTATGATAATCTCATCTAAAAGAAGATTTTTTTCTATAATCAAGCCATTTGCTTCATTTTTGATTTGCCCCATACGCTCTTTATAGGCATTTCTCTCTTTTTCAATAATATTGTTAAAATCTTTTAAATTTTTGTTCTCTTGTTCAAGAAGAACAATCTTTTTTACTAAAATAAGATTTTCACTTTTTAGCCTTTCTGAATCTTGCATAGCAAGACGGCTTAGAAGTTCATAGTTCATCAAAAATCCTTTAATAAAGATTAATATTATATTGTTTGACATAATCATATCAAAAAAATAGGTAATTTAGCATAAAACTATATTATGCTAAAATCTTGCAATTTTTTTTCAAGGTTTATGATGATTACAATTGATGTTTTAGTTTTGTTAGATGTTGTTGGTTTAGAAGATAGAGATAAGTTTGAAAAGCATGTAAAAAAAGAGGGTTTTATAAAAGTAGAAAATGAGGATTTTGTCTATACAGGAAACTCTACAACTACAACTTTTGCTACAAAAGCTTATATTTTAGAAGTTTTCAAAAAAGGTTTACAAAAAAGTGGTTTTGAAACTGCTTCTTTGGTTTTTTTATTAAATGAAACACCATATCCACCATATATTTATGATAAAAATACAAATGATTTTGA
>ERZ724515.1313-NODE-1313-length-10294-cov-27.570759_pt1 | contig 10294 bp, 10 predicted proteins | sample MGYA00376048_ERZ724515 | MGnify/ENA primary metagenome ERZ724515 (study PRJEB28724, sample SAMN07190885) | wastewater metagenome | isolation source: influent of sewage treatment plant in Hong Hong | place: Hong Kong | collected 2016-03-17 ... | reverse complement strand
TTGCATTAATTCCATTCTTGTTTATCTCACTTTTAAAAAATTTTGGTATTATATCCAACTTGTCATAAGTTTTTATTTTAACTACAAAAGGAATAATATGGCTATTAGCATAGAAACAGCTATAGAAATTATTTCAAATTTAACACTTAATTTAAATTTTGAAATTGTCCCGATAGAAAATGCAACTAGTAGAATTTCTGCTCAAGAAATATTTGCAACGAGTTTTCTACCTAAGTTTAACAATTCAGCAATGGATGGTTATGCAATAATTTATGAAGATAAAAATAATAAATTGAAAATAATCGACACTATTTTTGCTGGAGATAACAATAATATATTATTAGAAAAGAATTCTTGTATAAAAATCATGACTGGAGCAAAAATTCCAGAAAATACTACAGCAATTATCCCAAAAGAAGATATTCAAGAACTTAATGATAATAAAATTAAGATTTTAGGAAATGTTAAAGAATTTCAACATATAAGATATATTGGTGAAGATATAAAACAAAATGAACTTTTAATAAATATTGGTGATGAAATTAATTTTTCAAAAATAACTTTACTTGCAAGTCAAGGAATTTCTCATATTAAAGTCTACAAAAAACCAAAAGTTGTAATTTTTGCAAGTGGAGAAGAATTGAAACTTCATTATGAAAAAATAGAATCTTTTCAAATTTATAATTCCAATACACCAACATTTATAGCTAGAACAAAAGAATTAGGTTGTGAAGTTACATTTATTGGTCAAGCAAAAGATACTATTGAAGCAATAAAAGAGTTAATTAATAACTCACTTGATGCAAATTTAATAATTACTTCAGGCGGTGTTTCAGTGGGAGATGCTGATTTTACAAAAGAAGCATTTTATGAATTAGGATTTGAAACACTTTTTGATGGTATAAATGTAAAACCAGGGAAACCAACTGTTTTTGGAAAAATTAAAAATACATATATTCTAAATCTTCCAGGAAATCCTCTTGCCTCTGCATTAATATTTGAAATGTTTGGGAAGATTCTAATTCAAAAATTTATTGGTTCAAGAAATATATATTCAAATTATATTTTAGGAAAATTAAAAGAGCCTTTTTTTACAAAAAAAGGTAAAACAACATTGATTCCAGGATTTTTTGATGGAGAATATTTTGAAGTTTCACAAAAAAGATCACCTGGAATGGTTTCAGTTTTAAACTCTTGCAATTCAATGATTTGTATAGATAATGAAGTTGAGAAATTAGAAAAAGATAGTTTAATAAAAATATTACCAATAAATTGGAAATTCTTTAGCGATATAAAAAAGGACTTTTTAACACATGAGTAACATCTCAACAAAAAAAGCAATATGTATTTTAAGTGGTGGAATGGATTCTACCTTAGCTTCATATATGGCAAAAAATGATGAATATGAAATAATTGCTGTTCATTTTAATTATGGGCAAAGAACACAAGATAGAGAATTAAAAGCATTTAGAGATATTTGTGATGATTTAAAAATTTTAGAAAAATATGAAATCGATATTCCTTTTTTCACACAAATTGGAGCAAGTGCTTTAACAGACAAAACAATAGATGTTCCAACGGGTGGAATTGAAGCTGGAGTTCCTATAACTTATGTTCCATTTAGAAATGGAATTTTTCTTTCAATTACGGCTGCAATTGCAGAAAAAGAAGGAGCAACTGCAATGTATATAGGTGTTGTTCAAGAAGATAGTTCAGGATATCCTGATTGTACAGATCAATTTATACAAGATATTACAAAAGCAATTAATCAAGGTACAAAAGAAGAAACAAAAATTGAGATTATCACTCCTTTAGTTCACCTAACAAAAGCACAAATTGTCGAAGAAGCAATAAAATTAAATGTTCCATTAGAACACACTTGGTCTTGCTATAAAGAAGAAGAAGTCGCTTGTGGAGTTTGTGATTCTTGTAGATTAAGATTAAATGGATTTAAAATAGCTGGTGTTAAAGACCCTATTCCTTATAAGGTTTTATAATGCATTGGAAAATATCAAAAGAGTTTGAGTTTTGTTATGGACATAGAGTTTGGTCACAAACTTTAGATACTGAATTTTCATTAGATGGATGTTTAAAATGCAGACATTTACATGGTCATCAAGGAAAAATTTTAGTTTATTTAGAAGCTAATGAACTAAAAGATGGAATGGTTACAGATTTTAAACACTTAAATTGGTTTAAACAATTTATTGATGATGTTCTTGACCATAAATTTGTTTTAGATATAAATGACCCATTGTTTTCAACATTACTTCCAGACGTAAATAAAAATGAATTAATTAAATTTGATGAAAACTATTATTTAGTAAATTTAACAAAATTCAAAGATGATGAAGTTCACATAAAAGAGCTTTATGAGGGTTATGTTTTAGTTGATTTTGTACCAACGAGTGAAAATTTATCAGCTTGGTTTTTAAAAATTGTTCAAAAAAAGATGGATAAAATAAATATAAAAGTTTCACATGTGGAATTTTTAGAAACTCCAAAAAGTAGAAGCACATTTTATGCTTGAAATTAATGAAATCTTCGGTCCAACAATTCAGGGTGAAGGAAAACTTGTAGGAACTCCTTCTATTTTTATTAGATTTGGAAAATGTAATTTTAAATGTGAAGGTTTCGCTGTTGAATATGAAACACCAAGTGGAGTTAAAAAATGTGCTTGTGATTCATATTACGCTGTTGATACAGAATTTAAAGATACATGGACAAAATATAAATCTTATGATGAAATTGTAAATGAAGTTGATGTTTTACTTTCAAAATATCCAAATAACTACAAAATTGATATTGTAATTACTGGTGGAGAACCCCTACTTTATTGGAATAAAGAAGAATTCCAAAAACTTTTAAAACATTACATCGAAAATGGACATAAAGTTACAATTGAAACAAATGCTTCATTAAATTTAAATTTTGAATTTGATTATCAAAAAAAAATTTTATTCTCAATGAGTGTAAAACTTAGTAATTCACTTGAACCTTTGAAAAAAAGAGTAAATAAAGAGACTTTAACAAAAATTCTAACAAATACAAAAGAATCATATTTAAAATTTGTAATTGGAAAAGATTTTTTAAATGATGCAAAAACAGAGATAAATTCAATTTTAGAAGATATTCCAAAATGTGAAGTTTATCTTATGCCACTTGGTGATACAGCAGATGAAATAAATAAAAATTGTGAAGAAGTAATCAATATGGCAATAGAAAATGGTTTTAAATATTGCGATAGATTACATATTAGAGTTTGGAATAATAAAAGAGGCGTTTAATTTTCAAATGCTTTTATTATAAAAGTGTTGATATAATAAACAATTAATGTAAAAATTTAAAAAGGATATAAATGAAATTTACAGGTTCTAATGTATTAATTACAGGTGCAAGTAAAGGAATCGGAGCTCAAATTGCAAAAACTTTAGCTAGTTTTGGATTAAAAGTTTGGATTAATTATAGAAGTGGCGCAGAAGCTGCTGAAGCTATAAAAGAAGAGATTGAAAAAGCTGGTGGGAAAGCTGCAATTATTAAAGCAGATGTTACAAATGAAGAAGAATTCACAGAAGCTATAAAAACAATTATTGACGCTGATGGTGAATTAGCTTATTTAGTAAATAATGCTGGTATTACTAAAGATAAATTAGCTTTAAGAATGAGTGTTGCTGATTTTAATGATGTAATAAATGCAAACTTAACATCTTCATTTATTGGATGTAGAGAAGCTTTAAAAGTTATGAGTAAAAAAAGATTTGGTTCAGTTGTAAATATCTCTTCAATTGTTGGAGAAATGGGAAATCCTGGTCAAACTAACTATTCAGCTTCAAAAGGTGGATTAAATGCAATGACTAAATCATTTGCAAAAGAAGCTGCTTCAAGAGGAATTAGATATAACGCAGTAACTCCTGGATTTATTCAAACAGATATGACACATGAATTAAAAGCTGAAGTAAAAGCTGAATATGAAAAAAACATTCCCCTTTCAAGATTTGGAAACCCAAGTGAAATTGCTGATGCAGTAGCATTTTTATTAAGTGACCATGCTTCTTACATTACAGGTGAAATATTAAAAGTTAATGGTGGATTATACGTTTAATATAGTCTTAAAAAGTTTAAATATATAATTCAAAAGAGTTTTTAAAAACTTTTTTGTTATAATACAAAGATAATTTTATAAAAGGAAATAAATATGGCATTATTAGATGACGTAAAAGCAGTAGTTGTTGAGCAATTAGATTGTGATCCAGCAGAAGTAAAAGAAGATTCAAAATTCATTGAAGATTTAGGTGCAGATTCGTTAGATGTAGTTGAGTTAGTTATGGCTTTAGAAGAGAAATTTGATATCGAAATCCCTGATGAAGATGCTGAAAAAATCCTAACAGTTGCGGATGCTATAAATTACATTGAAAATAACGCGTAATTTAAACACTATTAAATAGAAGATTTATTCTTCTATTTATTTTATATTTAAACTATTGAGTTTTTTTGTAAAAATTGAATAATTCAAATAATTAACATGGAGCATATTTAAATGAGAAGAGTTGTTGTAACAGGTATAGGTACTATTAATTCTACAGGACATAACGTAAAGGATTCATTCGATGCAGTCGTAAATGGTGTTTGTGGTATTGATACTATAACACTATTTGATGCAAGTGATTTTTCAGTACAAATTGCTGGTGAGGTTAAGGACTTTAATCCTGAAACAGTAATGGATAAAAAAGAGGTAAAAAAGGCTGATAGGTTTATTCAACTAGGTATAAAAGCTGCACTTGAAGCAATGATTGATTCGGGTTACGTAACACAAGAGGATAAAAAAGTTGATGCTACTATTGCTAATAGATTTGGAATTATTTCGGGATCTGGAATAGGTGGTTTGTCAACTATTGAAAAGAACTCTATAGTTTGTGAAACTAAAGGCTCAAGAAAAATTTCACCATTTTTTATTCCTTCATCATTAGCAAATATGTTAAGTGGATTCATTTCTATTGAACATAATTTAAAAGGACCTAGCTTGTCTTGCGTAACTGCTTGTGCTGCTTCAACTCATGCAATTTGTGATGCAGCTAAAACAATTATGATTGGAGGAGCAGATAGAATTCTAGTAGTTGGTGCAGAATCAGCTGTTTGTCCTGCTGGAGTTGGTGGGTTTGCCGCAATGAAAGCTTTGGCCGTAAGAAATGATGAGCCAAAAAAAGCGTCTAGACCCTTTGATACAGATAGAAATGGTTTTGTTATGGGAGAAGGTGCTGGTGCTTTAGTTATTGAAGATTTAGAAACAGCACTTGAAAGAGGTGCTAAAATTTATGCCGAAATTATTGGATTTGGTGAATCAGGAGATGCAAATCATATCACTTCTCCTGTTATGGATGGTCCATTAAGAGCAATGCAAGCAGCACTTGATATGGCAAAAAGAATTACTGGTGAGTATCCAAAAATTGATTATATCAATGCACATGGAACATCAACTCCTGTTGGAGATAAAAACGAGACTGCCGCAATAAAAGCATTATTCAATGGAAAAGAAAACTGTCCTCTTGTTTCTTCTACAAAAGGGCAGATTGGTCATTGTTTAGGAGCAGCTGGAGCAATCGAGGCTATTTTTGCAATAAAAGCATTAAATGAAGGAATTGTTCCTCCAACTATTAATATTGAAAATCAAGACCCAGAATGTGATTTAGATTATGTTGCAAATATTGCAAGAAAAGCCGAATTAACGACTGTAATGAGTAATAATTTTGGTTTTGGTGGAACAAATGGTTCTGTTATTTTTAAGAAATACACAAAATAATTTAAAATAAACCTAACTTTAAAGGAGCTAATTAAAAATTAGCTCTTTTTTTTTTAAAGGGAAAAAATTGGCAACTTACTTAGAATTTGAAGATAAAATCAAAAAAATTGAAGAAGATATAATAATAGCTAAAACAAAAGCAGATGAACATGCTGTTGAAATTTTAGAAAAGAAATTAGAAAAAGAAGTTGAAAAAACTTTTAAAAATCTAAGTGATTATCAAAAACTTCAACTTGCACGCCATCCAGATAGACCTTATTCATTAGACTATATAAATGGTTTATTAACTAATGCTTATGAAATTCATGGAGATAGACACTACGTAGATGACCATGCCATTGTTTGTTATTTAGGATATATTGGTACGCAAAAAGTTTTAGTAATTGGAGAACAAAAAGGAAGAGGAACAAAAGATAAGCTTTACAGAAACTTTGGAATGCCAAGCCCAGAAGGATATAGAAAAGCTTTGAGAGCTGCTAAAATGGCGGATAAGTTCCAAATTCCTATTTTAATGCTAGTTGATACTCCAGGTGCATATCCAGGAATTGGGGCAGAAGAAAGAAATCAAAGTGAAGCAATAGCAAGAAATCTTTATGAATTTGCAGATTTAACAACTCCAACTGTCTCTGTTGTTATCGGGGAAGGTGGAAGCGGAGGAGCCTTAGCTATTTCCGTTGCAGATAAACTAGCTATGATGAGATATTCTGTATATGCCGTTATCTCTCCTGAGGGATGCAGTGCCATTTTGTGGAATGACTCAACAAAAGTTGAAACTGCTGCAAATGCATTAAAAATTACAGCCGAGAATTTAAAAGAATTGAACTTAATTGATGATGTTATAAATGAACCTTTAATCGGGGCACACAGACAAAAAGAATTAGCAATTTTAGCTCTAAAAGAGTATTTTTTAACTTCAGTTGATGAATTAAAAAAATTGACTCCTGAAAAAAGATTAGAAAAAAAATATAAGAAAATTATGAATCTTGGTTCTTTTTTAGAAAAATAAGTATATTTTAAACAAGAAGATGAAACTTCTTGTTATCTTACTAATTTACCTACAGGTTCTCCTCCTATTAAATGAAAATGCAAATGGTGTACTTCTTGTCCGCCATCTTCACCAATATTTGTAATCAATCTATAACCACTATCTTTAACATTTAATTTTGAAGCAACTTTATGAATAAATTCTGTCATACTAGCCATTATTTTGGGAGGTATAACATCAAATGAATCATAATGTTCTTTAGGGATAATTAAAACATGAATTTTTCTAGTTGGATTAATATCATTAAATGCTAAAAAATTTTCATCTTCTAATATAGTCTGATTTGGTATCTCACCTTTTACAATTTTACAGAATATACACATTATTTTTCCTTGAAATTAAATAGTAAAATATTATAACCAAACTCTAATAAATCTTTAAGTATAATCCCAGAAATACTGATATAAATAATTTAAACCTGAAATAATTATTTACAAATTTAGGGAGAAAAAAGTGACACAGTGGATTGAAAAAATTACCAATGCAGAATCACTTGAAGAGTTAGAAAATCTTAGGATTGATACTTTAGGAAAAAAAGGTATCTTGACTTTAGAATTTGCTAAAATGAAAAGTGTTCCAAACGAAGAAAAAAAATCTTTTGCTGAAAATTTAAATAAAAATAAAACTTTAATAACAGAGGCGCTAGAGTCAAAAAAAGAGATTTTAGATAAAGAGGCTTTGAATAAAAAGCTGGAAAATGAAAAAATAGATGTAACTAGATTTAATAATGAACTTTCATCTGGAGCAACACATCCTGTCGTTGAAACTATGGATAGAATTATTAAGTATTTCCAGAACTTAAATTTTGCTGTTGAAGAAGGACCTCTTGTTGAAGATGATTTTCACAACTTTGAAGCACTAAACCTTCCTAAATATCATCCTGCACGAGATATGCAAGATACATTCTATAATAAAGACTATACTTTATTAAGAACTCACACTTCTCCTGTTCAAATAAGAACAATGATAAATCAAAAAACTCCAATTAGAATGATAGCACCAGGAACTGTATTTAGAAGAGACTTTGATATTACGCATACACCAATGTTTCATCAAATTGAGGCTTTAGTTGTTGATGAAGCTGATAAAGTTTCATTTGCAAATTTAAAACATATTTTAGTTGAATTCTTACAACACATGTTTGGAGATGTTGAAGTAAGATTTAGACCATCGTTTTTCCCATTCACTGAACCCTCAGCTGAAGTTGATATCTCTTGTGTATTTTGTAAAGGAAGTGGTTGTAGAGTATGCTCACAAACAGGATGGCTTGAAGTTTTAGGTTGTGGAGTTGTAGATGAAAATGTATTTAAAGCAGTTGGCTACAAAAACAAATCAGGATATGCTTTTGGATTAGGTGTTGAACGATTTGCAATGCTAATTCATAATATTGGAGATTTAAGATCACTATTTGAAAGTGATACAAGATTATTAGGACAGTTCAAATGATTATTACAAGAAGTTGGTTAGAAGAGTTTATTGATATTTCAAAAATATCAACAGATGAAATTTGTAAAACTCTAAATTCTATTGGTCTTGAAGTAGATAGTGTTGAAAAAATTTCTATTGTACCAAAAGTTTTACTTGGTAAAGTTTTGCAAAAAGAAAAACATCCTGATGCAGATAAATTAAATATTTGCCAAGTAGACTTAGGGGATAGGCAAGTACAAATTGTTTGTGGTGCAAAAAATGTTGATGAGGGTCAGTTTGTACCTGTTGCAACTGTAGGTTGCGATATGGGTAATAATTTTATAATCAAAGAAGCAAAACTTAGAGGCGTTGAGTCAAATGGAATGATTTGTTCTTCAACTGAACTTGGAATTGCTAAACTAAATGATGGAATATTAGTTCTAGACAATTCCATTGGTGATTTAATTTTAGGAAAAGAATTAAGAGAATATAAAAAATTAAATGATGAAATTATTGAAGTTGAATTAACACCAAATAGAGGTGATTGTTTGAGTATAAACGGAATTGCTAGAGAATTAAGTGCTTATTATAATATCCCTATGATTGAATCTGAAAAACAAGTAGTTCACAATAATTTAGGGATAGGTCAAGTTTTAGAAATAGAGTGTGATAGTCATATTGACTCATCATTATCCTTCAAAGCTGTTGATTTCACAAATTTTAAATTAAGTATTTTACATAAATTGCGAACTGCTATTATCGATAAATATCAAGAAAATAATGATGTAAAAAATGTTTTAAATTATGTTATTCATTCAACAGGTGTAATTTTAAATGCTTATTCAAAAGAAAAAACTATAAAAAATAATAATCTTGGAATTTTAAATATAAAAAAAGACAGCCAAGGGTTTGACATTGCTTGTGGAACAGAAGTATTAAGTAAAATATGTGTGGAACATAAAGAAATAGATACAAATGATACAAATTTTATAGTTGAGGCTTCTTATATTAATCCTGAATTATTATCAAAAAAAGTTTTTGATACAAAAGTAAAAACAGGTGATGTTTATTATAAAGCATCAAGAGGTAGTGAGCCAGATATTGATTATGGGATAGACTATTTTTGCAATTTTGTTTCTAAATTTGGAGCTACAATTTATAGAGGAACAGAAACATTTATTGAAGATAAAGAAAAATTAACTTTAGATGCAAGTGTTAAAAAAATAAATTCAATTATAGGTCAAGAAATTCCAAAAATTGAAATAGAAAGAATTTTGAGTTCATTAGGATTTGAAGTAAAAGATACTATAGATAATGTTTTAGTTGTAAAGGTACCTCATTATAGACATGATATAAAAAATATTGCTGATATTACAGAGGAGATTGTAAGGATTATTGGAATTGATAATATTATCGCAAAGCCTCTACAAATCGATGAAGTAAATAGAGTTAATAAAACATCAAATGACTTAATTAAAAAGAATAGATTAAGATTTAAAGCAATTGAAAATGGTTTTTATGAAACATTAACTTATGTTTTCTGTTCAAAAGAAAACTTAGAAAAATATGGTTTTAAAACAGTTAAAGATGAATTAGAATTAATAAATCCAATCGTTAAAGAATTGAATACATATAGAACAACTATGCTCTTAAATCTTGTCGAAGCTTGTGCAAATAACTTTAAAGTTGGTTCTCGTTCAACTGCATTTTTTGAGATTGGAACAATTTTTGATGAAAATAGAGAAGAAAGCAAAAAAATCTCATTTATTCAAACTGGTTCAGCTGAATTAGAAGATTTTTCAAATGCAGGAAAACCTAAAAATATTGACTTCTTCTCTTTTTCTAAAAAAATATTAAATACAATTGGAAAATTTGATTTAGAACCAATGAGCGAAATTTCAAACTCATTTGTTCACCCATATCAAAATGCAAATGTAATAATAGATGGAAAAATTGTTGGATTTATTTGTAAATTACACCCAAGTGTTTGTGCTGATTTTGATTTAAATGATACTTTTATTGCAGAAATTGATTTTGAAGCAATA
>ERZ724515.1303-NODE-1303-length-10305-cov-8.334341_pt1 | contig 10305 bp, 11 predicted proteins | sample MGYA00376048_ERZ724515 | MGnify/ENA primary metagenome ERZ724515 (study PRJEB28724, sample SAMN07190885) | wastewater metagenome | isolation source: influent of sewage treatment plant in Hong Hong | place: Hong Kong | collected 2016-03-17 ... | reverse complement strand
AAGCTATGTATAAAAAAGAGGGTGGTGAAGCAGGTGCTCAACCAAACCAAAAAGCAAAAAAAGATGATGACGACGTTATCGACGCTGAAGTAGAGTAAATCTCTACTTTATGCAATACATATTTTTTTTATTAATACTATTTTTAATAGTTATTTTTTCTGTCTTTTTATATTTTAAAAATAAAACCTCAAGAGTACAAAGATTACTCAAAGGTGAATGCCCTTCTTGTGGAGAAACTGCAAAAGTTTTTTTTGATGAAAAAACAAATACTACATTTAGATCTGAAATAATAAAATCAAATATACTTAAAAACCATGGCTGTTCTGGTATAAATGATGTTGAATTTATTTGTGAAGAGTGTGGATTAAAAGAAGTACATTCGACCCCATTAACATCAAGAAGTTGCCTATGAAATTAATTATATATATGTTTATTATTACAACTTTATTCTTTTCAGGTTGTACAATGAAAGAAGAAGTAGTAGTTCCAAAAGAAGAAAAAGTTGTGGAAGCACCAACTAAAGTAACTACAGAGAATATGAAAGCTGTGAGTTTTAATGACATTGATGGATTTTTCAAAGATGATTTAAATTATGCGCTTGAAGTTTTCAAAAAAGATTGTAAAAGATCAAAAAATAATGAATTATTTAGAAGTGTTTGTTTAAAAGCAGAATCTGAAACAGATGGAAAGAAATTTTTTACTTTGAATTTCCAACCTTATAAACTTTTAGATGAAAATTCTTCAGATGAAGGATTAATAACAGGTTATTATGAGCCTTTGTTATATGGTAGTTTGAAAAAAACTGCTAGATTTAAATACCCTTTATATAAAACTCCAAAAGATATGTATATAGTTGATTTTACATCAATTTATCCTGATTTAAAAAGTTATAAATTAAGAGGGAAATTAGTTGGAAATAAAGTAGTTCCTTATGATTCAAGACAAGAAATAGAGACTAATCCAAGTAAAGAGCTTGAACCTATTGTTTATGTAGATAATAAAGTTGATGTTTTTTTACTCCATGTTCAAGGTTCAGGAAAAGTATTATTGGATACAGGGGAACTAATAAATGTTGGATATGCTGAGCAAAATGGAAGAAAATTTAAAGGTATTGGAATGTATATGCTTAATCGCGGTTACATTACAAAAGATGAATTATCTGCTCAGGGTATGAAACGTTATTTAGATAAAAATCCTTCAAAAATGGATGAGGTTTTAAATCAAAATGAGAGTTATGTATTTTTTCAAAAGTCTAATCAAGGTGCCACAGGAAGTTTAGGTTCTCCACTAACTGCAAAAAGAAATATAGCTGTTGATAGAAGTGTTATTCCTCTTGGAATGCCAGTTTTTTTAAATACAACAAATCCAGTTGATAAAAAACCAATTAATCAATTAATGGTGGCAGCAGATGTTGGTGGAGCTATTAAAGGTAAGATTAGAGCAGATTTTTTCTGGGGATTTGGAGATAATGCTTTTGACTACGCAGGACGAATGAAAGAAAAAGGTAAAATGTACGTACTAATGCCTAAGAAATAGTTGTTGCTTACATGCAACAACCATTTCCACAGCAATTATCTCTTGCTTCACTATAAAATGAAATAACAAAATTATTAAACATTTCTTGTAATTCAAAATGATGTTTTTTACAAAACTCATTATTCATAATATTTTTCATCTCTATAGCTTTACTTAAGGCAACATCTTTTGATTCAAATGTTAAATTATTCTTTAATTCACTATTTTTAAAGCATTCACACTGATTAGAAACAATTATTTTATACATAAAATATTCCTTGGAAATTAATTATTTAAAGATGAAGAGTATCTAAAAAATTCTATTAAAGCAATTTAAGAAGAAAAAATAGATAGAATTATTATAACCGATAACAGTAAAAGGAAAATAATGCATATAACAAATCTAATCTCTTTAAACTTTGGGAAATTTGCGAAGAAAGAGTTCCCTTCATTTATTCAAAAATTAATAAATTTAAGTTACGTAAAATTAATGGGTTTAAATATGAGTGAATTTAAACACGCTAGATATTATAAATCTTTAAATGATTTATTTACTAGAGAATTAATTATAAAAAGAGAAATAGATTTAGCTCAAAATGTTATTATTTCACCTACAGATAGCTTTATCACACAATGTGGAAAAATCCAAAATGATATTGTTTTACAAATTAAAGGTATGGAGTATAGTGTTGAGGAATTATTGACTTACTATTGTAGCTCTAATTTTGAAAGAATAAAAAATGGTTCTTTTATGAATTTTTATTTATCTCCAAAAGATTATCATAGATATCATGCTCCTTGTGATTTTAAACTTTTAAAGCTGATTCATGTTCCTGGAAAACTTTATCCTGTAAATTTAAAGTATCTTAAAAAAGAATTTGAACTTTTTGTTCAAAATGAAAGAGTTATTTTAGAATGTGAACGAGATGGAAAAATATTTTATATGGTATTTGTTGGGGCATTAAATGTTGGACAAATGGTATTTGAATTTGAAAATAGAGTTGAAACAAATACAAATGCAAAAGAGATGAAAGTTTATACTTATGAAAATATAGAAATATCAAAAGGTGAATGTTTAGGATATTTTAAAATGGGTTCTACAGTTGTAATGTTTTGGGAAAATGAAATGGTTGAAATAGATGATTTAACTGATAAAAATATAAAATTTGGTGAAAGAATAGCAAATATCTTATAATTAAAAAAGGCACAAGGTGACAAATAAAATATTTTTAAAGATATCACTTTTAATTGTTTTAAGTGTTTTATCTTATCTTCTTTTCGTAGTATTTTTTTTATCACCAAAAGTAAGTAATTATCTGATTCAAACAGAAATACGTAATACAAAAAGTCATTTCGACAAGTTTATTAAAATAGTAAATAATAAATCTACAGAAATTCAAGATAAAGATATTTTAACAAAAGAGTTAGAAAGTATGCTTGAAACTTTTGCCTTAGGTGATTTTGGTCATGTATATTTAATTAGTGATAGTGGAAAAATTATTTTTGATCCAAGTGGTGAATTTAGAAATCAAGAAGAATTACAAGTTGTGTTATCAAATGGAAAGAAATTATTTGATGAAATTAAAAATAGTTATAAAAAGAATGAGCCACTTCAATATAACTGGAATAGAGTTGATGATTTAAATAATTTCAAATATAAAAAAATATCTTGGGTAGATTATAATCAGTTTTTAAATGTATATATTGTTTCTTCAATATACGAAGAAGAATTCCTTTCGTCTACTGATGGAATTAATCTATTAATTCTTGAAACTTCAATTTTCTTATTTAGTGCATTGATATTAATAGGGATATTTATAACACTTAAAATAATTGTTCCTATTAATAAAATTATTCAAGAAATCCAAAATGCAAATCTAATTCCAAATAATCCTGAAAAAGTAAAAAATAAACTTAGTTTTTTAACTTCACAAATTAATACTTTAGTTCATCAAGCAAAAAATAATAGTGAAGCTATAGAAGAACAAATTCAAATAAAAACAAAAGAAATAGAAAGTAGATTATATTATGATGATCTTACGAATTTAAAAAATAGATATGCCTTAGAAGATGATATTAAAAATAATGATTTTATTTCAATTGCATTACTTGATATTGATTCTTTTGATGATATAAATGAACTTTATGGTTTTTCTATAGGAAACACTGTTTTAATAAAAGTTGCAAATGTATTAACAGAATTTGCATCAAAATATGATGTTACAGTTTATAGAATTTATGGAAATGTATACGGATTATGTGATCATAGAATGATGGGATTTACTAAATATGGGGAATTTATTCAAGAGCTAGGTAATGTTTTTAAATATTCTTCAATTTATGTGGAAGAATTAGATATAGATATTTATATAAATATTACTTTAGGTATTTCAATAGCACAAGAAGAACCAATAAAAACAGCAGCTATTGCTTTAAAAAGAGCTAAAAAAAATAATATGCCATTTTTTGTATATAACAATGAAATAGATACAAAAGATATGATTAAAAAATCTATTTATTGGAAAGAAAAAATAAAAGATGCAATAAAATCTGATAATGTTGTACCTTTTTATCAACCAATTTTCGATAAAAATAAAAATATTGTTAAATATGAAACTCTAATGAGAATACGAGATGAAGATGAAAATGGTGAAGTAAGCTATATTAGTCCAAATCTATTTTTAGATGTTTCGGTTAAAACAAAACAATATTTGCAGTTGTCATATAAGGTAATTTCTAAAGCATTAGAAGATTTAACAAAAATAGATAAGCAAATATCAATAAATCTAAGTTTTAAAGATATTTTAGACAATGAATTTATAAACTCTTTAGATGCAAGTCTAGCAAAAATTGAAGTAAAAGATAAAGAAAGAATTGTATTTGAGATACTTGAAAGTGATTATATTACTGATTATAGTTTGTTAGAAGAATTTATTTTAAAGTATAGAAATCAAGGAATTAAAATTGCAATTGATGATTTTGGTACAGGATATTCAAATTTTGCACATATTTTAAAAATGAGACCAAACTATTTGAAGTTAGATGGATCTTTAATTAAGAATCTTAATAAGGATAAAAATTCTTATGAAATGGTAAAATCAGTTGTGGAATTTAGTCGGGCATTGGATATAAAAACTATTGCTGAATATATCCATACTGAAGAGGTATTTAATATGGCTTTAGAATTAGGTATTGATGAATTCCAAGGTTTTTATTTAGCAGAACCTTCATCTGAAATATTTTAATTTTAATTAAAAAAAAGTTTATTGTTGTAAAATTTTCATAAAACAAAAAGGATTTAATATGTCAACTATTACAGAACTAGGAACATTAGATTTAGCTGGTACAAAAAAAGGTAAAATTTCTATTTCAAATGTAACTGAACCTTACGGAAAAGATACTCCAGATATCGTAAGTATCGGTATATCTTTAAATGGACAAGATATTCAATGGAAATCACATATTCCTTATGAAAATTTGGAAGATGTTATTAAAATATTACAAAAAGCAGTGGATAGTAGAAAATAAATTTCATATTTTTATGAAATTATTTTGTGATATAATATTCTTTTAGAGAGGTTTATTATGTCACAAAAAAAGATTATAGGTAAAAGAGAAATAGTATCAATACTAGATTTAGAATTGTTTGATTTAGATGCAAAAATAGATACAGGTGCTGACTCTAATTCACTACATTGTGATGATATTTATATCGATGATGAAAATTTTGTACATTTTACATTATTAGATAAAATTCATCCTGCTTATCATACAAAAAAAATAAAAATGCCACTTTACAAAATAAAAAAAGTTAAAAGTTCAAATGGCACAATTCAAATAAGAGCTTCTATTAAAGTGGATATATTATTTTATAATAAAAGATATACAACTGTTATATCCCTTACAAATCGTTCAGATATGAAATATCCTATGTTGATTGGAAGAAAATTTTTAGCAAATCGTTTTTTAGTTGATGTTTCACAAGAATATCTTACAAAAGCCAAATAAATGAGGTCAAAATGAGAATTTATATTTTGTCAAGAAATGAAGAGTTGTATTCAACTAGAAGATTAGTTGAAGAAGCAAAGGCAAAAGGTTGGGAAGTAAGAGTAATTGATTATTTAAAATGTACTATAGAAATTATGAAAAATGAATTAGTAATAAATTATGAAGGAAAAATTCTTCCAACACCTGATGCAATAATACCAAGAGTTGGAGCAAGCAGAACTTTTTATGGTGCTGCTATGGTACGACACTTTGAAATGATGGATGTTTTTAGTACAACTGGAAATTTAGCACTTACAAGAAGTAGAGATAAATTAAGAAGTTTACAAGTTTTATCAAAAAATGGTGTTGATATGCCAAAAACTGTTTTTGCCTCAAATAAATCAAATGCAAAAGATGTTATTGCATTAAGTGGTGGAGCTCCTTTAGTTTTAAAAATTCTTGAAGGAACTCAAGGTGTTGGAGTTGTACTAGTTGATAGTGAAAAAGCTGCAAAATCTGTACTTGATGCTTTTTATGGAATGGAAGTAAATTTACTAGTTCAAGAATATATTGAAGAAGCAGGTGGAGCAGACATTAGAGCTTTTGTAGTTAATGGTGAAGTTGTAGGAGCTATGAAAAGACAAGGTGCTGAAGGAGATTTTAGATCAAATTTACATCAAGGCGGAAGTGCAACTGCATATAAATTAAATAGAAAAGAAAAAGCAACAGCAATAGCTGCAGCACGTGCTATGGGACTTGGTGTTTGTGGGGTTGATATGATACCATCAAAACGAGGTCCTCTTGTTATGGAAGTTAATTCAAGTCCTGGTTTAGAAGGAATTGAAAAATCAACAAATATAAATATTGCAGCTAGAATTATGGATTTTATAGAAAAAAGTGTAAAACCAAAATGTCCAATAAATCCTCAAAAAAGAAAACTAAAAAAAGATAAAATTGGTGCATAAAGTAAAAAAGATTTATTAATTTAAAAAGGTATAACGTGAATAAGATAATTTTTTTATTTTTATTTAGTGCAATTAGTGTTTTTGCATTTGAAGAACTAAATATGGATAATTTTGAAAATAAAATAAAAGGTAAAAATGTAATTATAGATTTTTACGCTCCTTGGTGCCCACCTTGCAAAATTGTTGCAAATAATTTAGACAATTATGATGCAACTAAAGCAAAAAATATTGAAATATATAAAGTTAATGTGGATGATCAGTTACCTCTTGCAAAAAAATATGGAGTTTCAAAACTTCCTACATTGATATATTTTAAAAATGGAAAAGTTGTTAAAGATTATGTTGGTGTATTAAGTTCAGAAGAGTTAGCTCAAGCATCAAAAGAAAATTTTAAATAAAGATAATTTATGAAAAGAATTTTATTATTATTGCTTGTAACTTTTGTTTATTCATTTTCGTCTACAGCATTTGCTCAAAAATTTTTAGAACCAAATGAGGCTTTTAAACCTATTTTTCTCAAAAGTAAAAATAGTTTAGATTTTAAATTAGAGTTAGGAACAAATATATATTTGTATGATGATAAAATAAAAGTTTTTATTAATAATCCTCAGAAAATAGAAATTACAAAAGAATTAAATATTCCAAAAGCGGTTGCTTATCAAGAATTTATGGTTCATTTTGATGTTTTAAATTTGTCAATTCCTTATGAATTATTAAAATCAAAAGTTGACTTAAAAGAGTACGAAATTGAAGTTAAATTTCAAGGATGTTCTAAAGAAGGACTTTGTTATGCACCAATTGGTGAAAAATATAAATTAACTTTAGAAGATTCTAAATTAAAAAATGAAACTGTAGAAATAAAAAAAGAGGCACTAGAATCAACAAATTTAAATGAAACAGATTTAATTGCAAATAGTTTGAAAAATAATAATTTACTATTGGTATTAGCAACTTTTTTTGGTTTTGGATTGTTGTTATCTTTAACACCTTGTGTATTTCCTATGATTCCAATTTTGTCTTCAATAATTGTTGGAGCTTCAAAAAATGAGAGTATGACAGCTACAAAAGGATTTTTATTATCTTTAGTTTATGTTCTTTCTATGAGTGTAGCTTATACTATTGCTGGAATTATTGCTGGGATATTTGGTGCGAATTTGCAAGTTGCATTACAAAATCCTTATGTATTAGTTGTATTTTCACTTATTTTTGTTGCCCTTGCTTTTTCAATGTTTGGATTTTATGAAATAAAACTTCCAGAGTTTTTACAAACAAGATTAAATAAAAGTACATCAGGGAAGCAAAATCAAGGGCTAGTAGGAATTGCAATTATGGGATTTTTATCAGCATTGATTGTGGGACCTTGTGTTGCACCACCACTTGCAGGTGCTTTGGTTTATATAGGTCAAACAGGTGATGCAGTTCTTGGAGGAATGGCACTTTTTGTTATGAGTTTAGGAATGGGAGTTCCTCTTTTGCTTATTGGACTAGGAGCTGGAAGATTTATGCCAAAACCAGGTGGTTGGATGGAAGGTGTGACTAAATTCTTTGGAATAGTAATGTTAGGTGTTGCTATTTGGCTTTTAAATAGAGTTTTAGATGGTTCAACAATAATTGCTTTATGGGTTTTATTAATTTTAGGAACAGCTTTATATCTTAAAACTTTAGGACATGGTACGGCAGATTTAGTTAGTTCATTTTTATTTATTGCTGCTGTTGTACTAATAGTTGGAATTATAAGTGGAGCAAAAGATCCATTAAATCCTTTTGAGAAATTAACAATTTTACAAAGCAAACCAGCTGCAAATGAATTAGTTTTCAAAAAAGTAAAAAATATAGCAGAGCTTGAAATAGCTATCAAAAACTCAGATAAACCTGTGATATTAGACTTTTGGGCTACTTGGTGTGTGGCTTGTAAAGAGTTTGAAGAGATTACTTTTAAAGATGAAGCAGTTATAAAAAAACTTCAAAACTTCACACTACTTCAAGTTGATGTAACACAAAATAGTGATGATGATAAAGCTATGCAAAAAATGTTTGAAGTTGTTGGACCTCCAGCTATCATTTTTTGGGATGATAAAAAACAGATGGTTCAAAGTGCTAAAATAGTTGGATATAAAAATCCAAAAGAGTTTTTAGAGATTATTAATAAAAATTTCCAATAACTTGTCTTATAATAAATCCTTTTAAGAGGATTTATTATGGAATTTGGTTTTGAATTTTTAGCTATTTTATCAGTTATACTATTTTTCTCTGCATTAGTTCAAGGAAGTATCGGTTTTGGTTTTCCTTTGATTTCTACTCCACTTCTTGCAATGATTACAGATATGAAAACAGCTGTTTTATATGTGGTAATCCCAACTTTACTGATAAATGTATTTTCACTTTTTAGCGAAGGTGATATTTTAAAAGCATTTAAAAGATTTTATCCACTTGCTTTAATGGCTATGATTGGAAGTGCTATTGGTACACAAATACTTATTTATAGTAGTTCTGAATTTTTTAAATTGTTGTTGGCAATATCAATTTTCTTCTATTTAGCTATTCAAAAATTTAAATTTGAGATGAAATGGGTAAATGAAAAACCTACATTTTCAATAATCTTTTTTGGTTTTGTTGCTGGGATTATTGGTGGATTAACAAATGTTATGTCTATGATTTTAATAATATATTCTTTAGAAGCAAAACATACAAAAAAAGAGGTAATCCAATCTGCAAATTTTTGCTTTTTATTTGGAAAGTTAGTTCAAGTTATAATTTTTACTTTACACGGTTCTTTTACACAAGAGGTTTTAAATGCTTCAGTGTTAAGTTTGTTTGTGGTGGGAATTGCTGTGATTATAGGAATTAAGATTAAAAATAAAATACCACAAGATAATTACAATAAAATCATAAAAGCTTTTCTATTTTTGATGGCAGTTGCACTTGTTTATCAAACACTTTATTAAAAGAGAGAAAATCTCTCTTTTAATATTTTTAGATGAATATGAAAGCACCTATTATCATAACTGCTAGATATAAAGTACCAAACATAGCCCCTAATGCCCACCATTTTCCTTGAGATATATATCCAGCTCCATACCATATAGGAGATGGCCCTGTTCCATATGGAGTTATAATTCCCATTACTCCAAGACTTCCAGCAAGAATAATAGTAAATGGTACAACTTGCTCAGGTGTTAAAAGATTTATAGCAATTGCCATAAATATAGGAACAAGTGCTGTAACGTGTGCTGTTACACTAGCAAAGAAATAGTGTAGCACAAAGAACAATACAAGCAGAGAAACTATAAGTGCAGTTGGACTCATACCAGCTAGCATAGTTTGAGTATTTGCTCCAATCCATGTTAAAACTCCAACTTTTTGAAGACCTGCTGCCATTGCAACTAAAGATGAGAACCAAATAAGAACATCAAATGCAGCTTTATTTGAAATTAAATCATCCCATGAAATAACATTTGTTAGAACCATAATAGACACAACAGATATTGCAACGGTTGTAGAGTCCACACCTAATTCAGTTCCATATATCCATAAAACTAAAGCAACAGTAGCAAGTCCTGCCATAAGATACTCTTTAAATGTAACAGGTCCTAAAGCTTTAAGCTCTTCCGCTGCCCAAGCTGGTGCTTCTGGAGATTTTTTTTGCGTTGGAGGATATACCACATAAGTAAGCCAAGGAGTTATTAAAAATAGTGGAATCATAAGTGGTAACATAACAGATGCCCACTCTACCCATGTAATTGCATGACCTGAGCTTTTTGTAATCAAATCAACTGCTAGTAAATTTGGAGCAAGTGCTGTTAAAAACATAGAACTTGTAATACAAGTAGTTGCAATT
>ERZ724515.1301-NODE-1301-length-10313-cov-19.731819_pt1 | contig 10313 bp, 6 predicted proteins | sample MGYA00376048_ERZ724515 | MGnify/ENA primary metagenome ERZ724515 (study PRJEB28724, sample SAMN07190885) | wastewater metagenome | isolation source: influent of sewage treatment plant in Hong Hong | place: Hong Kong | collected 2016-03-17 ... | reverse complement strand
CATCAGTTTTAGAATCTTTTGTCCATTTACCCATTCTGTGAGGATTAGCTTTTGCATAGTTTTTAACAGCACCTGGAGCTCTTCTATCAGAATTTCCTTCTCTTAATACTGGGTTAACAGCAGAACCTGTAATTTTTGAATATCTAGCTGTAATTTCTTCACTAGCGTCATAATTTGGGATGTTGTAACCTTTTGCTTGTAATTCAGCAATAGCTGCTTTTAATTGAGGAACAGAAGCTGAAACATTTGGTAATTTAATGATATTTGCAGTTGGGTCTTGAGTTAAAGCACCTAATTCAGCTAAATCATCACTGATTTTTTGATCATCAGTTAAGTTTTCAGGGAAGTTAGCAAGAATTCTTCCAGCAAGTGAAATATCTTTTGTAACCATCTCGATACCAGAACTTTTTGTGAAAGCTTTGATAATTGGTAAAAAAGAGTATGTTGCTAAAGCTGGAGCTTCATCAACTTTTGTGTAAATGATTTTTGACATATTGTTTCCTAAATTTGAATTTTAATGTTAGTGCGATGATAGCTAGATTTGAATTTAAGGAAATTGAAAGTTGGATATATTTGAAATGTGAAAATTTGATTGTTTCAAATTTTCACAAGTTTAATTAATTTATATTGTTAAATAAATCTTTTATAGAAGCAGGTTTTTGTTTTGTAACGTCAGTTTTCATAATAGTTTCAGCTTCTGCATCAATTTGCGTTTCATCAGCTTTAACTTTTGTATATGTTTTTTCAACTCCAACATTTGCTTTTATATTAGCTTGGTGTTCTTCAAAAGTATTTGCAAATTTATGAAGACCTGTTTTATTATCTCTTACAAAATATAAATAGTTACTTTTTACAGGAAAAATTCCAGCTTTTATAGCATCAAGACTTACTGCACAAATAGGGTCTTTGGGCAATCCTGTATTTTTGTAAGTGTTGTATGAACTATTATCGTCTCTAATTCTTTCAGCTGTAACTTTTTCATTTGAATATATACCATAATTTAGCGTTCCATCCATTTGAAGTTTTATCCCTTTTTTTAGTCGATTATGTATTACACTAGCAACTATAGGCATTTCATTTGTTGTTGCTGCTTCTTTTTGAATTACAGAAGCTAAAACAAGATAGTTGTACCATTTATTTTTATCGTAAATTCCAAATATTTTTTTAGAAAATTCTTCATATTTTTTATTTGTTTGAGAAAATAAATAAAAAATCATATAATCTTCTCTCATTCCAATTGGTAAAGAATATGTATCAGCCAATATATTTCCATCAGCTTTAAATGCGTATTCGTTGTATAGTTTGGTTAATTTTTCTTCAGAAAGATTAAATTCAGTCGCTAATTTTTTTAAAAATACATAAGAGGTTTCACCAGGAACTAAAGTAATTTCTTTAAGAGCAGCTTTTGAAGTAATAAGTTTATAAATAAAATCCATTTTCGTTAATTTATTTTGATTTATGTCTATCCAACCACTTTGAACAAACCCAAAAGTTTTGATTATTAAACCATCCAAAGCATTCATCTCATAACCGCTTTCATTTAAGTATGTTATAATATTACTAGTACTGCCTTTAGGAATAAACAATACCTTTGTAGAAGTTAATGGCATTGTCACATAAAATAAAACAACAATCAAACCAATGAGGATAAAATCGATAATGTTGAAGAGTATTAAACTTCTATTTGTTTTTCTTTTTCTAATAATAATATCGCTTGTTTCGTTTCTGTATTCGGGCATAAAAATAAACTCTTTTTCTTTCTCTAATATTTTGATTTCGGAATTCTATATTAAAATGGATAAAAAACTTATTTTAGATATTGGAAATATCGAATATATATCAAAAAAATCAAAAATAAATAATTCTTTCGAAGATTTAAAAAAAGATATTCAATTACTTCCTCAAATATTAAAATTATTCCAAAACATAAATATTGAAAAACTAAAAATTGATGGAAATGAATTTAAAATAATTTTAAATGAAAATGATTTATATCTAGACAATAAATTTGTAAATATATCTTCTAAAATAGATATATCTTCTAAACAAATAACTTTTGATTTATACTCTTTATATCTAAAAGATTTGGCTTTATTTTTCGATGGAAAAATAAAAGTAGATTATTTTAATGAAAAATTAAATTATTTTGGAAACTTTTATTATGAAAATATACAGAGTAATTTAAATATAGAAATGAATGAAAAATTAATCAAATTTTATTTAGTTAGTGAAACTTTTAAAAATCTACAATTTTTAAAAAAATATTTAGAATTACCTGAAATAGCAGAACAGTGGATGTATGAAAATGTTCAAGGAGATATGAAGTTAGAAAATTTTTATGGAGAATATGATTTACAAAAGAATGAAATAATTGAAAAATCATTAAAGGGAAAAGCTCAAATACAAAATGCAAAAATAAGATTTCATAAAAATGTAGATGAAATAATGACAAAAAATATAGATATTTTTTTCAAAGATGATAAATTGTATTTTGATTTAATAGAGCCTAAATTTAAAGATAAAGATATAACAGGAAGTTATGTAACAATTAATAATTTAACAAGTGCTTTAAATGGGGAAGTTGAAGTATTTATACAAACTAATAATATGTTAGATAAAGATATTTTAAATATTTTGAAAGCTTACGATATACATCTTCCGATAATCCAAAAAAGTGGAATTACACAAGCAAAACTTCTTCTGAAATTTCCTTATATAGAAGAGAAACCAATGACTACAAAAGGGGATTTTTTAGTAAATAATTCTGAATTCTTTATCAATAATTTTTCTTTTAACACTCAAAATGCTCATATAATATTAGATGATTCTATTGTTCATATAAAAGATGCTGATTTTAAACATAAAAATATGATAGATGCTTTTGTAAATTTAGATATTGATACAAAAACTTTAAAATCTTCAGGTAGTGCTATGATTAACTCTTTTTTAATTAAGAAAGATGATGGAGAAAAAATAGTAGAGATAAAAGAGAAAAAAACATCAGTTAATTTAGATTTTAATAAAGAAGTAAATATTGATTTAGTTGATTTAGATACAAAAATAAAAGTTGCAGATTTTGTTTATGTTGATATAAAAAATTTATCAAAAATTTATCCATATTCAAATCTTTTGAAGGATATTTCAGCAAAAGATGGAAATATTTCTTTAATAATCAAAGATGATAAAAATATAAAATTTAAAGCTTTTGTTCAGGGATTTAATTTTCCATTGGAAAAAAATGGTTATCTTTTAAAAGAACTCGATATTGTAGGTTCTTTAGAAGATAAAAATATTTTTGTTTCAACGGTTGATGAGGATATAAAATTAGAAATAAAAGACGATATAAAACTTTTTTTGAATAATTTGAATATTTCTATTGATACTAAAAAACAAAAGAGTGACTTTCCTAAAAAGATAAATATTTATTTAGGAAATAGTAATTTAAAAATAGATGAAACTACATATACTCTTAAAAAAGCAGATGTTCATATAAATAAAAATCAAATTGATTTTGATGTAATTGTAAAAAATCTCGATATCCCTCTAAAAAAAGATAACAAAAATATAGAAGAATTAGAGTTAGTTGGAAGTTATAATAAAGATATTACAAAAATAAATACAAAAAATAACGACTTGTTTTTAGAATTAAAAAATGATTCTGTTTACTTGGATATAGATGGATATGATATTTACTATTCATCAAAAAATGATTTTGATGAAAAATTCAGAAACATCGATTTAATAGCTGAGAACTCCAATATTATAGTAGATGATAAATATAAAATATTAGCAGATAATTATGAATTAAGACTAAGAAAAGATAGTAAATTTATATATTTAAAACATAAAGAAACACAGGTTAGCTTTAAAGAATATGGAGATAAAAGAGTTGATATTTTTGCTGATGAACTAAGTGAAGAGTTCATAAATTCTATTTTTGCAAAAAATATTGTAAATGGAGGAAACATTCTTTTTTTCGCAAATGGAAGTTTGGATAACTTAAATGGAAAAATTATTATTGAAAATAGTAATGTTGAAGATTTAGCTATACTAAATAACCTTTTAATGTTTATTCATACTTCACCTGCACTTATAAATCCTCTTTTAGCTATTCCTTCAGTTGTTGGAATGGCTACAAATTCAGGGTTTAATTTAACAGCTTATAAAATTACAAATGGAACAATTGATTTTAACTATAATAAAAAGAATAATTTAATCGATGTTAAAAAATTATTAACTATAGGAAATGGTATAGATTTCGATGGCAAAGGAAGAATTGATTTAGGTAATTTAACTTTAGATACTCAACTAAAACTCATATTTTTAAAAGATTATTCAAGCATTGTTGGTGCAGTTCCTGTCGTAAATTATGTTTTATTAGGAGATAATAATAGAGTGGAAACGCAGGTAAATATCTCTGGAGATTTGAATAATCCTGAGATTTCAACAAACCTTACAAAAGATACTTTTAATATTCCTATGAATATCGCAAAAAGAGTATTTTCATCACCTTCAATGTTTTTAGATTTTATGAGTGGTAAAGATAGTCAAGATGAGGAAAAACTTAAAGAAGAGTTTATAAATAAGCCTTTGAAATAAAGGCTTATTCGTTTCTTAGTACATCAATTACATCAATATTTGTAGCTTTTGAAGCGGGATAATAAGATGAAATAAGAACAATTATAACAGCTCCAATAATAATAGAGATAAAGTCACTTATTGCTAAATCAAGAGGTAATTTTGCACTTCCATAAACATCAGCAGGAAGTGTAACAATGTCAAAATTATCTAAAAACCAATAACCAATGAATCCTAAAATAATACCTGTTGCTATTCCTGAAAAACCAATAATAGTTCCAACTCTTAGAAAAATAGATTTGATTTCTTTGCTTGTTGCACCCATTGATAAAAGTAGGGCAATCTCTTTTCTTCTACTCATAACAGTCATAAGTAATGAAGATATAATATTTAAAGAGGCAACTAAAATAATTAACATTAAAACTATAAATAAGGCTGTTTTTTCCATTTTCATAGCAGCAAAAAAATTACCATTTTGTTGCCACCATCCCACTATTCCTGTATTAGTACCTTGTAGAGTTACTTTTAGTTTTTCAATATCAGCGAAGGCATCATCTGAGTGAATATGAATTCCATCATAAGTACCTTCTTCTTTTTTTAGTAAAGTTTGTAAAGCTTCTAGTGAAGTGTACATATAGGCTTTATCATAAGCATTTAATCCTGAATTAAAAGAATTTATATATGTAAATCTTTTCATTTTTGGCATCATAGAAAAACCTGTTGGATTTAATTCTGTAAAATACAAAGTTGTTTTCGTTCCAGAATTTAAAAATAATTTCTCAGCAATTCCAGAACCCGTTATAACGTCATATTTATCTAAAAATAGATTTGTTACAGCTTTTTTATATATAGGATTAATTTCAGCTTCTTTATCTGGAATTACACCAAAAATCATTCCTCCACTCATAACATCACCATTTTGAATAATAGCTTGAGAAGAAACAAAAGGAGAAAATTTTAAATTGGGGTATTCATTTTGAAGTTTATTTAATAATTCTTCGTTTAAAGAGTTATCAAGTTTTGGATAAATAGTCAAAGGATAATTCATAGTAAAAAGTTTTTTTTCAAACTCTTTTGCCGTTCCATTCATAATAGCCATAGATAAAATTAAAACCATAACACCAATTGAAACACCTACAAATGCCAAAATGGCACTTATAGAAATAAATGGATTCTTTTTATCAAATCTTAGATATTTTTTTACAATGAAATTTACTAATTTTTTATTCAACTTACATTCCCGCAGCTAAACCAATTTTAGGACCACTTTTCCCGCAACATTGTTTAAATTTTAGCCCACTTCCACAAGGACAAGCTTCATTTCTAGCTATTTTTCTATCACTGTTTTTTACAGCTTCTTGTGCAACATTTGTTGTTATATGTTCTGTTGCTTCTTCCATTTTTTCTTTCATTTTAGCTAATGTCTCTTGCTCTTTTTGTCTATCTTCATGGCTTTGAAGTTGAATTGTAAATAAAATTTTAATAATTTCATGTTTGATATTTGCAATCAATTCAATAAACATATTATAAGACTCTTTTTTATACTCAACAAGAGGGTCTTTTTGATTATAACCTCTAAGACCAATACCTGCTTTTAGCGTATCCATTGAATATAAATGCTCTCTCCACGCATTATCTAAAATTTGTAAATATAAAATTCTTTCAATTTCACTTTTTTGCTCAGTTGCCGCCATTGACATTTTTCTAGTATAAACTTCTTTTAAAAATGAAGTTAAACTTTCTTCTAGTTCTTCATATGAATTACTTTTCATATCTTCAATATCAACTAATAATCTTAACTCTTCTTCAAACTTAGTTTTAATAAACTCATAGTTAAAATCTTCACTTGCCATTCCTGGAATTATACTAGCATTAGATAGTAGGTTCTGAACATATTCAAGCCTATTTTCATCAAGTTTTGAATCAATATCAAAATCAGGTTTTAATAAATCATTTCTAAATGAGTAGATTACTTTTCTTTGCTCATTTGCAACATCATCATATTCAAGTAGATGTTTTCTACTTTCAAAGTGCATTTGTTCTACTTTTTTCTGAGCATTTTCAACAGCCCTTGTAACCATTCTTGATTCAATATGTTCACCTTCTTCAATACCTAGTCTTTCCATGATACCTTTGATTTTATCACTTCCAAAGATTCTTAAAAGATTATCTTCTAAAGATAGATAAAATTGAGATTCTCCGACATCTCCTTGTCGACCAGCTCTTCCTCTTAATTGATTATCAATTCTTCTACTTTCGTGTCTTTCAGTTCCAATAATTGCTAATCCACCAAGCTCTAAAATCTCTTTAGTTAATTTAATATCAACTCCACGCCCAGCCATATTTGTAGCAATTGTAACAGCACCTTTTTGCCCTGCATCTGCAATGATTTTTCCTTCTTTTTCATGTTGTTTTGCATTTAAAACAGTATGAGGGATTTTTTTGCTTACTAAGATTGAATGTAGTTTTTCTGATTTTTCAATTGAAGCAGTTCCTACAAGAACTGGTTGACCTTTTTCGTGTAATATTTTGATTCTGTTACAAACAGCTTCAAATTTTTCTTTTTCACTTTTATAAATTAAATCATTTTTGTCTATTCTTTTAACTGCAACATTTGTAGGAATTGAAACAACATCTAGTCTATAAATTTCTGCAAATTCGGTAGCTTCTGTTTGAGCAGTTCCTGTCATACCTGCTAATTTTTTATACATTCTAAAATAGTTTTGGAACGTAATATCAGCCAAAGTTTGTGACTCATCTTGAATTGCAACACCTTCTTTTGCTTCCAAAGCTTGATGAAGTCCTTCACTAAATCTTCTTCCTTCACTTAATCTTCCTGTAAATTCATCTACTATTATGATTTGATTGTCTTTTACTACATAATCAACATCTTTTTCAAAAATGAAGTTTGCTTTTAATGCTTGATCCAAAGAGTGAGAAAGCATAGCATTTTCAATAGAATAAAGATTATCTACTTCAAAGTATTTTTCCGCATTTTCATGTCCTTGTTCAGTTAAAATTACTGACCTATTTTTTTCATCAACGATAAAATCACCTGTTGTAGAAGGTTTTTCACTAGCATTTTTTGCTTCAATTAATTGACCACGTTCAAGTTTTAAAGCTATTTCATTTGCTTTTATATAATTAGAATTTTTATGATTTGTTGGTCCTGAAATAATCAAAGGAGTTCTTGCTTCATCGATTAAAATTGAGTCAACTTCATCAACAATTACAAAATTATGACCTCTTTGAACTTTTTCATTTATATCATAATTCATGTTATCTCTTAGATAATCAAAACCAAATTCATTGTTTGTTCCATAAGTAATATCACAAGAGTATTGTTCTCTTCTTTCTGCATCATTTCTTAATCCACCAACAACAGCACCAACACTAAAACCTAAAAAGTTATATAAAGGACTTAACTCATTTGCATCTCTACTAGCAAGATAATCATTTACTGTTACAACATGAACACCTTTTCCACTTAAAGCATTTAAAGCAACAGCCAATGAACCAACAAGAGTTTTCCCTTCTCCTGTTTTCATCTCAGCGATTCTTCCTTCATGTAGAACCATTCCACCAATTAGTTGTACATCATAAGGTCTCATATTTAAAGTTCTACGACTTGCTTCTCTTGTAATTGCAAAAGAGTCTGCCAACACATCATTCAATGATTTTTCTTCTTTTTGTACAAGCTCTTTTAGCTTATTAAATTCATTTTGTAGCTCTTCATCACTTAAATTTTCATATTTACTTTCAAGAGCTGTTATCTCTTGCGCTTTTTTTCTGTATTTTTTTATTTCTCTATCGTTTCTTGTACCAAAAATTTTTGAAAAAACATTTAACATAAAATTAGTTCCTTTTCGTTATAATCGCAAAGATTATATAAAAAAAAAGGTTAAAATATGTTTTATAAGTTGATATTTACTTCAACGCTTTTTTGTATCTCTTGTCTAGCTTCAAGTGATATTAAAAATTTAGATTCTTTCAAGGCTTCTTTTTCACAAATTATTACTTCTAGTTCAAAAAATATTATTGAATATAAAGGAGAAGTTTTCATTAAAAAAAGTGGAAAAATTTTATGGAAATATGAAACACCAGTTGTTAAAAATGTTTATATAAATAATGATTCTGCAATTGTAGATGAGCCTGAACTTGAACAGGCAATTTACACACAGTTAGATAGTGAAATAAATATTATTAAACTTCTAAATAACTCAAAAAAAGTCGATAATAATAGTTATTCTACAACTATTGACGAAGTTGATTATCTAATAATGACTTCGAAAACAGATGATAAAATTCAAGAAATAAAATATAAAGATAAACTTGAAAATAGTGTAGAAATTAAGTTTTCTAATGTAACTCAAAATGGTGAAATTTCTGATTCAATTTTTAAATTTGAAGTACCAGAACATTATGATGTGATCAAAAAATAGATTTTAAGAAATAAAAGCTATAATTGCAGCTAGGTAAACCAGACAATAGCTTGAGTAAAATCAAGAGGAAAGTCCGGGCTGCTGTGAAGTGTGGTTCCATTTAAATAATGGCTAGGGTAACCTAAGGGATAGTGCAACAGAGAATAGACAGCCGATTTTTCGGTGATGGTGAAACGGTGGGGTAAGAGCCTACCAGCATTTTGAGTAATCTTAATGGCTTTGTAAACCCAACCTGCAGCAAGAAGACTAGGTAATTACTTCACATTTTATTGGTCTTCGCAAGACTACTAAAGTAATTTAGTAGCTAGATAAATTATTGTCAGAAAAACAAAACGCGGCTTATTGGTTTACCTACTAATAATACACCACATTACAAACACTTACAAAATAAGCTTTTATTAAAAATTAACCCACTACAATTTACATTAAATTACATACATTTACAACTATAAACGTGTTAAACTACGTGTTAATCTTTTAACACGGCTCATTTTTAACACGGTAAATAAAAAGCTTTATTGTGGCACTTGAAAAAACAAAATATGATGGATTATACTATAGACTAGATAAAAATGGCAAAAAAGTATATGTTGCTAGGATTTACAAAGATGGAAAAGATACTACTAAAACTTTAGGAAAAGAACCTCAATTAAATTTAAAAGTTGCAAATAAAATGCGATTAGATATTTTAGAAGAATTATCGCAAGGATATTCTCTTAAAAATCTAAATAAAAAGAATAATGAGTTATTTAATGAGTATCTAAATCTTAGAAAAAATAGTTTATCTTCTTCATATATCTATGCAACAGAAAAAAACTATGATAAGTATTTAAAAAGTAGAATAGGGGAGCTACATCCAAAAGATGTAACGACATCCCAAGTACAAAAGATTATAAATGAGATTTTAGAATCAGGAAAAGCTCCACAAACTGCAAAAGCTATAAAAATTCCAAAGTTTCAACAGTCGAGTCATAGAACTAACAGATAAACAGACAAAAAGATTGTTTGAATCTTTATTTACTTACCCTGATATAAAGATAAGAACGATTTTTATTTGGCTTTTACATGGTAGAAGAAAAGGTGAAGTTTTAAATGTAAAATGGGAAGATATTGATTTTGAAAAAAATATTTATACAATAGATAGTTCAATTTCAAAAATAAAAAAAACTTTGCAGTTTAGTTTAACAGATACATTAATTACTGAATTAAAAGAGTATGGTATCAAAAGTAGGGGTTTAGTTTTTGGTAGTAATCTAAATGAAAATAAAATCATTAGTAAAACGGGTATGGATT
>ERZ724515.1294-NODE-1294-length-10337-cov-19.887571_pt1 | contig 10337 bp, 10 predicted proteins | sample MGYA00376048_ERZ724515 | MGnify/ENA primary metagenome ERZ724515 (study PRJEB28724, sample SAMN07190885) | wastewater metagenome | isolation source: influent of sewage treatment plant in Hong Hong | place: Hong Kong | collected 2016-03-17 ... | reverse complement strand
ATCTTGAATATATCCAGAATTTTGGAAAACTAATTGTAAATTTAAAATTGGTAAAGATTTTTGTTCTTCAAAAATTACAGGTATCTGAACACCTTTTATATCAATATGCTTTATTGTAGCACTCATTAAATTTCCTTGTAATATAGCTGTTATTAATAAAAAATAAAATCCTATTTTTCTCAAAATTAGAACCTTTCTAAAATTTCATAAGCTGTGTTTCTTTTTGCTGGAATTTCACCAACATCTTTGATAAGTCTTATCATCTCTTCTTGATTCATTCTATTTACAGCACCTGCAGCTTTTACAACATTCTCTTCCATCATTGTACTTCCTAAATCATTCGCTCCAAATTTAAGTGCAAGTTGACCGATATATGAACCTTGTGTAACCCAAGAGCTTTGCATATTTTGAAAATTGTCTAAATATAGCCGTGAAACAGCTAATAATCTTAAATATCTATTCGAAGATTGAGGCTTAATATCAGGAAATTCAGCTTTTAATTGTGTATTTGCACCTTGAAATGACCACATAATAAATGCTCTAAATCCAGCTGTTTTATCTTGAAGATTTCGTAGTAATTCCCAATGTTCAATAATTTCTTCATCAGTTTCAACTGTACCAAACATCATAGTAGCAGTTGTTTTCATACCAATTGAGTGAGCAAGTTCATGAACTTCTATCCATTCAAGGCTATCCATTTTATTTGGAGCAATTATATCTCTTACTCTATCACTTAAAATTTCAGCACCAGCTCCTGGCATAGAACTTAAACCTTTTGCCTGAAGCCTTTTTAAAACTTCTAAAATAGAAATTTTTGATACTTTTGCTATATAAATAATTTCAATAGCAGAAAATCCATGAATTGTAACTTGTGGATATTTAGTATAGATATGCTCAACTAGTTCTTCATAATAATCAATTTTCAATTTCGGATGAACTCCACCTTGAAAAAGTATTTGTGTTCCGCCTATTTGTAAAAGTTCATCAATTTTTTGATCTATTTCATCAAACTTTAAAACATAAGAATCTTCATCACGTCCATGTCGATAAAAAGCACAAAATTTACAATCAACCCAACAAACATTTGTATAGTTAATATTCCTATCAACTATAAAAGAAGTGGTTTTAGAAGGGTGAAGTTGAAGTTTTTTTGCACTAGCCATCTCTCCTAATTCCAATAAAGAGGCATTTCTTATCAAATCTAAAGCCTCTTGATTTGTTAATCTTTTTGATAAATCAATTTGCATTTTTTTTACCATTAGAAACTAGAACCTAAAGAGAATTCAAATGATGAAGTATCATCTCCTGGTTCATTATCAAGTGCTCTTGAGAATATTAGCTGTAATGGACCCATAGGAGAAATCCACTCTAATAATGCACCTGTTCCTGATCTTTGAATTTCATCAAATGAATCTTGTCCTATCATTCCATAATCATAGAATAATCCCCATCTCATCTTTGCACTTGGGATCAATGGGAAACTCATTTCTGCTGAATTTGCCCACATATTTTTATATGGGTCTACAACTTCTCCTGTCTCATTTTGAGGGAAAGCATAAGATTTGTATCCTCTTAGAGTTTTAGGACCACCTAAATATAAAGAATCTCCTTGGTTTATCTGTCCATCATCAATTAATATTTTTGCTTGAGTTTTTAATCTTATAACCCAGTCTAGCTCTGTTAAATCTTCAAGTGAATAGAAATATTTTAAATAAGCACTTGGTTTTAAATATTTAGAATCCCCACCAACTCCAGCATACTCAAGTGAGGTACCAGCTTTAAATCCTTCTCTTGGGAAGTAGTAATCATCGGTATTATCAAAACTTATGTAAGGAGTGATTGAACTTGATACATAGTCTTGAGATTTATATCTTTTATCTTCAGATACAGTATTCGTTGAGTCATAATCATAATCTTCACTTACAAAATCGAGTCTATATCTAGCACCTGCGTAGAAATCTCTAAATAACTGTTTTCCAACAGCAGTTGAAAACCCTTTTGTTTCTATAGTTGAATCATAAGTACTTCTATTTATTTCAGATTCTGTACTATGAACTTCAACATCTCCATTATAATCGCTATCATTGATTGCAGGATTTTTTAGGCTTAATTCAAATCTATTAGTTCTAGCAGATAAATCAGCACTCAATCCTAGTGCGAGTCCTGAACCAAACATATTTACTTCACTAATAGAACCATTTACCATTACTTTATCATAAGAACCATAACCTCCACCTAGCATTAATGAACCAGTTGCTGCTTCTGTTACTTTTACAATAATATCCATTTTATCATCGGCAATTCTTTTTTCTTCAATTTGAATATCTTCAAAAAATCTAGATCTTTTTAATTTACTTGTAGAGTCTTTAAAATCTGTTAAATTATATAAATCTCCTGGTGCTAAATATACATCTCTTCTTACAACTCTGTCTAAAGTTTTATTATTTCCTGAAATTTTTACATCATTAATATAAACTTTTTTTCCAGGAATTACATTATAAACAACATCAACTTTTCTATCTTTTTCATTTTTATTTAAATCAAATCTAATATCAGCAAATGCATAACCTTTATTTGCGACTTGTGTTTTGATATATTCTTGATCTTGTCTCAATTTTTTAATATTAAAACTATTTCCTACAATTAACTTTAATTCAGGATATATTGTTGCTGGGTCTACAATTGATGAGTCCAAATAGATTTTTATACTGTTAGTTGTATATTTTTCACCTTCAGTAATAAAAAAATCTAATTTTGCTTGATTAGAAGCAAAATCAATATCTAAAAAAGGTTCTTTTACCTGAGCATCTAAATAACCTTTTTCAAAATATAGGTCATTGATTCTTCTTGCATCATATTTTAATTGGTCAATTTTAACTTCACCATCGTTTTGTCCAAACCACCAAGAAGCAAACTCTATTTCTTTATTTGCTGTTACAGTGTCAAAATCATCTTGTTCTAAAACATCAGAACCATGATAATTTGCTTTTTTGATAATAATTTCATCACCTTTATTTACATTAAAAGTAAGTTTTAAAGATTGTTCATTGATTTTTTCAACTTCAGTTTCAACAACTGAATTTATAAAACCCTCACTCTCTAACATGCTAAGAAGTTTATCTTTTGCTTCTTTAACTCTTTTTTCTGTATACATTGAACCTTTCTTAAGTTTAAGTACGGTTTTAAGTGTATCAATATCTTCAGTTCTTGATTTATAACCTTTTATATCAATACTTGCTATCGAGGGTTTTTCTTTAAAAATTAATTTTAAATTACCATTTTCATTTATAACTTTAATATCTTCAAAATAACCTTGCTTATAAAAATTTATTACAGCATCGTTTAATTTGTTTTCATCAAGTTTATCACCAATATTCATATTTAATGTTTCATTCAAAATTTGTGGCGACAGTTTATTTACGTCTTTAAATTCTATAGATTTTATTGTATTTGCACTTAGTGCTGTTGCACAAGCCAAAGATAATAGTACGACTTTATTTTTCACAACTATCCTTATTTTCATTATAGGTCAATAATATATCTAAATTCAGTTTATATATAAATTAAGATATAATTCCAAATAAAATTATTAGAAGGTTGTGTTTTGAATATAGGAATTATTGGTTTAGGACTAATGGGTGGTTCTTTAGCAAAAGCTGTAAAAAGATATGGTATTGCAAATAAAGTTTATGGTTTTACAAATAGTGAAAAAAACAAAAAAGATATTTTAGAATTAAATTTAGTTGATGAGTTAGTTGATTTAGAAACATTAAAAAAAGTTTCAGATGTTATTATTTTAGCAATTCCTGTTGATGCAATAATTCAAATGTTTCCAAATTTTTTGGATATTGACGAAAATACAACCATTATTGATATGGGTTCGACAAAAGAGTATATTGTAAAAAATATTCCAATAAAAATTAGAAAAAATTTCATTGCTGCTCATCCAATGACAGGAACAGAAAAATCAGGACCAAAAGCTGCAATTGATGATTTATATGAAGGGAAAACGGTTGTTTTTTGTGATTTAGAAGATAATGAAAATCTTCATGTAAATAAAGCTTTTAAAATTTTTCAAGCAATAGGAATGAGAATAGTTGTTATGGATAGTAATCAACATGATATTCATGCTTGCTACATGTCTCATTTACCGCATATTTTATCTTTTTCTCTAGCAAATACAGTTATGAGTCATGAAGACCCAAAATCAATTATTGCTCTTGCTGCTGGTGGATTTAAAGATATGAGTAGAATTGCAAAATCAAGTCCTAGAATGTGGGGAGATATTTTTAAACAAAATAGAAAAAATCTTTTAGCTTCAATAGATTTATTTGAAAGTCAACTACAAAATGCTAGAAAAATGGTTGAAGAAGAGAATTATCAAGATTTAGAAAAATGGATGAAAAAAGCAAATACTTTACATGAGATACTATAAATTAGTATCTCTTTTTAATTTATATTATTAATTGCTTCATATACTTTAATTGCTTGAAAATGTTCTTTTACATCATGACATCGAATAATTGAAGCACCATTTTTAATTGATTCAAGATGAATTGCAAGTGTTCCTGAAAGTCTATCTTCTATTGGTGTTGGAATTATTTTATCTATCATAGATTTTCTACTAGCTCCTATTAAAAGCTCATATCCGAAATGTTTAAAATGATCAAGATTTTTTAGTAGTAATAAATTATGTTCTAGAGTTTTTCCAAAACCAATTCCAACATCTAAAACAATATCTTTTATTCCAAAACTTCGGGCTTTTTCAATCTGATTTTTTAAATATTCATCTATTTCTAAAATCACATTTTTATAAAAAGGTTCTTGTTGCATATTTGTAGGATTATTTTGCATATGCATAATTACAACTTGAGCATCATACTTTGCAGCAATTTTACAAACTTCGTCATTTTGTAAACCTGTAATATCATTTACTATTTTAAAACCATGATTTAAAACATAATCTATCACCTTTGGGGCATAAGAATCTATTGAAAAATCTACTTTTTCATAATATTTGTTTTTATAAATAGTATCAACTATATCTTTTACTCTTTGTAATTCCACATCTTCAGAAACTGCAATACTTCCAGGTCTACTTGAAACTGCACCAATATCTATAATATTTGCACCATCTTCAATCATTTTTTCAATTCTTAAATTTGCTTGTGAATTATCAAACCTACTATTTTTAAAAAATGAGTCTTCATTTGCATTTAAAACACCCATTATTTTTGTTTTAAAATTTTGCTCTTTTACATAATCTTTTAAAGATTTAGCTAACTCTTTTAAACCAAAAGGTTGAGCTAACTCTTTTCTCGAAAGAGTTTCAAAATGTTTTGTAGTTCCTATTAAAACAGCATCAACAAATTTATCTTTGGCAATTATCACACCACTTGGAACTGCTAAATCAGCACCGATTGATAAGGCATCTTGTTTTAAAATATTTGCTGCTCCGACATGCATATTTTTTATATACAAAGTGTGAAGTTTTGATTTTTTTGAAAGAATAGAAATTCCACCACTATCACAACCTAAATTTTCGTAAAACTTTTTTGTATCATTTATTGATATTTTATATGTCTGCATATAAAACCTTTTTAATGTTTATTTTTTTGATTTGCCATTGATAAAAGTAGGGTAGTTAGAACATTTATTGGTCTTGAATTTAATTCTAATAATTTTATAGATTTTGAGAAAAAGTCTAATTCCTTAGAAGTTAATTTTATTTTTTGATTATTTATTTTTAATAAAATTGACTCAACAACTTCTTTTGCTTCATTTTTTGATATTTTTTGATTTTCTTTTAAAAAATTATAGATATCTTTTAAATCTAATTTATTCAAATTCAAAGAAGATTCATTTTTTAAAATAGATTTTTTTAAATATTTATATGGCAATCTTGAATAAATAGTTGGTAAAATAGATGTTTTAGAATTTGTAACTATAATAAAAATCACATTTCTTGGAGGTTCTTCTAATACTTTTAATAAAGAATTTTGAGCCTCTTTTCTAAAAGTAGTTCCACATAAAAAAATATATTTTTTTTCATTTGAGGCAATATATGCTTCTTTAATTGCTTGAGTTGATTGAGCAATTAAAAATTCATCTTTTTCTTCATTCTTTATGATTCTAGTAGAATGTAAAGGATATTTTGGAAGAAGTTCGTTTAAAGTTGCTTCAATATCATTTACAATTAAAATAGCACTGTAGTCTATAAAATCTATCAAATTAATTTTCCACATTTATTTCAGCAAATAAAGAAGCACTCACTGATTTATTATATAATCTAAACATTTGTAAAAGTTTCATATCCAACGCTTCATCATTTGATTTCATATTAAAAGCATCTTGTTTTTCTTCATCAAATAGCCATAAAAAAGAGTGTTTTAAAACTTTTGGAATAGTTGCTCTTACATCTTGACTTTTCCCTATATACCAAAAACAGTAACCATTTGGAAAAGAGATGCTTAACATATCTTTAATATATGAAATATCTTCATCAGATTTTACAGTATCCATATATCTATAAAATGATTTAAAATCATAATATGGTAAAAAAGGTCTATTTAATTTTGTAGAGTTAATATTTGCTAAAATATATTCCAAAAACCATTCTCGCTCTTTGTCTGTTATTACAATTACAGAAAAACCTCTTTCTAATAGATTATGGATATTTTTTGCTACTAACGGAGTCCATTCATATTTTTTTTCCTCCAACCAAGGAGATATGAGTCTATCTTCCCTAATTGTATCAACTGTCCAATTTAAAAATTCTTGCACTACTATTTATCCAAATCGTAAGCTTCATGTAAAGCTCGAACAGCAAGTTCAGCGTATTTTTCATCAATAATCATAGAGATTTTAATTTCACTTGTAGAAATAATTCTAATATTAATATTTTCATTTGCAAGTGCAGTAAATGCTTTTGAAGCAACACCTGTGTGAGATTTCATACCAACACCAACAATTGAAACTTTACAAATCTTTTCATTGTAATCAATGTTTTCAGCTTGAGTTTTGAATTTTTCCATAACACCTTTACAAATTTCCCAATCAGTAGTTGGAATTGTAAAATCTAAATCTGTTTTCCCATCAACTCCAACTGTTTGAACAATCATATCAACATTAATATTTGCATCTGCAAGGGCTGTGAAAATAGCTGAAGCGATACCTGGTTTATCGTTAACTCCATACATTCCCACTCTTACTTGATTTTTATCTAAAGCAATTCCACTTACAATTGGTTTTTCCATAATATTTTCTTCCTTTGTGATTAATGTACCTTCAACTTCTGGCGTAAAGCTACTTCTTGATACTAAATTTACATTTAATTTTTTTGCCATTTCTACTGATCTATTTTGTAAAACTTTTGCACCTAAAGAGGCTAATTCTAACATTTCATCATAAGAAATTTTGTCTAATTTTTTTGCTTTTGGTTCAATTCTAGGGTCTGTTGTATAAATACCATCAACATCTGTGTAAATCTCACAAACATCAGCTTCAATAGCTCCAGCAATTGCAACAGCAGTTAAATCTGAACCACCACGACCAAGGGTTGAAACTCTTAAAGTATCTTGTGCAACACCTTGAAAACCTGCAACTATGATAATATTTCCATCTTTAATTGCTTTTCTCATTTGCATAGTATCAATATGTTCAATTCTAGCTTTTGTGTGAGCATCATCTGTTATAATTCCAGCTTGTCTTCCACTCATAGAAGTAGCTTTATATCCCATTTCATTTAATGCAATTGATAGAAGTGCAGAAGTAACTCTTTCACCTGAACTTAAAAGCATATCAATTTCATCTGCTTTTGGAGTTTTTGAATAATATTCAGCATATTCGATTAATTTATTAGTTTCTCCACTCATCGCAGATACAACAGCAATAACATCATGACCTTCGTCTTTTATTTTTTTAATGATATTTGCAACATTTTGAATTCTATCAAGTGTACCAACACTTGTTCCACCAAACTTAAGTACTTTTAACATCTAATTTCTTATCCTTTTTAAATATAACCTTCAGTTTTAAAATATTGTAGAACCTGTTTATAAACAGTTCTTTTAAAAAAAGTTATATAATCATAAATATTTTTAGTAGGCACAAACTTATATTCGCTAAATTCAGGGATTTCTGTGTTAATATTTATTTTAGCACCCTTTTTGAGTTTAACTAAATAATATTTTTGTCTTTGTCCATCATATGGATACATTTTCCTTGCGATGGCAGCAGGAAATTCATAAGATACCCAACTTGGATATTCTGCTATGATTTCTACATCTCTTGTTCCAATTTCTTCTTCTAATTCCCTAAATAATGCCTCTTTTGATGATTCGCCATCATCAATACCACCTTGCGGAAATTGCCAAGCATTCTCCACATCAGTTCTTGAGGCTATAAATATTTCACATTTATGAGGATATTTTGCTGATAGTACAATTGCGGCTACATTAGGTCTGAATTTTTTAGTCTCGTTGTTAATTGTGATTTCATTTTTATCAGTCATAAATATATTTTCCCTTATAATTAGCCTGATATTTTACAAAAACTAGGATTAAAAATTGCTTTTATATATACACATTCCCTTTTGCGATAGTAAATGTTTTTACTGCGCTTTTAATTCATACACAGATAGATTTCACTTAAAACATGAATATATGAATGCATTAAAAAAACAACTAAGAAATAATCTTGATAATTATGTTATTAAAGATAACAAAAAAATAGAAACAGTGTTCATAGGTGGTGGAACTCCATCAACAATTAAAGCTTTTGAATATGAAGAAATATTTGAAATGATAAAACCACATTTAGAAGAATTTGCAGAAATTACAACAGAAGCAAATCCAAATTCTGCCTCTTATGAATGGCTACAAAGTATGAAAAATTTAGGTGTAAATCGTGTTAGTTTTGGAGTACAAAGTTTTGACAATGATAAACTAAAATTTTTAGGTCGAGCACATAATAGTAATAGTGCTATAAAAGCTATACAAAATGCCAAAAAAATAGGGTTTAAAGGGATTAACTGCGATATTATTTATGGTGTTCAAAATGACACAATGGAAAGTATGAAAAAGGATTTTGATACTGCATTTTCATTACCAATTACACATTTAAGTGCTTATTCTTTAACAATAGAAGAGGGAACAAAATTCTTTGATAGAAGTAGTGTAAAAATTGATGATGAAGAGTTGTCTTATGAAATTTTTGATTACATAAATAAAAATGGTTTTCATCAATATGAGATTTCAAATTTTGCAAAAAATAAAGTTTCAGAGTCAAAACATAACTATGGTTATTGGCAACATAAAGAGTATTTAGGAGTTGGAGCAGGAGCTGTTGGATATGTAAATCAACAAAGGGAATATCCACATAAAAATTTGGAAGAGTATATAAAAAATCCTTTATTTACTCAAATTGAAAAGATTGATGATGAAGATATTAAAACGGAAAAAGTTTTACTAGGACTTCGATGTTCAAATGGAGTTGATTTAAGTCTTTTTGATGAGAAAGAAAAGCAAAAAATAGATGAATTAATACAATATGATAAAATTTACGTAGAAAATGACAAAGTTTTTAATAAAAACTTTTTACTTTCAGATGAATTAGCCTTATATATTTTGGATTAAATTAATGAATTGGTTTAACATCTAACTTTATGTGATAAAATCATACTTTTAGTGTTGCTATTTTATCTATATTTCAAAGTGTAGTTTTGAGTTGAATATTAAAAGAGGAGATTTTCAATGACTATTGGAATACAACAAAAAATAAATACTAATAAAGAGCCAAATGGTATAGATAAAATAGTTTTTGAAAATCTTTCAAATGAAGACTTAATTTTTACACAAAAAGATAATAACTTAGTCATTCATTATAGTATTAATGATAGTGTAACAATACTAAATTACTTTGATAATACAACTTCAAACTACCTTGAAAAAATAGCTTTTAAAAATAACCTTGAAACTATAGATGCTTCAAATATCATAACAGGAACCATAAATGATGATGAAATAAATGGAACATACTTTGATGATGTAATAACTTCAAATAAAGGAAATGATACCCTAAAAGGTTCTTATGAAAATGATACTTTAATAGCACAAGCTGGTGATGATACCCTAATAGGAAATGTAGGGAAAGATAAACTATACGGTGGAAGTGGATTTGATACCTAGAGCTTGGGAACGAGGGAAAAAAGAATAATATTAGATTTTTAAACACAAAAACGACACACAACACGATTTAACTTTGTAAATTCGTAATTTATAATAAACTTATAATATAATCCAAACTTTTAAAAGGTAAAAACTAAATGACAATAAAAG
>ERZ724515.1286-NODE-1286-length-10370-cov-4.309549_pt1 | contig 10370 bp, 7 predicted proteins | sample MGYA00376048_ERZ724515 | MGnify/ENA primary metagenome ERZ724515 (study PRJEB28724, sample SAMN07190885) | wastewater metagenome | isolation source: influent of sewage treatment plant in Hong Hong | place: Hong Kong | collected 2016-03-17 ... | reverse complement strand
AAAATGGCGAAAAAATTGCAAAAAGGCGGCAGCTTCAACTTTGAAGACATGCTGATGCAATTTGAGCAAATGAATAAAATGGGCGGCATGATGGGCTTCCTGGATAAACTTCCAGGCATGAGCAATTCAGGTATTCAGGATGCGATTGCGCAGGCGAACCCTGAAAAGCAGGTGAAAAAGATGGAAGCGATTATCCAGTCGATGACCATTAAAGAACGCCGTAATCCGGACCTGATGAACCCGAGCCGTAAAAAACGTATTGCTGCCGGTTGTGGTATGGATGTTGCCGAAGTCAATAAACTGATCAAGCAACATGCACAAATGGCAAAAATGATGAAGAAATTTGCCAATCCGTCGGGCATGGCAAAAATGATGCGTTCATTGGGCAATATGCAAAAACAGTTCGGTGGCGGCGGTATGGGACCACTTTTCGGGAATAAAGATCAGAAATAAGCTTAAGCTTTGACGATCAATCTAAGAAGGCGCGTAATGCGCCTTTTTTTATGGCCTTTTTTTCCTAAAACATACTGGAAAAAACGGGTTAATTTTGTGACGAACAGGCTGGATTTTTCGATTCTAAGCGGCATATCATAATGCCATAATTCTAAAAAGATGACTTGATCAACACTTTTCCATAAGAAGAAAAAGCCATGTCACAATTAAAAAAGAAAGTTTATATCATTCATGGTGATCAGGCCTCTGCCAATGATCACTGGTTTCCATGGCTCAGCCGGAAAATCCAGCATGCAGGACATCAGGCGAGACGGCTGATCTTGCCCGATTCGAGTAGCCCCAATTTTCAGAGCTGGCAAGCGGCAATACAGCTACAAATCCCCCGTTTAGATCCGGAAAGCATTATTGTTGCGCATGGTTTAGGTTGTCTTGCAAGTCTGCATTTTTTAAGCCAGGCACTGAACCAGACCCAGATGAGAGGGCTGATTCTTGTGGCTGGTTTTAAGGATAAACTCACCGCATTGCCTGAACTGGACGGATTTATTCGGCAGGCAAAATTAGACATGACCATTTTACAAAAACAGATTGTGACCCGCTTTTTACTGTTTTCCTGCAATGATCCTTATGTGTCACCTCCAAAAGCTGTGCTGCTCGGGCATTACCTGAATGCCCAGATGCAGGAGGTGAAGCATGCCGGGCATTTTATGCACAGTGATGGTTTTGATGAGTTTCATCAGCTCTGGGCGGTGCTAAACCCCATGCTGGTTGCTTAAATGCGAAGCACATGAATGTATTCTTGGCCGGAGATATTCAGATTCAGTCAGCCAGACATCTCGAGGTCAAAATATTTAGCCAGGTATTCGGGCTGGTTCAGATCCACTGATGGAGTGCTAACATCAGCCTGCGGGCAGTAAATCAATATAATTTTGCAGACCTTTCAGCAACAGATCCGTTTCGATCACAGGCTGATAAGCTGTCAAATATTTGGCAAATAGCGGTGCATCTCCCCCGGTTAAAATGAGTTGGCTGGGGTATTTTTCCAGAACCTTTTCAATGGTGCTGAGCAGACTGAGCAGAATGCCATGATGTACTGCGTCAATGGTATTGCGGCCGGGGCTAAGCTCATCAAATATTGCATCTGGAATCTTGATGCCTTTGGTATTTTGAATCAGCGAATCACGCTGTAAATACAGATTCGGCACAATATAACCGCCCAGATGTTGCAAGCCATCGGTCAGGTCAATGGTCAGCGCAGTGCCGCAACTGATCACACAATACTGTTGTGCAGGATTCTTCACCACAGCCAGCATTTGCAGCCAGCGGTCAATTCCGAACTTGCTGGTGTCTTCATAGGCACAGCGTAAGCCGGCATATTCGGCATGCACTTTGGCAAAAGTCACCGGCACATTTAAAAACTCGAGAATTTTCTGGATGCGTTGATTGTTCTGTTTGTCCTGAACCGAAGACACCCCGACTTGCTGAATATTCAAACCTTGAAAGTGCTGGATGAGACCGAGCAGTAAGTCGGCAGGGGATTGCAGATGCAGTTCAGCCGCATGTTCAATAATCTGGTCATTTTTAGTAATCCAGTATTTGAGTCGGGTATTGCCGATATCCAGCCATAAATTCTTCATTGCATTTCTCTAAAGAGAGGGGTTCAGGCGACGTAAACGCCCTTGATAAAACTGTTTTAATCCTTCAGAGGTTTCAATATTCACCGAACCATCATTCTGGATGCCCAGGAAGATCCCTGAACATACTCCCGAATGGTGCTCAAATTCAACAGCCTGATTTTTAAAAGCCGCATAATGATTAAAACGTGCAGCGAGGTTATAGCAGTCATGATCAAACCATGCGCTGGCGTGCTGAATGGCCATAAACAGTTCTGCGATCAGTTGAATACGCGAAATATCCTGTAATCCCAATTCATGCAGGGAAGTGGCATGCTGGTCAATCTGCATTTTGGGAACCGGTTCAAGATTAATCCCGACACCGACAACAACCTGATGCGGAGAAATCGGTTCCACCAGAATGCCACCCCATTTACCTTGGCGACTATACAGATCGTTTGGCCATTTCACTTGCAAATCCAAATCTTGCAAACCCGGCATCTGTAAAATATTCAGTGCGATTTCCAGCGCCAGCCGGCCATCAATGGCTGTTCGCGTATTCAGCAATGTGCTTAAATAGATATTGCCTTCAGGCGATACCCACTGTCGTTGGCGCTGTCCACGACCTTGAGTCTGTCTGGAACTGCAAACCAGAATGCTCTGCACACCTTTCAGTGCAATTTCACGGACATCATCATTGGTCGACGTGGTGACGGGCTTGAGTAGTAAAACTTCAGGAAGCTGGTGGGCATCATCCAGGATTTTTTGTAGCTGTCGGGTCTCTAAATCCATTTAAATCTAAGTCATCATGGAATGTGAATCATGGAGTTAATCATATATTTATTGATTGGTGCAATGGCGGGTTTTGCTGCCGGGCTGTTTGGTGTGGGTGGCGGCCTGATTATTGTTCCCATTCTTTATATTGTATTTACCCAGTTACATTATGATCCGTCGGTGATTATGCATCTGGCGGTAGGGACCTCGCTCGCCACGATTATTGTCACTTCCATCAGCTCGGTCACAGCGCACCATAAAAGAGGCGCGGTGATGTGGGATGTATTTCGGAATTTAGCACCAGGACTGGCTTTAGGGGCATTTTTAGGTGCAGGAATTGCGGACTATATGTCGGGTCAGGGCTTGCAATTATTGATCGGATTTTTTGCCCTTTGGGTGGCTTACACCATGTTTAATGGGGCAAGCAAAGCAGTGGACCCGAACCATCATTTACCTTCCAGACCCATGCAGATTCTGGCCGGTGGCGGAATCGGGATTGCCTCTGCCATATTTGGTATTGGCGGTGGCAGCTTGACCGTGCCGTATTTAAGCCGTCATGGCGTGGTCATCCAGAAAGCGGTGGCTACCTCAGCCGCAGGTGGTTTGCCGATAGCCATTGCCGGTGCATTAGGCTTTATGTGGTTTGGTTCCAATACCGAAGCTGAAATACCGCATAGCATTGGCTATGTGCATCTCTATGCCTTTATTGGTATTAGCGTCATGAGTTTTATGATGGCTAAATTAGGTGCAAAAGTGGCGCATAAGTTATCGCCAGCCATGCTGAAAAGATGCTTTGCCTGCCTGTTGGCAACGGTCGGTTCCTATTTTATTTATCAAGGTTTTTCGACCTTTTTTTAATTTAGAAAAAGCGATATAAAAGAGAGACAAAGCGGTGTTCTGGTCTTTAGCATCCACAGCTGGATCTCACGGATTCAGTTGCTGTTAGAACTGAAAGAATTAAAACAGAATTTATATTTTTGTTTTAAATGAATTGTTTATGAGCAAGAAGCGGGCTGAACACAGAAGCTGAAAGGGGTAGGAATGGCATGTAATCCGCTTGGCACAACCTGAGATTGGCTTTGGCGACTTGAAAATTGTCTGACAATGTCATATTTTTTACGATTAAAATTAAGTAAAAAAGCAAGTAAGCATCAGGATTTATTGCAAAGTTTTTTGATTGCATCTTATAAAAACAAGATAGGAACAGTATGCAAGAACAAGAAAAGGACAGTTTGTCCGAGCAGATTGCCAGGCATATTAGTGAGCAAATCATTCGCGGTGAACTGGTCGAGGGAGAGCGCATTCAGGAATTGCGTATTTCCTCGGAGCTGGATGTCAGTCGTGGTTCGGTACGTGAAGCCTTGCTGTTGCTGGAGCGTACCCAGCTGATTGAAATTTATCCGCGTCGTGGGGCAATCGTCTCGGAAATGTCCGCCCAGCAGGTCCGTGCCCTGTTTGAGATGTGTGCATTGCTCTGTGGCCAAATCGTGCAACGTATGGCCGAAACCTGGCGTCCGCATGAAGCCGAAAGAATTCAGGCATTGCTTGAGCAGCTGCATGGAGAAACCCGTCAGGGCCATACTGAAAAATTTTATGATTTAATCTTTCAGGGCTTGTCGCGCCAGCATGAAATGGTCGGCAATCCTTATTTAATGAAAGTCTATCAGGAACTGTTACCTTCACTGCGCCGCAGCTATTTTTTAACCTTAAATATCTCACATCGCGAACTGCAGGAATCATTTGAATTGTTTAAGCTGGTGACTGATGCAGTTTTGATCCGAAAATCACAACAAGCCACTTTATTTATGGATGATTTTTGTCGACACTTGCGCAACCTTGTGTTGGAATCTCTGACACGGATGAAACAAATCGAACTTGCATGGGCAAGACGTTCACGACGTTGATCAGGACATTATGCGTTTAAGCAGCTTAAAACTTTCCGGCTTTAAATCTTTTGCCGACAGTACCACTTTACATTTCAAGGCAAATCGTACCGCTGTAGTTGGACCTAATGGTTGTGGTAAATCCAATGTGATTGATGCCATCCGCTGGGTCATGGGCGAGTCCAGCGCACGCCAGCTGCGGGGTGGCAGCATGCAGGATGTGATTTTTACCGGAACTGCAAAACGAAAGCCTGTCGGTGTGGCCAGTGTCGAACTGCGTTTTGACAATACCTATGGCAAGCTTGGTGGCGCTTATAATGCCTATAATGAGCTGGCGGTGCGTCGTCAGGTCAACCGTGATGGCAAGTCCGAATATTTTTTAAATGGCAGCAAATGCCGTCGTCGTGACATTACCGATATTTTCCTGGGAACCGGTCTGGGTCCACGTTCCTATGCGATTATTGAACAGGGCATGATTAACCGTCTGGTGGATGCCAAACCTGAAGAAATGCGGGTGTTTATTGAAGAAGCGGCAGGGGTTTCCCGTTATCAGGCACGCCGTCGTGAAACCTTGTTGCATCTGGATCACACCACACAGAATTTATCCCGCCTGGAAGATATTGCACAAGAATTAAAGTCACAGCTTAAAACGTTAAAGCGTCAGTCTGAAACGGCTATTCAATACAAAGAATTAGAAAAAACCATTCGTACCATTAAAGTGGAAGTGCTGTCTTTCCAATGCGAACAAAGCAGTCGTTTGCAGCAGGAATATACGGTGCAAATGAATGAGCTGGGCGAAAGCTTCAAGCTGGTGCGTTCCGAACTCACCACCCTGGAACATGACCTGACCGCGACCAGTGCATTATTTCAGCGCCTGATCCAGCAGTCCACGCCGCTGCAAAATGAATGGCAACAGGCAGAAAAGAAACTCGCTGAACTGAAAATGACACTGGAACAGAAACAGTCCTTGTTCCAGCAAAATACCTCGACTTTAACTCAGCTCGAACAGCAAAAATTACAGACCAAAGAGCGGCTGCAGCTGATTGAATTGCAAATTGAAACTTTGCATGCTCAGTATGAACAGCAGACCGAGCAATTACAGCAGCAAGAAAGTCAGGGACAGGATCAGAGCCAAACTCTGGGCGATTTAAAAGCACAACAGCAGCAGCTACAGCAGCAATTTGAACTGGTCAAAGCCCAGGTTGAAAAACAGCAGCAGCAAAAAATGCAGATGCTGGCGCAAAGTGAGCAGCTCGCTAAAAATATTGCCCGGATTGAACAGCAAAAGCAGACCCTGCAACAGCAAGCCGCACAAATTCAAAATCAGCAGCAGCTGGCGGACATTGAACAGCTGGAAAGTGAAAAAGTTCAACTGTCTCAGCAGATTGAACAGCTGGAACAAGCCATTCAAACCCAGAAGCAAACCTTAGCGTTAGCACAGACCCAGTATGCACAGCAGAACAATGATGTTGCGACCTTCAAGTCTGCGATTCAGGTGTTGCAATCGGAACAGAAAAATCTCAATCAGTTGCTGATCAAGAACAGTCCTCAAGCACAGCACAATGCCGTGCAGTTGATGCAGGTGCTGAAGCTGAAAGATCAGGCCAAAGCGCATGCCAGTCTGATTGAAAAGTTTCTGGCCAAATGGCTCTCTGCACAGGTCTTAGATGCCAATGCGGATTTCACGCAAAGCATTGCCCGGCAGCTGAAAGTTGAGCTTGCACAAGGACAGATTCAGCTCGCTGGTTTACCTTGTCTGGCCGACTGGATTGAAGCGCCGCAGCATTCCATCTGGCAACAGGTGGCCGTCGCGGACAATCTTCATCAGGCTTTGGCTTTACAGTCGCAATTGGGTGCTGGTCAGTCCATCTTGACGCTGGATGGCTATCAGGTGGCTCAGGACTGGGTGATTGGCCTGTTTTACGATGAAGCCAGTCAGGCAGGACAAGGCGCACTGAGTCATCGTATCCGTTTGGAAGAAATTGAAACAGCATTGGCACAGCAGTTGCCACAGCTGGAAGCTGCGGAACAGCAATTGCCGGAACAGGCCAAACAGATTCAGCTGCTGCAAAAAAACATGCAAGATCAGCAAGACCAGTTAAGGCTACAGCAAAAAGCGTTGCAGCAGCTGGATGTCAACATGGCCAAAGTCCACAGTACGGCGCAGGCTTTTTCGCTGCAGAAACAGCAATTGGCCAGTCAGCTGCAACAGCTGGATGAGCAGCTGGAAGAAGATGCCATGCAGAAAGATGATCTGGAAATTGATCTGCATGCCTTGAACCTGAAACTGGAACAGGCTTTACCGAATTATAAAACCCTGCAGTTTCAGGTTGAGGAACTGACCGGGCAGCTGGAACATACCCAGCACAGCTGGCAGCAGGTGCAACAGGAGCTGGAGCTGCGACGTCGTCAGGCCACGCAAACCCGGCAGCAGATTGAATTGCTGGAAAAAGATGCTTCATTCTCCAAAGCACAATATCAGCAGATTATTGCGCAAATGGAACAGGCGAAAAAATTTGTCGATCCGGTGCAACTGGAACTGCCGGCACTGCAAACGCAGTTTAACGAGCAGGCTCAAATGACCGAGAAACTGCAAAAAACCTGGAATGAGTGGCAGCTTGAGCTGAACAGTGTTCAGGAAAAACAGCAACTGTTGACTGAACAGCGTCATCAGCACCAGCAGCAAGACGAGAAATTGCGTGGCCAGCTGGAAGAGAAACGTCTGGCCTGGCAAGTGGCCAAATCGGACTTCCAGCATTATTCAGAACAATTGGCTGCCTTGAATAGTGAAGTCATTAGCGGTTTAAGGATTGATCTGACAGCACACCAAAAACAGCTGGAACAGGCACAGCAGCGTTTTGAAAAACTGGGTGCGGTCAATCTGGCGGCTTCAGAAGAATATGAGGAAGTTTCCAGTCGCTTTGCGGAACTGAGCCATCAGATTGAAGACCTGGAAAAAACGGTGGATCAGTTACAAGCGGCCATGAAAAGTATTGATCAGGAAACCCGCAAATTGTTTATGACCACCTTTGATCAGGTCAATCATGAACTGCAAGCGCTGTTTCCTAAAGTATTTAATGGCGGGGAAGCCAGTTTAAGCCTTGAAGATGACTGGCAATCGGGTGTAAAACTGATGGCGCGCCCACCGGGTAAACGGAACAGTTCTCTGGCGTTACTCTCTGGGGGGGAAAAAGCATTAACGGCATTGGCATTGGTGTTTGCCATCTTCCGTTTAAATCCGGCACCATTCTGTGTACTGGATGAGGTCGATGCACCTTTGGACGATGCCAACGTGGGGCGGTTTTGTAACCTGGTAAAAGAACTTTCTGAACAGGTGCAATTCATTTACATTACCCATAATAAAGTTGCAATGACAATGGCAACTGATTTGTTAGGTGTTACCATGCCAGAACCGGGCACCTCAAAATTAGTCACTGTCGATTTGGAACAGGCAAAAGAATACGGTTTAGTTGCGGAGTCATAGTATGGAAGTCACTACGATTGTTGGCATAGTTATTGCCATCATCATTATGCTATTCGGTTTAAGATTATTGTTTAAAAAACCTGGGGATGCAGCACCGTCACTCGATTCGGAACTTCATGTCAATTCTGACAGCCAGCAACCGGTCATTCCTCGTCATGTACGCGATCAACTGCAAAGTGCAAAAGTAGCGGAACGTATTGAACCTACGTTAACTGAAACGGTGGCTGAACAGCTGCCGCCAGCGCAGCAGGCAGAAGCACAGGCTGAAAAGGGTGAAAGCGCTCAGGCGGAACCGATAGCTGATGTTGCAGCAGCTGAAGCGGTAAAACCGGCCGCCATCTCAGAACCGGCACAGCCTGCTGAAGATAAAAAAGCGGACGAATTCAACCTGAACAACAGCATTGAAAAAGCCGAAATTTCAGAGTTTGACGATGAAAGCAGCATTCTGGATGAGCATTTGCATGAACAGCAACGCGTGGATGAAGCCAGTGCCTTATCGACGGCAGCCGAATTTATTGCCTTGAATATCTATCCGGAACGTCGGGTGCTTTCAGGGGAAAAAACCTTAAAAGTCCTGCTGAAATATGGTTTACGTTTTGGTGAAATGGCATGTTTCCATCGTTATACGGAAGATGGCAGCAAGCTGTTATTTTCGGTCTTGCAGATTACCGACGAAGGTGCAGCCGGTTTTGACCTGGAAACCTTGTCGACTGAGCAGGTCAAAGGTTTGGCCTTCTTCCTGGCTTTGCCACACAGCGATGTGCAAAATGCCTTTGATACCATGGACAGCATTTCACGCCTGATTGCGCGTGAAATTGATGGCATTGTGTATGACCAGAACAATCAGGAATTTACGCCACAATTACGTGAACAATGGCGTCATTTCGCAATTGATTACCGTGCAGGTCAGGCAACAGAAGTTTAGTTTGAAACTGCGCTGCCCGCTTTCTATAATAGCGGGTAGATCAAATAATTATGAAGGGCGGAAATAGACCGCCCTTTTTTATGGTGTAGAGATGACCGAAGATTCAACTATCAAAGCGCAAATGCGTCAATTGATTCAAATTTTAGCCAAGCATAATCATGCCTATTATGTGATGGATCAACCCAGCATTGCAGATAGTGAATATGATCAGCTCTTTCATCAGCTCAAGGCGCTAGAAGAGCAATATCCCGAATATGTGCAGGCGGATACGCCGACCCATAAAGTGGGTGGCAAGGCGTTGACTAAATTTGCCAGCGTAACCCATGCCGTACCGATGCTGTCATTGGGCAATGTCTTTAACCAGGAAGAACTGTTCGCCTTTGCCCGCCGTATCGAAGAACGTTTGCCCAACCAGAAAATTCAATATGATGTCGAACTGAAGTTTGATGGTCTGGCCATTTCCTTATGGTATGAAAATGGTGTGCTGGTGCGTGGCGTGACCCGTGGTGATGGGGAAACAGGCGAAGATATTACCCATAATGTCAAAACCATCCGTAACCTGCCGAAAGTTTTAAGCGCTGAAAAAACGCCAGTTCCGACCTTGCTTGAAGTACGGGGTGAAGTCCTGATTCCTAAAGCCGGCTTTGAAAAACTGAATGCTGAAAATGAAGCCAAAGGTGAAAAGACCTTTGCCAACCCGCGTAATGCAGCGGCAGGCAGCCTGCGCCAGCTCGATCCAGCTGTTGCAGCCTCACGTCCGCTGGCATTCTATGCCTATGGTATTGCACAGTGCGAACCGCATCATGGCCAGACCACCATGTCCGCCAGTCTGGAGTGGTTAACCCAGTTTGGTTTTACCATCGGGGAAAGCCATTTTATCTGTGACACGATTCAGGACGTACAACAGGCCTATGAAAAAATCAATGCAGAACGTCCAGATTTAAGCGTTGAAATTGATGGCATGGTCATTAAGGTTGATGACTTGAAACAGCAGCAGCAACTGGGTTTTTTAAGTCGTGAACCGCGCTGGGCAACCGCCTATAAATTTCCTGCGGTGGCGGCTTTAACCACGGTTGAACATATTGACTGGCAAGTCGGACGTACCGGTACTTTAACCCCGGTTGCACGTTTAAACCCTGTCGCTGTTGGTGGGGTCACGGTGTCGAATGTTACCCTGCATAATATTTGCGAAATCCATCGTCTGGATGTGCGTATTGGCGATACGGTCAGCGTGTATCGTA
>ERZ724515.1284-NODE-1284-length-10380-cov-17.957288_pt1 | contig 10380 bp, 10 predicted proteins | sample MGYA00376048_ERZ724515 | MGnify/ENA primary metagenome ERZ724515 (study PRJEB28724, sample SAMN07190885) | wastewater metagenome | isolation source: influent of sewage treatment plant in Hong Hong | place: Hong Kong | collected 2016-03-17 ... | reverse complement strand
GACCACGGCTTGAACGGGTTCACCGCGAACTGGATCACCCGGTAGGGCGCGCGATCCCGCGGCGCGGTGTTCCACTGGCTGACGAACACCCGTACCTCGTCGAGCGTCGAACCCGGCGAGATGTAACCCCCGTAGGGCTGCGCGAGCCGGTTGTCCTCCGGCGGGGGCAGGCTCTCCACCGGATCGGGCCACTCACCGGCGCGCACCACTGTCGTGGCCGGCGCGGTGCCCAACCCGGTCGGGTCGTAGGCCACCCGCACCTCCATGTTCCCGGTGCTGGCGTTGAAGTACGACAGCACGGCCTTGCCGTCGATCTCGCGAATGTTCATCTCGCCGACCCGATCCGGCCACAGCGGCGTCGGGGGCTTGTTCCAGCCGCCGCCCGGCCCGGCCGCCCAGCCCTGCCAGCTCGAGCGGTCGGTGAACGACTGCGGCGTGGCCCGGTAGAGCACCACGGGCCCGGACCGGTCGAAGTTGTTGGCGACGACGTAGACCCAACCGGTCTGGGATTCCGCGGTCGGGATCGGGTCGTAGTAGCCGCTGATCTGGGTCTGCCTGCCGCCGGCGTACCCGACCTTACGTACCGATCCGGGCACCGTGGTCCAACCGCCCTGGCCGGCTTGGGCTTTCACCAACCGCGACGATACCGGGACGAGATTCGTGGTGGTCGTCACCAGGAGGTAGTTCTGCCGGTTGATCTGCACGACGCCCGCGGGAAGCTGGGACGAGCCGGGCGGGGCCGGATCGGCCAGCAGCGGCCGGTCCACCCCCGTCACACCGGTGTAGCGCACGCCCGCCGGGTCGTCGACGGAATCACCCGCCACGTGCAGGGCGACGGGGGAAAACCAGCCGCCGAACCCCACGCCCGGTCCGGCGAAGCTGTCACCGCAGACCTGCAGCAGTTCGGTTGGGAATTCCATGAACTCGCACAGGTCGGTGGCACCGATGCCGTAGTCGCGGGTCGGGGTCCCGGTGCCGGCGACGGGACCGATGCGGACCACCTGCCCCAGGGCCAGCGGCGGCAGGATGGGATCGGGTGCCGGGCTGGGCGGGTCGGCCGAGGCGGGACAGGCCAGCACCCCGGTCAGGCAGGCGACGGCGACGGCGCCGACCGCGCCGCGGATCACAATTCGGCGGCCAGCAGCTCGGCGATCTGAATGGTGTTGAGGGCGGCGCCCTTTCGGAGGTTGTCGCCGGAGATGAACAGCGCCAGACCGCGGCCGTCGGGAACCCCCGGATCGCGGCGGATCCGGCCGACCAGCGAGTCGTCGATGCCGGCGGCGGCGAGCGGGGTCGGCACGTCGACCAGCGTCACACCGGGTGCGGCGGCCAGCAGTTCGGCGGCGCGCTCCGGTGAGATCGGCCGGGCGAACTCGGCATTGATCGACAGCGAGTGGCCGGTGAACACCGGCACCCGCACGCAGGTCCCGCTGACCGGGAGGTCGGGGATGCCGAGGATCTTGCGACTCTCGTTGCGCAGCTTCTGATCCTCGTCGGTCTCCCCCGAGCCGTCGTCGACCAGGGCGCCGGCCAGTGGGATCACGTTGAACGCGATTGGCGCGACATACTTCGCCGGTGCCGGGAAGTCAACCGCGCCGCCGTCGTGCACCAGGTCCTCGGCGCGGGAGATCACCGCGCGCGCCTGCGAGGCCAGCTCCTCGACCCCGGCCAGGCCGCTGCCGGACACCGCCTGATATGTCGAGGCGATCATCCGGACCAGCTTCGCCTCGTCGTGCAGCACCTTGAGCACCGGCATGGCGGCCATCGTGGTGCAGTTCGGGTTGGCGATGATGCCTTTGGGACGATCACCCGCATCCCGGTGGAAGTTGACCTCCGAAACCACCAGCGGCACATCGGGATCCTTGCGCCAGGCCGAGGAGTTGTCGATGACGACCACGCCGGCTTCGGCGAACCGCGGCGCCTGCACCCGCGACATGGTGGCGCCCGCGGAGAACAGCGCGATGTCCAACCCGCTCGGGTCGGCGCTGGCGGCGTCCTCGACCTCGATCTCCTGCCCGCGGAACGGCAGCTTCTTGCCGGCCGAGCGGGCCGAGGCGAAGAACCGCACACTGCTCACCGGGAAGTCGCGCTCCTCGAGCAGCGTGCGCATCACCTGGCCGACCTGACCGGTCGCACCCACCACTCCGATATTGACCATGGCTAGCGTCCCGTTCCCGCGTACACGACCGCCTCCTCGTCGCCACCGAGGCCGAACGCCTCGTGCAGCGCGGCCACCGCCTTGTCCAGCTCGGAGTCCTTGACCAGCACCGAGATTCGGATCTCCGAGGTGGAGATCAACTCGATGTTGACGCCGACCTCGGCGAGCGCCTCGCAGAAGGTGGCGGTGACGCCGGGGTGACTGCGCATGCCCGCCCCGACCAGCGACACCTTGCCGATGTGGTCGTCGTAGAGCACCTTGGTGAAGCCGATCTCGTCCTGCAGCGAGGCCAGCTTCTGCACCGCGGTCGATCCGGCGTCCCGCGAGCAGGTGAAGGTGATGTCGGTCTTGCCGTCCTCGACCTTGGAGATGTTCTGCAGCACCATGTCGATGTTGACGTCGGCTTCGGCGACCGCGCGAAAAACCTTGGCGGCGTAGCCCGGTACGTCGGGCAGGCCGACGACGGTCACTTTCGCCTCGCTGCGGTCGTGCGCGACTCCGGTCAGGATGGCGTCTTCCATGGGGATGTCCTCGATCGATCCGGTGACGATGGTGCCGGGCTTGTCGGAGTACGACGACCGGACGTGGATGGGAACGTTGTAGCGGCGGGCGTATTCCACGCAGCGCAGCATGAGCACCTTGGCTCCGGCCGCCGCCATCTCGAGCATCTCCTCGAAGGTGACGGTGTCCAGCCGGCGGGCGTTGGGCACGATGCGCGGGTCGGCGGTGAAGATGCCGTCGACGTCGGTGTAGATCTCGCAGACGTCGGCGTTCAGCGCGGCCGCCAGCGCGACGGCGGTGGTGTCCGATCCGCCGCGACCGAGCGTGGTGACGTCCTTGCTGTCCTGGCTGACGCCCTGGAACCCCGCGACCAGGACGATCTGCCCCTCGTCCAGCGCGGAGCGCAGCCGGCCAGGGGTGACGTCGATGATCTTGGCGTTGCCGTGGGTGCCGGTCGTGATGACACCGGCCTGCGAGCCGGTGAACGAACGGGCGTGCGCGCCGAGGGACTCGATGGCCATCGCGACCAGGGCATTGGAGATCCGCTCCCCCGCTGTCAGCAGCATGTCGAGCTCGCGCGGCGGGGGCGCCGGGCATACCTGCCGGGCCAGGTCGAGCAGGTCGTCGGTGGTGTCACCCATCGCGGAGACCACCACGACCACGTCGTTGCCGGCCTTCTTGGTCTCCACGATGCGCTCGGCGACGCGCCGGATCCGCTCGGCGTCGCCCACCGAGGATCCGCCGTACTTCTGCACGACGAGCGCCACTGTCTGCCCTTTCGAGAACGCGGGGAGGTCGCCCATAAGGATAAGGGGTGGACGCACCTGCTTTTTGCCGCGTAACCGGCGGTAACGTCCGGTCTGTGGCAGACAGTCCCGCCGACCGCACCGCCGACACCCGGGTGCCGATCCATCCGCCGATCGCCGCCAGGTGGAGTCCCCGGGCGTTCGATCCCGACGCCGTCGTGGACACCGAGCAGCTGACCGCGCTGCTGGAGGCCGCCCGCTGGGCCCCGACCTGGGGCCATCGCCAGCCGGTGCGCTTCGTCGTGGGGGTTCGACGGGACCCGACCTTCGCCAGACTTTCCGGCCTGCTCAGGCGCGGTAACAGCTACGCGAATGCGGCCGGCGCACTGATCCTGGTGTGCGCGGATGAAGGCGACGACGAGCGGACCGCGCTCTACTCGGGGGTCGACGCCGGCGCGGCGATGGCCGGACTGATCATCGAGGCGGTCGCCCGCGGCCTGATCGCCCATCCGATGGCCGGGTTCGACGTCGAGGGCGCCCGGCAGGCCTTCGCCCTCGACGCCGGGCTGCGGCCGCTGATGATCATCGCGGTCGGCTCCCTGGCCGACTACGCCGAGGTGCCCGAGGAGGTGGCCGAACGGGACCGGCGTCCCCGCGAACGGCTGCCGCTGGAGCAGATCGTGCTCAACGGGTCAGGATTTGCAGGCCTGGGATAGCTGCTGCGCCTGGTCGGCGATGCGCTGGTTGAGTGCGAACATCCCCAGCGCCGCCGGCGGTGGCGGCGCCCCCGGCGCCCGGTTGTGCATGGCGGCCCGAAGCCCGGGCAGTCCGGCGGCGAACTGGTCGGCCAGCTGGGCCAGCTGAATCGCCTGCACCTGCAGTCCCGGGTCGCTGACCTTCTGCGCCCGCTCGGCCAGGCCGTCGGCCCACTGCTGGTAGATCAGGTCCTCGGCCTGCGTGGGCACCGGGTTGTTCGGGTCGGCGGGTTGCTCGCTGACCCGCGCCGCCTGCGCATGGTTGAACTCGAGGATGTCGATCACCGGTTTGCACTTCTCGGACGGTCCACGGAAAAACGCCGCCCAGATGCCGAAGGCGACCGCGATGATCAGAACGGACGCGGTGAGCGGCCAGCGGAATCGGCTCTTCATCGTGGCATCAGCCTAGCGGGCCTGGTCCCGGGCTTTGGCCTGGTGCTGCAACGGGAGTACAGTACGTCCTTGTGCAGCGGGTGCTCCTCCTCGGACGCCGCGACGGGGTCTGATCCAGACTGGCCTCCCGTCGCGGGAGTTCGCGATGCGCCGGTCTGAAGTCCAAACTCAAGACACCCGGAGCCCGATCGTGAACAACCCTTCGTTCGATTCGCTGGATGCCTACGTGTCCGCGCGCACCATCAAGACCCCCGCCGGTCCGCGCCAGGACGGCCAGCCGGCGTACAACACCCAGCGCAACACCGCGATGCCGGTGTCCCGGTACCGGCCGTTCGCGCAGGAAGTCGAAACCGTCACCCTGGCCGACCGCACCTGGCCCGACAAGGTCATCGACCGGGCGCCGGCGTGGTGCGCCGTCGACCTGCGCGACGGCAACCAGGCCCTGATCGACCCGATGAGCCCGGCCCGCAAGCGGCGGATGTTCGAACTGCTGGTCAAGATGGGCTACAAGGAGATCGAGGTCGGTTTCCCGTCGGCCAGCCAGACCGACTACGACTTCGTCCGCGAGATCATCGAGCAGGGCGCGGTGCCCGAGGACGTCACCATCCAGGTGCTGACCCAGTGCCGTCCCGAACTGATCGAGCGCACCTTCCAGGCCTGCGACGGCGCACCCAACGTGATCGTGCACTTCTACAACTCGACCTCGATCCTGCAGCGCCGGGTGGTGTTCCGCGCCGACCGCGACGAGATCAAGAAGATCGCCACCGACGGCGCCCGCAAGTGCCTGGAGGAGGCGGCCAAGCATCCCGGCACCCGGTGGCGCTACGAGTACTCCCCGGAGTCCTACACCGGCACCGAGTTGGAGTACGCCAAGGAGGTCTGCGATGCGGTCTCCGAGGTCATCGCACCGACCCCGGACTGGCCGCTGATCGTCAACCTGCCCGCCACCGTCGAGATGGCGACCCCCAACGTCTACGCCGACTCGATCGAGTGGATGAGCCGCCACCTGGCCCGCCGGGACTCGATCATCCTGAGCCTGCACCCGCACAACGACCGCGGAACCGCAGTCGCCGCAGCCGAATTGGGCTATCAGGCCGGCGCGGACCGGATCGAGGGCTGCCTGTTCGGCAACGGCGAGCGCACCGGAAACGTCTGCCTGGTGACGCTGGGCCTGAACCTGTTCTCCCGTGGCGTCGACCCGCAGATCGACTTCTCCAACATCGACGAGATCCGCCGCACCGTGGAGTACTGCAACCAGCTGCCGGTGCACGAGCGGCATCCCTACGGCGGCGACCTGGTCTACACCGCGTTCTCCGGTAGCCACCAGGACGCCATCAACAAGGGCCTGGACGCGATGAAGATCGCCGCCGACGAGGCCGACTCCGATGTGGACGACATCCTGTGGCAGGTGCCGTATCTGCCGATCGACCCCAAGGACGTCGGGCGTACGTACGAGGCCGTGATCCGGGTCAACTCGCAGTCCGGCAAGGGCGGGGTCGCCTACATCATGAAGGCCGACCACGGCCTGGTGCTGCCGCGCCGGCTGCAGATCGAGTTCAGCCAGGTGATCCAGAAGATCACCGACGGCGAGGGTGGCGAGGTGTCCCCCAAGGAGATGTGGGACGCATTCGCCGACGAGTACCTGGCGCCGATCCGGCCGCTGGAACGGATCAAGCAGCGGGTGATCGGCTCGGAGGTCGACGGCGGGATCGACGTCATCGAGGCCACCGTGAAGATCGACGGCGTCGAAACCGAGATCCGCGGCGAGGGTAACGGCCCGCTGGCGGCGTTCGTCGACGCCCTGGGCACCGTGGGCATCGACGTATCGGTGCTGGACTACTCCGAGCACGCCATGTCGGCCGGTGAGGAGGCCGCGGCCGCGGCCTACGTCGAGGCGTCCGTCGGCGGCCGCACGGTGTGGGGCGTCGGCATCGCCACCTCGATCACGACTGCGTCACTTCGGGCGGTGGTCTCCGCGGTGAACCGGGCGGCCCGGTTAAGCTAACCGCCGCATACCGGACAACCGTAAGGAGTAGGCCGTGAACTGGGGTTCGACCTGGGATTTTCTTTGGCACTTCCTGATCATCTTCGCCTGGATCGCCTACCTGCTGGTGCTGTTCCAGATCCTGACCGACCTGTTCTGGCGCGACCACAAGACGTCGGGCTGGATCAAGGCGGTGTGGGTGATCTTCCTGATCGTCCTGCCGTGGCTCACCGCGGTGGTCTACCTGATCGCGCGCGGTCGCGGCATGACCGAGCGGGCGCGCGAGGCGGCGCTGCAGGCCAAGAAGGAAACCGACGACTACATCCGGGAGACCGCGGGCCGGTCGCCGGCGCAGGAGATCGAGCACGCCAAGCAGTTGCTGGACTCCGGCGCGATCAGCCAGGCCGAGTTCGACTCCCTGAAGGCCAAGGCCCTCAGCTAGGGCTCGAGTGCGCGGATCGCCGCCACCAGGCGGTCCACGAATGCGTCGACCTCGGCCCGGTCATAGCCGCGACTGAACACCGACGACGTGCGCAGCTTGGCGGCGCGCACGTCGTCGGCGCGCAGGTAGCCGCGACCGTCGAGCCGGCGCGCGGCCAGCTGCAGCAGCTCCTGGACCGATTTCGGGTCGTAGCCCCGCCTGCCGACACCGGATTTGGCGAAGACCACGCCACGCACGTCATCGGCACTGAGTTCGCTGCTCATCGTCGGCGTCAGAACAGGGCGAACTGTTGGCCCTGGTCCACCGACTGGACGAAGTCGTCGATGCCGGTGCCGAGGGCGACCGACCCGACGTTGTCCATGAACTGCTCATCGGAGACCACCGGCACACCGAGTTCGCGGGCCTGGTAACCCTTGCCCTGCTCGGGCGCGGGCTCGTTGCACACCACCAGGGAGGTCTGCGGGTCGACGGCCTCGGTGTAGGCCAGCCCGGCGTGCAGAATCCGCTCCACCAGCTCCTCGTGGGTGCGCTGCACCTCGCTGGAAAGCGCCACCCGCATGCCCTGCACCAGCTGCGTGCCCTGATAGCGGCCGGGGTTCAGGTACGGGCACGGCATCCGGGAGGCCAGCGTTTTCAGCGGCCGCAACTCGTCATGGGTGACCCGGCCGTTGGGCCAGCGCCGCCGGGTGACCGGCCGCACCGGCAGCCAGATGTCGTGCTCGCGGGCCCGCTGCAGGGCCGGGCTGAGCACCCGGGACAGCACCAGCGCGTCGTCGAACGCGTCGTGGGCCCGCGTCTGGGAGATGTCCCAGTGCCGGGCCAGGGTCTCCAGCCGCAGGTTGTCCAGGCCGAGCTTGAGCCGGCGGGCCAACTCGACGGTGCACATCACGGTGTCGATCGGCAGCGCGGTGCCGGCCAGTTCGGCCTCGGTGGTCAAGAACGCGTAGTCGAAGGCCACGTTGTGGGCGACCAGCGTGCGCCCGTGCAACAGCTCGATCACCTCGTCGGCGATCTCGGCGAAGGTGGGCTGATCCTCCAGCATCTCCGCGGTGAGCCCGTGCACATGGGTGGGGCCCGGGTCGACGCCGGGGTTGAGCAGGCTCACCACCGAGTGCTCGACGTTGCCCTGGGCGTCCAGCGCCAGCGCGGCCAGGCTGATGATACGGGCATGACCAGGGCGGAAGCCCGAGGTCTCCACGTCGACGACGACCCAACCGTCGCCCGACTCGGAGGCTGGCCTGCCCCAGGACTGACTCACACAGTCAGGATGGCACGCGCCCCCGACAGCACCCGGCACATCGGATCCGTGTCGGGCCGCCCGCGAGAGGTCCGCATAAACTGCGTTCCGATGCCGAGGCCGACGATGACGATCCGGGGGCGGGCCGCGTTGGCCGCCGGTTCCGCCGCGCGCTGGGCCTCCCGGGTCACCGGACGCGGGGCGGGCGCCATGATCGGCGGCCTGGTCGCGATGACGCTGGACAAGTCCATCCTGGGCCAGCTCGGGGCGGGCCGTCGCACCGTCGTGGTCACCGGCACCAACGGCAAGTCCACCACCACCCGGATGACGGCCGCGGCGCTGGCCACCCTGGGGCAGGTCGCGACCAACGCCGAGGGCGCGAACATGGACGCCGGCCTGGTGTCGGCGCTGGCGTTGTCACCGGATGCCGCCCTCGCCGCCCTCGAGGTCGACGAGATGCACGTCCCGCACGTCTCCGATGCGGTGCACCCCGCGGTGATCGTGCTGCTGAACCTGTCGCGCGACCAGTTGGACCGGGTCGGTGAGATCAACCACATCGAACGCACCCTGCGGGCCGGGCTGGCCCGCCACCCCGACGCAGTCGTCGTGGCCAACTGCGACGACGTGCTGATGACCTCGGCGGCCTACGACTGCCCGCACGTCGTGTGGGTGGCCGCCGGCGGCAGCTGGGCCAACGACTCGGTGAGCTGCCCGCGCAGCGGCGAGGTGATCGTGCGCGACGGTTCGGACTGGTATTCGACCGGCAGTGATTTCAAGCGGCCGACGCCGCAGTGGTGGTTCGACGAGGTGAACCTGTACGGCCCGGACGGCCTGACGCTGCCGATGCGGCTGTCGCTGCCGGGCAAGGTCAACCGCGGCAACGCCGCGCAGGCGGTGGCCGCGGCGGTGGCGCTGGGTGCCGATCCGGCCGCCGCGGTGGCCGCGGTGTCGACGGTCGACGAGGTCGCCGGGCGCTATCAGACCGTTCCGATGGGTGAGCACACCGCGCGAATCCTGTTGGCCAAGAACCCCGCCGGTTGGCAGGAGGCGCTGTCGATGGTCGACAAGAGCGCCGACGGGGTGGTGATCGCGGTCAATGGTCAGGTGCCCGACGGCGAGGACCTGTCCTGGCTGTGGGACGTCGACTTCGAACATTTCGAAGGAGTGCCGGTGGTCGCGGCCGGCGAACGCGGGACGGACCTCGCGGTGCGGCTGGGCTACGCGAGTGTGCCACATACGTTGGTGCACAACACCATTGACGCCATCACGTCGTGCCCCAAGGGGCACGTCGAGGTGGTGGCGAACTACACCGCATTCCTGCAGTTGACCCGGACTTTGGGACGCATGCATGGCTGACCGTGTGCGGATCGGACTGGTGCTGCCCGACGTGATGGGCACCTACGGTGACGGTGGCAACGCCGTGGTGCTGCGCCAGCGGTTGCGGCTTCGCGGCATTCCCGCCGAGATCGTCGAGATCACGCTGGCCGACCCGGTACCGGACTCGCTCGACCTCTACACCCTCGGCGGCGCGGAGGACTACGCGCAACGGCTGGCCACCAAACATCTCCTCACCCATCAGGGTTTGCAGCGCGCCGCCGCGCGCGGCGCTCCGGTGCTGGCGATCTGCGCGGCGATCCAGGTACTCGGCCACTGGTATGAGACCTCGGCCGGCGAACGGGTCGAGGGCGTCGGTCTGCTGGACGTGACGACATCACCGCAGGAGAAGCGCACCATCGGCGAGGTGGTGTCCAAGCCGCTGGTCGAGGGTCTCACCCAGCACCTGACCGGCTTCGAAAACCACCGCGGCGGAACGGTTCTGGGTCCCGATGCCCGGCCGCTCGCGGCGGTCGTCAAGGGCGCGGGCAACCGCGACGGTGACGGCTACGACGGCGCGGTGCAGGGCAGCGTGGTGGCCACGTATCTGCACGGACCGTGCCTGGCCCGCAATCCGGAACTGGCCGACCTGCTGCTGTCCCGCGTCGTCGGTGAACTGCCACCGCTGGAACTGCCGGAGGTCGAGCAACTGCGCCGCGAACGGCTGGCCGCCCCGCGGCGGGTCTAGGTCAGGACGCCGGCGGTGCCGCGGCGACGGTCGGCGGCGGGGCGTTCACCGCTACGTAGCCGGGCGGCAACGGCGGGCGTGCGGGCGCCTGGGCCGGTGCCG
>ERZ724515.1282-NODE-1282-length-10385-cov-4.308422_pt1 | contig 10385 bp, 10 predicted proteins | sample MGYA00376048_ERZ724515 | MGnify/ENA primary metagenome ERZ724515 (study PRJEB28724, sample SAMN07190885) | wastewater metagenome | isolation source: influent of sewage treatment plant in Hong Hong | place: Hong Kong | collected 2016-03-17 ... | reverse complement strand
GGTCAAAGAGCTGGAAAAACGCGGTATCGGTCGTCCTTCTACCTATGCGTCGATCATTTCGACTATTCAGGATCGTGGCTATGTGCGAGTAGAAAATCGTCGTTTCTATGCGGAAAAAATGGGCGAAATCGTCACCGATCGCCTGGAAGAGAATTTCCGCGAGTTAATGAACTACGACTTCACCGCGCAGATGGAAAACAGCCTTGACCAGGTGGCAAATCACGAAGCAGAGTGGAAAGCTGTACTGGATCACTTCTTCTCGGATTTCACCCAGCAGTTAGATAAAGCTGAAAAAGATCCGGAAGAGGGTGGTATGCGCCCGAACCAGATGGTTCTGACCAGCATTGACTGCCCGACTTGTGGTCGCAAAATGGGGATTCGCACAGCGAGCACCGGGGTATTCCTTGGCTGTTCTGGCTATGCGCTGCCGCCGAAAGAGCGTTGCAAAACCACCATTAACCTGGTGCCGGAAAACGAAGTGCTGAACGTGCTGGAAGGCGAAGATGCTGAAACCAACGCGCTGCGCGCAAAACGTCGTTGCCCGAAATGCGGCACGGCGATGGACAGCTATCTCATCGATCCGAAACGTAAGTTGCATGTCTGTGGTAATAACCCAACCTGCGACGGTTACGAGATCGAAGAGGGCGAATTCCGCATTAAAGGTTATGACGGCCCGATCGTTGAGTGTGAAAAATGTGGCTCTGAAATGCACCTGAAAATGGGGCGTTTCGGTAAATACATGGCCTGCACCAACGAAGAGTGTAAAAACACACGTAAGATTTTACGTAACGGCGAAGTGGCACCACCGAAAGAAGATCCGGTGCCATTACCGGAGCTGCCGTGCGAAAAATCAGATGCCTATTTCGTGTTGCGTGACGGTGCTGCCGGTGTGTTCCTGGCGGCCAATACCTTCCCGAAATCGCGTGAAACACGTGCGCCACTGGTGGAAGAGCTTTATCGCTTCCGCGACCGTCTGCCGGAAAAACTGCGTTATCTGGCCGATGCGCCACAGCAGGATCCGGAAGGTAATAAGACCATGGTTCGCTTTAGCCGTAAAACCAAACAGCAATATGTCTCTTCGGAAAAAGACGGAAAGGCGACTGGCTGGTCAGCATTTTATGTTGATGGCAAATGGGTTGAAGGGAAAAAATAACCTTTAATTCTGTCTGGTTTTTATAAACAAAGGGTCGCGAAAGCGGCCCTTTTTTATTGCATATTATTTTTTCTTCACACCTATACACTAAGGCTATAAATGATATAGTGGTTATAGTTAGCACCTTTTTTATTATTAAATCGTATTAGTCACCCGCCAGGTGTGACGAAAAAACGATGTTCTGATGGCGTCTAAGTGGATGGTTTAACATGAAATTACAACAACTTCGCTATATTGTTGAGGTGGTCAATCATAACCTGAATGTCTCATCAACAGCGGAAGGACTTTACACATCACAACCCGGGATCAGTAAACAAGTCAGAATGCTGGAAGACGAGCTAGGCATTCAAATTTTTTCCCGAAGCGGCAAGCACCTGACGCAGGTAACGCCAGCAGGACAAGAAATAATTCGTATCGCTCGCGAAGTCCTGTCGAAAGTCGATGCCATAAAATCGGTCGCCGGAGAGCACACCTGGCCGGATAAAGGCTCGCTGTATATCGCCACCACGCATACCCAGGCACGCTACGCATTACCAAACGTCATCAAAGGCTTTATTGAGCGTTATCCTCGCGTTTCTTTGCATATGCACCAGGGCTCGCCGACACAAATTGCTGATGCCGTCTCTAAAGGCAATGCTGATTTCGCTATCGCCACAGAAGCGCTGCATCTGTATGAAGATTTAGTGATGTTACCGTGCTACCACTGGAATCGGGCTATTGTAGTCACTCCGGATCACCCGCTGGCAGGCAAAAAAGCCATTACCATTGAAGAACTGGCGCAATATCCGTTGGTGACATATACCTTCGGCTTTACCGGACGTTCAGAACTGGATACTGCCTTTAACCGCGCAGGGTTAACGCCGCGTATCGTCTTCACGGCAACGGATGCTGACGTCATTAAAACTTACGTCCGGTTAGGGCTGGGGGTAGGGGTCATTGCCAGCATGGCGGTGGATCCGGTCGCCGATCCCGACCTTGTGCGTGTTGATGCTCACGATATCTTCAGCCACAGTACAACCAAAATTGGTTTTCGCCGTAGTACTTTTTTGCGCAGTTATATGTATGATTTCATTCAGCGTTTTGCACCGCATTTAACGCGTGATGTCGTTGATGCGGCTGTCGCATTGCGCTCTAATGAAGAAATTGAGGTCATGTTTAAAGATATAAAACTGCCGGAAAAATAATTTCTTGCGTTATTTTCGGCACCTTTTATGTAGCGAAGGTGCCGGAATATATTCTCTTTTGTTACTTATTTCTATACCGTGCACAATATTTTTATCCCTCATATTTATAGGGTAAATTACCTGTAAAGTAGTGTCTAATTACACACCTCGCAAACTCCAGTTTTCAAATATCTATTTCAGGTCAAAAGATTGAATTATTCACTGGAGACGATTCGTAAATTCGCTGGATTTTTGACTAAAGTTTCTTTAGGATTTGTCTCATCGTATGATTAATTACACCAATCGTTCAACGTCTTGCTGATAAGTGATGGCGATTATATGAGGTTAGCAATGCCTTCTGGAAATCAGGAACCCCGCCGCGATCCTGAATTAAAACGTAAAGCCTGGCTGGCGGTTTTTCTTGGTTCTGCACTTTTCTGGGTGGTTGTCGCACTGCTGATTTGGAAAGTGTGGGGATAACTATGGTCGGTCAGGAGCAACTGGAGTCGTCACCATTATGCCAGCATAGTGACAATGAAACAGAAACGAAACGGGAATGTTCCGTCGTTATTCCAGACGACTGGCAACTAACATCGCAGCAGCAAGCCTTTATAGAACTGTTTGCTGAAGATGATCAGCCGAAACAATAATTATCATCATTCTTATTACCCATTTTTAATGAATTACAGGGCTTTTAATACACCGCAGCAATAACAGGTTGAGTTATCTCAACACAAAGTAATAACCGTTAAGGGTGTAGCCTATGATCAACACAAATATGAAATATTGGTCCTGGATGGGCGCGTTTTCTCTGTCGATGCTCTTCTGGGCCGAACTCCTCTGGATCATTACTCACTGATCCCTGACCCCGCTGCGGCGGGGTTTTCATTTGTTTTGCCACAAGCTTTCTCCTCTTTTATCAATTTGGGTTGTTATCAAATCGTTACGCGATGTTTGTGTTATCTTTAATATTCACCCTGAAGAGAATCAGGGCTTCGCAACCCTGTCATTAAGGAGGAGCTATGTCGTCAACCCTACGAGAAGCCAGTAAGGACACGTTGCAGGCCAAAGATAAAACTTACCACTACTACAGCCTGCCGCTTGCTGCCAAATCACTGGGCGATATCACCCGTTTGCCTAAGTCACTCAAAGTTTTGCTCGAAAACCTGCTGCGCTGGCAGGATGGTAACTCGGTTACCGAAGAGGATATCCACGCGCTGGCGGGATGGCTGAAAAATGCCCATGCTGACCGTGAAATTGCCTACCGCCCGGCAAGGGTGCTGATGCAGGACTTTACCGGCGTACCTGCCGTTGTTGATCTGGCGGCAATGCGCGAAGCGGTTAAACGCCTCGGCGGCGATACTGCAAAGGTTAACCCGCTCTCACCGGTCGACCTGGTCATTGACCACTCGGTGACCGTCGATCGTTTTGGTGATGATGAGGCATTTGAAGAAAACGTACGCCTGGAAATGGAGCGCAACCACGAACGTTATGTGTTCCTGAAATGGGGAAAGCAAGCGTTCAGTCGGTTTAGCGTCGTGCCGCCAGGCACAGGCATTTGCCATCAGGTTAACCTCGAATATCTCGGCAAAGCAGTGTGGAGCGAATTGCAGGACGGTGAATGGATTGCTTATCCGGATACACTCGTTGGTACTGACTCGCACACCACCATGATCAACGGCCTTGGCGTGCTGGGGTGGGGCGTTGGTGGGATCGAAGCCGAAGCCGCAATGTTAGGCCAGCCGGTTTCCATGCTTATCCCGGACGTAGTGGGCTTTAAACTTACCGGTAAATTACGTGAAGGTATTACCGCCACAGACCTGGTTCTCACTGTTACCCAAATGCTGCGCAAACATGGCGTGGTGGGGAAATTCGTCGAATTTTATGGTGATGGTCTGGATTCACTACCGCTGGCGGATCGCGCCACCATTGCCAATATGTCGCCAGAATATGGTGCCACCTGTGGCTTCTTCCCAATCGATGCTGTAACCCTCGATTACATGCGTTTAAGCGGGCGCAGCGAAGATCAGGTTGAGTTGGTCGAAAAATATGCCAAAGCGCAGGGCATGTGGCGTAACCCGGGCGATGAACCGATTTTTACCAGTACGTTAGAACTGGATATGAATGACGTTGAAGCGAGCCTGGCAGGGCCTAAACGCCCACAGGATCGCGTTGCACTGCCCGATGTACCAAAAGCATTTGCCGCCAGTAACGAACTGGAAGTGAATGCCACGCATAAAGATCGCCAGCCGGTCGATTATGTTATGAACGGACATCAGTATCAGTTACCTGATGGCGCTGTGGTCATTGCTGCGATAACCTCGTGCACCAACACCTCTAACCCAAGTGTGCTGATGGCCGCAGGCTTGCTGGCGAAAAAAGCCGTAACTCTTGGCCTCAAGCGGCAACCGTGGGTCAAAGCGTCGCTGGCACCAGGCTCGAAAGTTGTTTCTGATTATCTGGCAAAAGCGAAATTGACACCGTATCTCGACGAACTGGGGTCTAAACTCGTTTCGGATTATCTGGCAAAATCTAAATTGACGCCAGATCTCGATGAACTGGGGTTTAACCTTGTGGGATACGTTTTTACCACCTGTATTGGTAACTCTGGGCCGCTGCCCGATCCTATCGAAACGGCAATCAAAAAAGGCGATTTAACCGTCGGTGCGGTGCTGTCCGGCAACCGTAACTTTGAAGGCCGTATCCATCCGCTGGTTAAAACTAACTGGCTGGCCTCGCCGCCGCTGGTGGTTGCCTATGCGCTGGCGGGAAATATGAATATCAACCTGGCTTCTGAGCCTATCGGCCATGATCGCAAAGGCGATCCGGTTTATCTGAAAGATATCTGGCCATCGGCACAAGAAATTGCCCGTGCGGTAGAACAAGTCTCCACAGAAATGTTCCGCAAAGAGTACGCAGAAGTTTTTGAAGGCACAGCAGAGTGGAAGGGAATTAACGTCACACGATCCGATACCTACGGTTGGCAGGAGGACTCAACCTATATTCGCTTATCGCCTTTCTTTGATGAAATGCAGGCAACACCAGCACCAGTGGAAGATATTCACGGTGCGCGGATCCTCGCAATGCTGGGGGATTCAGTCACCACTGACCATATCTCTCCGGCGGGCAGTATTAAGCCCGACAGCCCAGCGGGTCGATATCTACAAGGTCGGGGTGTTGAGCGAAAAGACTTTAACTCCTACGGTTCGCGGCGTGGTAACCATGAAGTGATGATGCGCGGCACCTTCGCCAATATTCGCATCCGTAATGAAATGGTGCCTGGCGTTGAAGGGGGGATGACGCGGCATTTACCTGACAGCGACGTAGTCTCTATTTATGATGCTGCGATGCGCTATAAGCAGGAGCAAACGCCGCTGGCGGTGATTGCCGGGAAAGAGTATGGATCAGGCTCCAGCCGTGACTGGGCGGCAAAAGGTCCTCGTCTGCTTGGAATTCGTGTGGTGATTGCCGAATCGTTTGAACGAATTCACCGTTCGAATTTAATTGGCATGGGCATCCTGCCGCTGGAATTTCCGCAAGGCGTAACGCGTAAAACGTTAGGACTAACCGGGGAAGAGAAGATTGATATTGGCGATCTGCAAAATCTACAACCCGGTGCGACGGTTCCGGTGACGCTTACGCGCGCGGATGGTAGCCAGGAAGTCGTACCCTGCCGTTGTCGTATCGACACCGCGACGGAGTTGACCTACTACCAGAACGACGGCATTTTGCATTATGTCATTCGTAATATGTTGAAGTAACAACTATTTGCTTGCCGGTTATTTTGCTTCCGGCAAGCAAATGAATTACACAATGCAAGAGGGTTATTTGTTCAGCAAATGGCCCATTTTCTCGGCTTTGGTATCGAGATAATGTTCGTTATTGGGGTTACGACCTACAATCAACGGTACGCGTTCAACAATATTAATCCCTGCTTCGGTCAGAATTTCGACTTTTTTCGGGTTGTTGGTTAACAAGCGGACTTCATTGACGCCAAGGAGTTTGAACATATCAGCGCAAAGAGTGAAGTCGCGCTCATCAGCGGCGAAGCCTAACTGGTGGTTAGCCTCTACAGTATCGTAACCTTGATCCTGCAGTGCGTAAGCGCGGATTTTATTCAGCAGACCAATGTTACGACCTTCCTGACGGTGATACAGCAAAATACCACGGCCTTCCTCGGCAATTTGCGTCAATGCCGCTTCGAGCTGGAAGCCACAATCGCAGCGCAAGCTGAACAGGGCGTCACCGGTCAGACATTCGGAATGGACGCGCGCAAGTACCGGGGTATGCCCGGAAATATCGCCATAGACTAGCGCGACATGATCGTGTCCGGTTGCCAGTTCTTCAAATCCCACCATCAGGAAATCGCCCCATGGGGTTGGCAGTTTGGCTTCTGCCACACGTTTAAGCTGCATGAAATTCTCCAGATAATGCTGGTTCTGTATTGGCTTATTTTGCCATAACGAGAAGGGGTTCACCTAATCACGACGCGTCGATCGTTCACGGAATGGCACAAATCTGTCAATTTTTCCTGGAACTGGCGTTTTCAGTTATGATTGTGGGACTTATCAAAAAGGAGAGGCCATGCGTTCGATTGCCAGACGTACCGCAGTGGGAGCTGCACTATTGCTTGTCATGCCAGTAGCCGTATGGATTTCTGGCTGGCGTTGGCAACCTGGAGAACAAAGTTGGCTACTAAAAGCGGCTTTTTGGGTTACTGAAACTGTCACCCAGCCCTGGGGCGTCATTACACATTTGATTTTATTCGGCTGGTTTCTCTGGTGTCTGCGTTTTCGCATTAAGGCTGCCTTTGTATTATTTGCCATTCTGGCGGCCGCAATCCTTGTGGGACAAGGCGTTAAATCCTGGATCAAAGACAAAGTCCAGGAACCACGACCTTTTGTTATCTGGCTGGAAAAAACACATCATATTCCGGTTGATGAGTTCTACACTTTAAAGCGAGCAGAACGCGGAAATCTAGTGAAAGAACAGTTGGCTGAAGAGAAAAATATCCCACAATATTTGCGTTCACACTGGCAGAAAGAGACGGGGTTTGCCTTTCCTTCCGGTCACACGATGTTTGCTGCCAGTTGGGCACTGCTGGCCGTTGGTTTGCTGTGGCCGCGTCGGCGAACGTTAACCATTGCTATCTTGCTGGTCTGGGCAACGGGAGTCATGGGAAGCCGCCTGCTGCTCGGGATGCATTGGCCACGCGATCTGGTAGTAGCTACGTTGATTTCGTGGGCGCTGGTGGCGGTGGCAACGTGGCTTGCGCAACGAATTTGTGGGCCATTAACACCACCTGCGGAAGAAAATCGCGAAATTGCACAACGAGAACAAGAAAGTTAACGCTGGTTGATTTTCCGAATTTAGCCCTTAAATCATCAACAATGCGCGTGGATGCCATTTCGCAGACGGCGCGAAAATGGTACTTTAAAGGGCTATTGCGGTAAGTTGACCATAATTTATTCGCTCTAACCACATAACGGGAAGTAATGTGAAATATTTACTCATTTTCTTACTGGTGTTAGCGATCTTCGTGATTTCGGTCACGTTGGGTGCGCAGAACGATCAACAGGTGACGTTTAATTATCTGTTAGCGCAAGGGGAGTACCGTATTTCCACATTGCTGGCGGTATTGTTTGCTGCGGGGTTTGCTATCGGTTGGTTGATTTGTGGCCTGTTCTGGCTGCGAGTTCGTGTTTCCCTGGCGCGCGCTGAACGTAAAATAAAGCGACTGGAAAACCAGCTTTCACCCGCGACTGACGTGGCTGTAGTGCCGCACTCGTCAGCGGCGAAGGAATAACTTTCTATGCTGGAGTTGTTGTTTCTGCTTTTGCCTGTAGCCGCTGCCTATGGCTGGTATATGGGCCGCAGAAGTGCGCAACAAAACAAGCAAGATGAAGCCAACCGCTTGTCGCGTGATTACGTAGCGGGGGTTAACTTCCTGCTTAGTAATCAACAGGATAAAGCGGTAGACCTGTTTCTCGATATGCTTAAAGAGGATACGGGTACCGTTGAAGCCCACCTTACGCTCGGAAACCTGTTCCGTTCGCGTGGCGAAGTTGATCGCGCTATTCGCATCCATCAGACCCTAATGGAAAGCGCCTCGCTGACCTATGAACAGCGTCTGTTGGCGATTCAACAACTGGGGCGTGATTACATGGCCGCCGGGTTATACGACCGCGCGGAAGACATGTTCAATCAGCTGACCGATGAAACTGACTTCCGCATTGGCGCGCTGCAACAGTTGCTACAAATCTACCAGGCTACCAGTGAGTGGCAGAAAGCAATTGATGTTGCCGAACGCCTGGTGAAGCTGGGTAAAGATAAACAGCGCGTCGAAATTGCCCATTTCTACTGTGAGTTAGCCCTGCAGCATATGGCCAGCGACGATCTCGATCGTGCCATGACCTTGCTAAAAAAAGGGGCGGCGGCAGATAAAAACAGCGCCCGCGTATCCATAATGATGGGACGCGTGTTTATGGCGAAAGGAGAATACGCCAAAGCCGTCGAAAGTCTGCAACGCGTGATATCCCAGGACAGAGAACTGGTCAGCGAAACGCTGGAAATGTTGCAAACCTGCTATCAGCAGTTGGGTAAAACTGCCGAATGGGCAGAATTCCTGCAGCGTGCGGTGGAAGAGAACACCGGTGCCGATGCTGAATTGATGCTTGCTGATATCATCGAAGCGCGCGACGGTAGTGAGGCCGCACAGGTCTATATTACGCGCCAGCTTCAGCGTCATCCGACCATGCGTGTGTTCCATAAGTTAATGGATTACCACTTAAATGAAGCGGAAGAAGGGCGTGCCAAAGAGAGCCTGATGGTGCTGCGTGACATGGTTGGCGAGAAGGTACGTAGTAAGCCTCGTTATCGCTGCCAGAAATGTGGTTTTACCGCATACACCCTCTACTGGCATTGTCCGTCTTGTCGGGCCTGGTCAACCATTAAACCGATTCGCGGTCTTGATGGCCTGTAATTTTTAAAAAAAATCCGACTTTAGTTACAACATACTAATTATTAATGTTCCATTGTGCTCCGGCAACGACGGCGCAGAAAAAGCCTGCCAGGGGAGAAATCGCAACTGTTAATTTTTTATTTCCACGGGTAGAATGCTCGCCGTTTACCTGTTTCGCGCCACTTCCGGTGCCCATCATCAAGAAGGTCTGGTCATGACGTTAACTGCTTCATCTTCTTCCCGCGCTGTTACGAATTCTCCTGTGGTTGTTGCCCTTGATTATCATAATCGTGATGACGCGCTGGCCTTTGTCGACAAGATCGACCCACGCGATTGTCGTCTGAAGGTCGGCAAAGAGATGTTTACATTGTTTGGGCCACAGTTTGTGCGCGAACTTCAACAGCGTGGTTTTGATATCTTTCTTGACCTGAAATTCCACGATATCCCCAACACTGCAGCGCACGCTGTCGCTGCTGCAGCTGACTTAGGCGTGTGGATGGTGAATGTTCATGCCTCTGGTGGGGCGCGTATGATGACCGCAGCGCGTGAGGCACTGGTTCCGTTTGGCAAAGATGCACCGCTTTTGATTGCTGTGACAGTGTTGACCAGCATGGAAGCCAGCGACCTGGTCGATCTTGGCATGACACTGTCACCTGCAGATTATGCAGAACGTCTGGCGGCACTGACGCAAAAATGTGGCCTTGATGGTGTGGTGTGTTCTGCTCAGGAAGCTGTGCGCTTTAAACAGGTATTCGGTCAGGAGTTCAAACTGGTTACGCCGGGCATTCGTCCGCAGGGGAGTGAAGCTGGTGACCAGCGCCGCATTATGACGCCAGAACAGGCGTTGTCGGCTGGTGTTGATTATATGGTGATTGGTCGCCCGGTAACGCAATCGGTAGATCCAGCGCAGACGCTGAAAGCGATCAACGCCTCTTTACAGCGGAGTGCATGATGAGTGATTCCAACAGCCGTCTGGTCTACTCAACGGAAACCGGACGTATTGATGAGCCAAAAGCGGCACATGTACGCCCTAAAGGCGACGGTGTGGTGCGTATTCAGCGTGAGACCAGTGGACGAAAAGGTAAGGGCGTTTGCCTGATTACCGGTG
>ERZ724515.1275-NODE-1275-length-10420-cov-15.162180_pt1 | contig 10420 bp, 10 predicted proteins | sample MGYA00376048_ERZ724515 | MGnify/ENA primary metagenome ERZ724515 (study PRJEB28724, sample SAMN07190885) | wastewater metagenome | isolation source: influent of sewage treatment plant in Hong Hong | place: Hong Kong | collected 2016-03-17 ... | reverse complement strand
CAGCCGCCTCACGCATCGGTAAACACCGTGAGCACACCGGTGTAGCCATACAGCTGCTGGTGCGCGATTTCGCCGCCTGCAAAAAAACCGACCAGGGGCACATCGCCCAGGGCGTGCCGCACGATTTGCAGCTCAGCGCTCGGCCCACCAAAGTGCGGCCCACCCCGCCCCGAGCAGCTCACGTAAATAGCGCCCCGAATGGTGCGGCCCTGCGCAGCGCCAGCGGGGCTGGTCATGGCACCTGTGCCGGGCGCCGGGGCTGCGGCGCCTTGCGCCTGGGCACTGCGTTCTGCGGCTGGCGCGGGCTCCATGTCCTGGGGCGAGAGCTCTTCCCGAATTTCGGCGCAGATGCGCATCAGGTCGGCCCGCGCAGCAGTCACGTTGCGCTGGCAAAAAGCCAGGTGCATACCGGGCTGCACATGCTCAGCCAGCGCCACGCCGCGCCGCGCACCATCCAGGCCAATGATGTGCCGCACCCGCGTGTCGGTACCAAAGTGGCCCGTGCGCTGGCGCCCCAGGGGCTGCGCGCCGGCATCCACCAGCCCGGCCAAGGTGGCGCGCACGCGGCGCAAGGCGGGTTGGGGGTCGCCGTCCAGCGTCACCTGCAGGGTATCGAGCAGCACATCCAGGGCGGGTTCATGGTCCAGCTCCAGCACCACGTTGTCGTTGGCTGCCGTGATGGTGTGCAGCGGGCCCACCGGCTGGCAACCCTGCGTGACGCGCGACAGCAGCGGCACCTGCGGCCCAAAGGCCACGCCCGACAAGCCTCCGTCGAACACCCCACTGGCTGCGCCCTGCCCGGCCATGTTGCCGTTGCCGCCCACGGCAAACTGCACGTTGGCGGTGCGGCTGGCACTGAGGCCACCAAACAGGTAGCCGGTTTCGGTGCGGTCGGCCATTTCCTGCAGCAACTCGGCCAGGTCGGGCGTGTGCCCATCAGCGTGGACCAAGGCGGTCTGGGCGACAAAGCCGCTGGCGGGATGGCGCGGCAGCGGTGCCACGCCCGAGAACACGCGGTATTGGTCAGCGGGAACGTCCAGCAGCATCACCGACAGGGCTGGCTCATCAAAATACTCGGCGTTGTTGGCAGACACGCCCACCCCCACGGTGCCGCTCCAGTCGGTCACCTCGGGCAGTTCGCTGGCCAGATAGTCGAGCAGTTCGCGCGCGTCATTGGCGTAGTGGTCGGTGATGTACAGCAAGCCCAGCGTGGGCGCCGCGGCATAGGCGGGCAGCGCCATTTGTGCGCGCAGCTGCGCCAGAACCAGCGCCGCCGCCATGCGCCACTGGGGATGGGTGGCATGGCCAGTAGGAAAAAGAGTCATAGTCCACCCACTTTAGCGCGCCGGGGCAAAGCTGGCAGGCCCCGGCCCGCTTGACCACGCAGAAATCCGGCCATCGCGCCACCTGCGGTGGGTGTGCCTACTCCCCCCTCACCGCTGGCGCGATGACTTGGCGGGAGCCTTTTTGGCAGGCGCCTTCTTGGCTGCAGTTTTGCGGGCGGCGGGCGCTTTGGCGGAAGCACGGCCTGACTTGCCCGCCGGTGCAGGCGCCGCGCGCTTGCTGCCAGCAGATTTGGCGGGGGCGGTTTTGGGTGCCGCAGCGGAGCGAGACGGCGCCTTGCGTGGGGCCGCGGCAGGTTTGGCGGCCTGCGCGGCGCGGGCCACTTCCTGCAGGCTTTGCACACCCTGGGCCGCCAGGTGGCTGGCCATGTCGGTGGCCTTCTTCAACGCATCTTTGGCCAGGTGCTGCGTGGCGCCCAGGGGGTTGCCGTGGTGGTTGGCGTCTTTCAATGCGTTGGCGGCAATCTCCTGGAACTGGGTGGTCAGCGCGCCCCACCAGTGCAGTGGGTCCACCACGCCAGGGCTGCGAGGGGCTTCCGCCTTGGGGGCATCGGCAGCGGCCTCGGGTGCCGGGGCGGGGCTGGGTGCAGGAGCTGGCGCAGGGGCTGGAGCCGGAGGAGTCGGCGCGGGGGCAGCCGCCTGCGGTGCGGCAGGCCGTGCGGCACTGCTGAAGGCATCGGCCGCTTTTTGCATGCCCTGCATCACCGCGTCACTGCCCTGGAACTTGAAGGCATTGGCCACGTCGCCCATGCTCACGTTCATGCCCTTGAGGGTCGCCAGGGTCATCTTTTGCACTTCCAGGGCCTGGATGGTGGCGGCCAGCGCGCGGGAGTTTTGCTCCAGCCAGAACTGCACGGCCTTGAGTTCATCAATGCGCTTTTCCAGCTCTTCCACACTGAGGGTGGGCGCCACCCAGTGCGAGAGTTGCGGCATTTGCGGAATGCCACTGGCAGCCCCCTTGGCCAGGCTTTGCAGAAAATCAAAGCCGGGGACGAATTTGCCAAAACTGAAGTGGGATGTGTCGCTCATGGCCGCCTTGCAGGAAAAGAAGGAAGTGGGAGTCCCGCCAGGGAGCCCTTCAGCGCCGCACGCATGTCGGCCCGAATGCCCCTGAGCAGGTCGCAAGGCAGCTTACTCCAACCCGTGGCCGCTGGCGATGGGGGTGCCCCGCAGCGCGCCGCCCCAGCGGCGGTGCGGGGTTGCATCACCCGAGGCCCCAGGGTGACTTCAGTGCTTGGCAGCGCCGTGGCCATGCCCGTGGCCCGCAGCACCGGCTGCGGGCATGGCAGGCGTGCCGGGGGCCGAAGTGGCCACGGGCAGGGTCAGCTCCTGGGTGCTTTCCACGCCCTTGGCGTCCTTGAAGGTCAGCTTCACGGGCACGGTGGTGTCCTTGGCCAGGGGGGCCTTCAGGTCCAGCAGCATGATGTGGTAGCCACCGGGCTTGAGTTCCACCGTCTTGCCGGCGGGCAGATCGAGGAAGGGCATGGCGCGCATCTTCATCACGTCGCCTTCCATCTTCATCTCGTGCACTTCCGTCACGCCAGCGGCGGGCGACGAGGCACCGACCAGTTTCGCGCCTTCAGGCGCAGTGATCTTCATGAACGCGCCAGTGCCCTTTTGGCCCTGCACGGTGGCGCGCGCCCAGGCGCCTTCCACCTTCACGTTGGCGGTTTGCGCCCAGACGCCACCACTCAGGGCGCAGGTCAGGGCAAAGGCAGCAGTCAGGTGGCGGGCCAGGGGGTTACGAATCAAAGACATGGAATCACTCCTAAAAAACAAGCAGACAAAAGCAGGATGGAGAACTGCGGGCCAGACTTGCCGCCTAGGCTTTGGTCTGTGCCCAACACGCAGGACGAGGAACAGGGGGTGGAGCGCTGGAGCAGCAAAGACAGCGCAGATGCCGGTAACGCCAGGGGCGCGAACCAGCGGGGCCAACCCAGCGCCATGCATCTGCAGCCAAAGCAGACAGCGCCTTTGCTATTGAGCCAAATAGGCCTCTAGCGCTTTATAGGCAAGCGCCAGCAGCTATTAAATCAATAGCAAATCAAGAAATGACCGGAGGGCCGCGTGGCGGCAGCGGCGCCGCCGTGCGGGCCGCAATGTGCGCAGCGGGGATGGGAAGCAGGGCGTGCGCCAGTGGATGCACCTCTGGCAGCCGGGTCTGCAATATCGGTAGCGGTGCGCCTATGTGTACGCACAACGGGCAGTCCAGCGTGTGGCTGGGCATGTCTTGCGCGCCATCGTCTGTCTTGACCACCAGCTTGACGGCCCCCGAGCCCAGGCAGATCAACTCCACCGGCTTGGGGTGGACCAAGGGCGACGCCACGGCAACCCCTATCGACAACACAAACCACGCCAGCACGAGGCGGGCGAGCCATCGAAGGCTGCGAAGGGTTTGCAGGGGCAGGGGTGGCATGTGGCGGAATTGTAGGCGCCCCCTGCGCAGGGCGGGATAGACCTTTTCGCTTCATGACCCAGGTCAACTCCGCGACGCCCGCTTTGCGCACGGGCTTCTAGGATGTGGAAACACTCGCGCCCCATTTTTTTACAACCTTCAGGAGACCACCCCATGCTGACGCTCTGCGGCTTTTCTGCCAGCAATTACTACAACAAGGTCAAGCTTGCGCTGCTTGAAAAAGGCGTGCCCTTTCAGGAACAGCTTGCCTGGGTGGGCCAGACCGATCTGACAGCTTCACCCTTGGGCAAGGTGCCCTATCTGCTCACCCCGGAGGGCCCGCTGTGCGAATCCGCGGTGATTGCTGACTACATCGAGGCCGCTTACCCCACTCCGGCCCTCGTCCCCGCCCAGGCGTTCGCGGCCGCCAAAGTGCGCGAACTGATCACCTTCATGGAGTTGCACCTGGAACTGGTCGCCCGCAACCTCTACCCCCAAGCTTTTTTTGGCGGCACGGTGAGTGAAGCCGCACGGGAGAAAGTGGGCATTCAACTGGAGAAGAACATCGCGGCCTTTGCCAAGCTGGCGTCTTTTGCCCCCTACGTGGCGGGCGACAGCTTCAGCATGGCCGACTGCGCCGCCATCGTGCACCTGCCCCTGGTCAGCTCAGCCACCAAGGCCATCTATGGCCGGGACTACCTGGCAGAACTGCCCGTGCGCGACTACCTGGCCCGCATGGCAGAACGCCCGCACGTACAGCGCATCAATGCCGACCGCAAAACCAGCACGGCGGAGATGCTCGCGCGGCGCAAATAAGCCCTCGGCTCCCAAGTCAGCGGCCATTCCAGGTCCGCTAGCGGCGGTCGCTGAGACGCGCCAGCAAATTGACTTGCGTCAACACGCCTATCACCCAGCAGGCGCACCATGAAGGTGTTCAATCACTTTCCAGGAGTTGACCGCATGGACAAGACCCAGGTCGCATCGTTACGCCAGCAGCTGCTGGATCACAAAGCCGGCATCCTCGCCCAGATTGCGCAACAGCGCGGCGGCAACGTGGGCCGGGTCGAGGCTGCGGCCGAGCATTTCGGCCACGCGGAGGATTCCCGCGCCCAGGTGGCCAGCGAACGCTCACTCGAATTTGCAATAGAAGAGCACGAGTCGGCACAGCTCAACGCCATCGCATCGGCGCTGGAACGCATGGATGCCGGCACCTACGGCGAGTGCACAGACTGCGGCCAGGACATTGCGCCGGCCCGCTTGCAGGCAACCCCCGAGGTTGCACGCTGCCTGCCCTGCCAAGAGGCCGCAGAACGCCACGCCCGGCCCGCCAAATAACCCACGGTTCCAAGAACTGCCCCGCGCGGGCGGATGTTTTTCACTTCAAGAAAGTTGACCCATGAGCACTTTTCACGCCGTCGTCTGGATGGACCATTCCGAAGCCCACGTGGTGATGTTTGACCGCGAACACATGGAAGCCCAGCGCGTCAAATCGCGCAGCCACCACAAGCACCAGGGCAAGAACGACGACACCAGCGCGTTCTTTGCAGACACCGCCAAAGCACTGCAAGGCACCCATGAAGTCCTGCTGTGCGGCCCCGGCCTGGCTCGCAACCAGTTCCGCGACTGGTGCAGCAAGCACAACGCAGCGGTCTCCGCCGCTGTGGTGGATTCCGTGGCGGCCGACCACCCTACCGATGCGCAGTTGGTGGCGATGGCTCGTCAGTACTTCAAGAAGTTCGACAACATGGCGGCGGATCCGTCCTTGAGCTGATGCACATGCACAGCCAGCGCTGAATCAGCGTTGGCTGTGCATTGCGGTCTGCAGGTCAGATGCGGCTCACCGCAGGGGATCAATCCCCCGGAAACTGTCCAAAGACGAAAACTCAGCGCCGGGGGGCCAGCGGCATCGAGCCCAATGCAAATACCGAATTGGGAATTTGCAGACGTGACATCAATGGGCGCTTCACAGGCACCACCCCCAGCGCCTTGCGCGGTGCAGCAGCCGACTGCTCGGGCGCGGCAACCACACCCTGGGCTTGCGCCTGCGTCATGAGGTCGCGCAGCGAAACGGACTTCAAATAGTCCAGCACCCGGGCATTGAACGACACCCACAGCTCGCCCGTCATGGCCTTGAGCTGAGCCACCTGGGGCGGCGTGAGGGGCTGGTAGTCATCCACCTCCATGTTCTCCACCGCCAGGATGATTTCCGCCACAGCGATTTGCTCGGGCTTGCGGGCCAGCGTGTAGCCGCCTCCTGGCCCACGCGTGCTCTCCACCAGCCCTGCGCGACGCAGTGCGCTGAACAACTGTTCCAGGTAAGAAAGTGATGTGCCTTGGCGCTGGCTGATGGTCGTCAGCGACACCGGCTTCATCCTCTGATGCAGGGCCAGGTCCGTCATGGCCGATACAGCGACTTTTCCTCGGGTCGTAATACGCATGGCAACTCCTTCTGAACACGAATGTGCGATACCGCAGACAAGGCGTGTTGTCCTTGCCAGCCCTGTACTCTAGAGAAATAAACACTTCGCGTATATTCGTTTTATTCAACAAAATACTTCGTTTTTTGCGAATAATTTGCCACCATGAACTTCAAACATCTGCGCTACTTCTGGGCCGCAGCCAAGGCGGGCGGTGTAATGCGCGCCGGTGAGCAATTGCACACCACACCCCAAACTTTGTCGGGACAGATCAACCAGCTGGAGGAATGGCTGGGCCATGAACTGTTTCGCAAACGCGGACGCGAGCTGGAATTGACGAACGAGGGCCGCATCGCCTTGGGGTACGCAGAGCAGATCTTTGCGCTCAGCGATGAGCTTGAAAAATCCATCCGACTACCCAGAGGACAGGCAAAACCGCTGGAATTCAAGGTGGGGGTGGCCGACTCGGTCGCCAAATCGGTGGCTTACCATTTGCTGGAGCCCGCGCTGGGGATGCACGAACAGGTGCACATGACATGCCACGAGGGCAAATTCCCCGAACTGCTGGCGCAACTCAGCATCCACCGGCTCGATCTGCTGCTGGCCGATGAACCAGCCTCCAAGAAAATCGGCGTGCGCGCGTTCAACCACGCCTTGGGCTCATCGAGCATGAGCTTTTTCTGCGCGCCGTCTCTCAAAAAAGAATTGCAGGGCGCCTTTCCCCAGTGCCTTCACGGGGCGCCCATGCTCATTCAAGGGCCTCAGTCGTCGGTGCGCCAGCAACTCGACCACTGGCTCAACAAACACCACCTGCAGCCTCGCATCGTGGGAGAGTTCGACGATAGCGCTCTGATGAACGCCTTCGGGCGGGAAGGCCGGGGTATCTTCACGTCACCCACCGTTCTGGAGCAAGAGACCCAAGCCCAGTTTGGGGTGGAAGTCATTGGTAGTTCAAACGAATTGGTGGAGGAGTTCTTCGCCATTTCAGTGGAGCGGCGCATCAGCCACCCCTGCGTGGTGGCGATCACGGAATCGGCACGCTCCGATCTGTTTGGTCAAGGCCCAACTGATTGATCTTGCACTACGCCTCGGCAACAGCGACCACAGGCAGAAGGATCGTGACAGCGGTGCCCACGGCAGGTTCACTGTTCACGCTGACCTTGCCGCCCATGATCTCGATGATTTCCTTGACGATGCTCATGCCCAGCCCCGTCCCCGGAATGTGACCTGAGGCATCGGCACGGTAAAAGCGCTCAAAGACCCGCTGCAACTGCTCTGGCGACATGCCCATGCCCTGGTCGCGAATGGTGATGGCCACGTACCGGCGATCGTCTTGAAGCTGGCACTCAATGACCACGTCCCCGCCATCAGGGGAGTATTTGTAAGCGTTCGACAGCACATTCAGGATGGCCTGTTGCAGCTTGCCACGGTCAGCTTTCACATACACCGGCACCTCGCAGTCAGACAGGACGGGCCGAGCACGCCCTGTCGGTGGGCTGTAGTCGTCAGCCACCAGGCGCACAATGTCCTGCAACGGCACTGTCTCCATCACAAAATCCTGGCCCTGCCGTGCCTCGATGCGAGCCAGGTCCAGCAATTCATTAATGATGGTGGACATGCGAGTCGCCTGCCTGGCAATGGTTTCCAGCAGCTCTTGCCGCTTTTCGTCCGAAAACTTGCGCAGCAAAAGCAGTTCGGAGAAGCCGTAGATACTGGCCATCGGGGTGCGCAGCTCATGGGCTGCAGTGGTCAGAAACTCACTCTTCATGCGGTCGACTTCCGTCTCATGCGTGATATCGCGGATGTAGAGAACCTGCGAAACAAACGCCGATTCGGAGGACTTCAGACGCAGTTCAAGCACACGCCCACCTGGCCCCGCCATTTCCAGCAGCGGCCTCGGGCCTTCGGAGCCCGAACCGCCCCCTTGGCGGAGACCCTCGAATCCTGAGAAGGACAGGGGCTCACGACACAGTGCCCGCAACACCTCCTCAAAAGCCTGCTCATCCAAGCCTTGAACTTTGCCACTGTCCAGCTTCGTCATGTGCAAGAACGCCTGATTCACAGAAGCCACATGGCCTTGGCGGTCAAAAGACACCATGCCATCAGGGCTCAGAGCAAAAATGGTGTCCAACTGGGCGGTACGGTCGTTCAGCTCGCGAGTGCGCTGCTCGACCAACTGCTCCAGATTGATGCGGTAGCGACCCAACTCAGCCTCTACGGCTTTGCGCTCAGAAATGTCTCGCTGGCTGGTCAGGATGAAGGTGCGATCACCCCACCGCACCTTGCTGGTAGTGATTTCTGCTGCGTAGGTGGTGCCATCTTTGCGCCGGTGCACGGTCTCCAGCAATTCACCCTCATTGCGCGTCGTACGGATGTTGTCAGCAATCTCGGCAGCACTGAATTTGACATCCCAGGCTGACGCGTGCATGCCTCGCAACTCATCAGTTGAGTAGCCCAGCATCCGGGCTGCACTAGGGTTGGCCTCAAATACAGAGCCGTCTTCATTGAGAATGACCACGCCATCGCGCTCGTGCTCGAAGAGCGCCCGACGACGTGAGGCTTCATCGGCGATGGTTTTTTGAGCCACCTTCTGGCTGGCATCTTGCTGGGCAATCGTGTCCAACAACCCATTGAAGTGGCGAGCCAGCTTCTCCAACTCGTCCCGGCGGTGCCCACCAGCGACGCGAGCGCTGCGGTCGCCCTGCCGCACGCGCGACATGGCTTGACCAATCGCCTGAAGACGCCCGGTGATCTCCCTGCCAGCGGCCAAATAGGAGACAGACACCACCAGCATGGTTACAGCCAGTACGCCGCCAACGGCAATCAGCAGCAGCCGGATAGCCCTTTCGTAGGGGGCGTAGGGAAACGCCACCCCCACTGCGCCCAGGATCTCTCCCTCGTGAATGTCACGGATTGCATCGATGCCCATCATGTAGGTGGCATCACCGAACCTCGTTCGTCCCATCCACTGCTTCTCACCCTTCGCCAATTCCATAGCGGGCTCCACAGTCAGATGTCCACCTGTGAAGCGGCCGCCCTCACGTCGTTGTCTGCTCAGAGAAATGATGGTGTCATCCACCGTCAGCAAAACCAAGCCCTCCGTGTTGTCAGGCAGGGTACCAACCGGGTAGACAAGCTCTCGCATGTGCTCGATCAAGGGCGCATTGCGATTGAGCAAAATACCGCCTACCAACATGGCATTGGGACCGTCTACCGCCAAAGGAAAGTGCGCAGCCGCATGTATGGCCAGACCTCTGCGCTCTGCCGAATGGTTGCCACCCTCTGGCAATGACGCAATCGCCTGACTCTGCAGATTTTTACCCAGCAGTTCCAGCACACTGGGCTCGAATCGCTCGAAGGCAGAAGTGACGACGCCCTCCCGAGCCTGCTCAACCACATGGTCCGGAGGCAGCACCATGCCAGCAGAGTGGCCCGAGTTGCTTGCAACTATCCTGCCGTTTTCCTCAATGATCAGCAGGTAATCCAGATTATTGCTGTCAGCCACCTCAGCCAGCACACGCTGCACATTTTTAGGATCGCTGTTGCTGCTGAGGAGTGTGCGTATGCGCTCGCTACGTACCAGCTGACCCAGCTGCTGGCCGGTTTGTCGCCGCGTCTGCTCCAGATAGGTGCTGCTCGCGCCCAACTGCCCCCGCAGGTTGGCCAAGAGCATCTCTTCGGCCCGATCACCACCCAAAATACTCAGTGCTGCCATGACCAGTGGAAATGCCATCAGCAGCGGCATCATTCCCAAAGCTAGCAGCCTGAACCGCAGGGAGCGGTTCCACGCTCCGCGCCAGTCGAACCGGCGTGGGTGCCCCAAGCCAGTGATGTCCTCATTTTCTGGCACTAAGACCGACAGATCATCCAGTTTTTTCATGGGCAAACCGACACGTGCAAGCACGAAAGCGTTATCGTAGAAGTATTTTGTTACATATCGGGTTGCCCATGAAAAAAGTTTCCGCTTTCTTGATTGCGATTGCAGCGGTGCTGGCCGCCTGCTCTGAAAAACCTGTCGAACCTATCCGCATTGGTTTCATCGGGGGCCTTTCGGGGCCTAACTCGGATAACGGGCAATCCGGACTGAACGGATTGACTCTAGCAGTAGAGCAATTCAACAGGGCGGGAGGGGCCAACGGACGATTGGTCGAGATCATGGCCAAAGACGATGCGCAAAGCAAAGAAACCGCGCAGGCTTCCGCCAACCAACTGGTTACCGCCAAAGTAGAGGCTGTGGTGGGCCCGTTTACCAGCGGCATGGCGGC
>ERZ724515.1260-NODE-1260-length-10468-cov-18.463171_pt1 | contig 10468 bp, 10 predicted proteins | sample MGYA00376048_ERZ724515 | MGnify/ENA primary metagenome ERZ724515 (study PRJEB28724, sample SAMN07190885) | wastewater metagenome | isolation source: influent of sewage treatment plant in Hong Hong | place: Hong Kong | collected 2016-03-17 ... | reverse complement strand
AGTTTGCAGGTATGTGAGACTCGGAACTCATGAGCAAGGACTCGTTCGCCCAATCGGCCGCCTATTTGAAACAGGCGGTCCCCCTGATGATCAAGTATCAAATCCCCACCACCCCGAACAATTACCATCTTTGGTACAACTATGTCTCTGGCGCCATGCCCGAGCTGAATAACGCCGTCGATCACGCGATAAAACTGCAGGGTACCTTCTCCCTCACCACCTGTGAGCGTCTCTATCACCAGCATCTGGCCAGCCAGGACGAGCAACAGATGGAGGCGATGAAGCTCAATCTGGTCGCCATGGCCAATGAGCTCGGCCACTCCATGCAGGATGCGCTGGTCGATACCGGCCAGTTCCAGGCCATGCTCGACAAAAGCTTCGACAAGTTGAACCTCATCGATGATGAGGGACTGAGCCTGGACGACACCATGGCCATCTTGCGGGAACTGGTACGCGAGTCGCGGGACGTGCGCATGTCCACCCTGCACTTTCGCAACCAGCTCAGCAGCGCCGAGAAGGAGATCAAGGAGCTCAAGGCAGCACTAAACGAGACGCGCAAGATGGCCACCGAGGACGCACTCACCTCGCTGCTCAACCGTCGCGCCTTCGATCTGGAGATGGACAGCCTGATCCGCAGCAAGCAGCCCTTCTCGCTGATCATGACCGATATCGATCGTTTCAAGAACTTCAACGACGAATATGGCCATCTGCTGGGAGATCAGGTGCTGCGCATCGTCGGCAAGCGGCTGCGGGAAGTGAGCAAGGAGGGCATCACGGCCTATCGGCTCGGAGGGGAAGAGTTTGCCCTGCTGGTGCCGGGCCGAGTGTTGGCACTGACTCGCCAGATGGCGGAGAGCCTGCGCCGGGTCATCGAGCGGATGTCGCTGCTGGATCGCAAATCAGGCCGGCGCATCGATCACATCACCGCCTCCTTCGGTGTGGGGGAATATAATGGGCAGGAGACGGCGGACGCCCTGATAGAGCGCACCGACAAGCTGCTCTACAAGGCCAAGGAGCTGGGTCGCAACCGGGTGATGCCACTCCCCTCCTGAACCGCCAGATATGAAAAGGCCGGTCACAGACCGGCCTTTTCATTTTTCCGCATTCTGCTCAGAGGCTTTTCAGCTTCTCTTCCGGTAGCGCCAGCTCGTCGTTGTGGTTGACGCCGATGCCGCGCTCCAGCACGTGGCGGGCGATGGCATGGGCCTCTTCCAGGGAGTGCATGCTGTAGGTACCACACTGGTATTCGTTCAGCTCGGGGATCTTGCCCTGCTCCTGCACGGTCAGCACGTCGCTCATGGCGGCCTGCCAGGCTGCCCCCACGCGGGCCTCGTCCGGCGCACCGATCAGGCTCATGTAGAAGCCGGTACGGCAGCCCATGGGGGAGATGTCGATGATCTCGACCCCGTTACCATTGAGATGATCACGCATGAAACCGGCAAACAGATGCTCGAGGGTGTGGATGCCGCGCTCGGAGAGGATCTCCTGGTTCGGCACACAGAAGCGCAGATCGAACACGGTAATGGTGTCCTTGTTCGGGGTCTGCATGGTTTTGGCCACCCGAACTGCCGGGGCTGCCATGCGAGTATGGTCGACGGTAAAACTGTCCAATAACGGCATTTCTGACTCCTGATTGGTTACGAGAACCAGCCCCCGCTGGGGAGCCGATCCTTGCATTGTCGATACTGGGCGCCGTAGCGTTGGGCACGGGCCTCCACCTTGCGGGAGACCTTCATCAGCCACCCCTTGCTGCGGTAGCTGCCGCGCCGGTAACCACCCCAGCCTTCGTGATAATTGAGATATTGACCGTAGGCATCCCACTTGGAAGTGCCATTGAGCCGCTGCGCCTTGTGAGTGTACCAGCCCATGAAATCGATGGCGTCGGCGAAGTCGTCGCGATCGCTCCAGCCGTTGCCGCTCTCCCGCTGGTAATCATCCCAAGTCTCATCCTTGACCTGGGCATAGCCATAAGCAGAGCTGGCACGCCCGGTCGGGATGAAGAGAAAATATTGCATCGGCGGCTGGGCATCGTGCACGAAGGAGGACTCCTGATACATCATAGCCATCACCACATGTACCGGGGTCCCCCACTTTTCGTTCATCTTGAGTGCTGCCTTGTGCCACTCAGGTTTTTCCCGAAAGATCTGGCACAGGTTTTCCGGCTGGGCCGGTGGCTGACTACTGCAAGCAGTCAGCACCATCAGCAGGCCGGCTGCCACCATGAGACGCATCCTTGGTATCGGATGGGTTACATTTTCGTTCTCTTGGTCGTTACGAGGCACATCCATCACATCAAATCGCGTCTTCGTTCTCTTCACCGGTGCGGATGCGGATCACACGCTCCACCTCGCAGACGAAGATCTTGCCATCACCGATCTTGCCGGTACGGGCAGTGTTCTGGATCGCTTCCAGACAGGCGTCGAGATCCTCGTCCTGCACCACCAGCTCTACTTTTACCTTGGGCAGGAAGTCGACCATGTACTCGGCACCGCGATAGAGCTCGGTATGGCCCTTCTGGCGGCCGAACCCCTTGACCTCGGACACTGTCATGCCGTTGATGCCGATCTCGGCCAGGGCCTCGCGTACATCGTCCAGCTTGAACGGTTTGATGATGGCTTCAATCTTCTTCATGGTGACTCCTTACCAGTTCTGTTTGCCGAACCCGGACGTGATGGGATAACGGCGGTCCTTACCAAAGTTGCGAGCCGTGATGCGAGGGCCGACGGCGGCCTGACGGCGCTTGTATTCGTTGAGATCCACCAGCCGGATCACCTTGCGCACCACCGCCTCTTCGAAGCCCTCCGCCACCATGTCGGCCACGGAGGCATCTTCTTCCACGTAGCGCTTGAGGATGGCATCCAGGATGTCATAGGGCGGCAGGCTGTCCTGATCCACCTGGTCCGGCGCCAATTCTGCCGAAGGCGGGCGGTCGATGACCCGCTGCGGGATCACATAATCGACGGAATTGCGGTATTCGCACAGCTTGAAGACCAGCGTCTTGGGCACATCTTTCAGCACGTCGAAGCCGCCGGCCATGTCGCCGTACAGGGTGGCATAGCCGACCGCCATCTCACTCTTGTTGCCGGTGGTCAGCACGATGCGGCGACGCTTATTGGACAGCGCCATCAAGAGCACGCCGCGGCAGCGGGCCTGCAGGTTCTCTTCGGTGGTGTCGCGGGCAGTCCCTTCAAACAGAGGCGCCAGCTGGGTCATGAAGCCTTCGAACATGGGTTCGATGGAGATGATGTTGAACTCCACCCCCATCCGCTCGGCCTGCTCCTTGGCATCCTCCACGCTCATCTGGGCGGTGTAGCGGAACGGCATCATCACCGCCTGCACCTTGTCCGCCCCGATGGCATCGGCCGCAATGGCCAGGGTCAGCGCCGAGTCGATGCCGCCGGAGAGACCCAGCACGGCGCCGTGAAAACCGTTCTTGGTGACATAGTCGCGCACCGCCAGCACCAGGGCCTGATAGGTCTCGGCCAACGGTTCCAGCGGCGCTGCGGGTTCCCGCTCCTTCACCGGCTGACCATCGGCAAAGCGCACCAGCGCCAGCTCTTCGGCAAACGGAGCCAGCTTGTGGGTCAGCTCGCCCTGGCTGTTGAACACCTTGGAGCAGCCGTCGAAGATCAGCTCGTCCTGGCCGCATACCTGGTTGAGGTAGATGAGCGGCAGGCCGGTCTGATCGCAGCGTTCCGCCATCAGCTCGCGGCGGATCCAGGGTTTTTCCTGATCATAAGGAGAGGCATTGATGGTGAGCAGCAGCTCGGCCCCCGCCGCCTTGGCGGCCAGCGCCGGACCCGGCTGCCAGAGATCTTCGCAGATGAGCAAGCCCAACTGATGGCCACGGAACGGCACCACACAGGTATCGGTCGCCGCAGTGAAGTAGCGCTTCTCGTCGAACACCCCGTAGTTGGGCAAGTCCTGTTTGAAATAACGTGCCCGCAGTTGACCGCGCTCATAGAGAGACGCCGTATTGTAAAGCGCCCCCTCTTCGCGCCAGGGATGGCCCACCAGAATGGCACATTGTCCCTGCCATGCCGCGATGCGGGACAGCGCAGCCTCGACCCGGACCATCAGGTCGGTGCGCAGCAGCAGATCCTCAGGCGGGTATCCTGTCAGGGCCAGCTCGGAGCAGACCAGCAGATCGGCCCCTTGCTGATCGGCCTGGGCTGCTGCCGCCAGTACCTTGTCACAGTTATCTTCGATGGCGCCTACCGTCAGATTTAACTGGGCAAGCATCAGAGAGAGGGCTTTTGCCATGGCGATGCATCTTGAATTCGAAAATGATGGGGAATGATAAAGAAAAGGCGCTGGCTGTGCCAGCGCCTTGGCTCCCTCAGCAAGCCTTAGGGAGAGCAGGTCAGGTTTGCGGCATTGGTGACGCCATTGTCTACCAGCAAGGTGCAGGGACCGCTGATGACCTGACCGCTGGCTGGCGGAGTCATGGGGATACTCAAAGAACTCGGCTTAACCAAGAAGGTCGTGTTGCCCGAGTAGGAGAAGTTCACCACCAGAGTGCTGTTCTGCTCAGCCGTGCAAGTATAGATTGCCGTCTGGTTGTCGCTGCTCGGCTTGTCTATCTGGCAAGTGGCCCCGGAGGTCGAGGTATTCATCGACAGGTTATTGAAAACATTTTTCTTGCAGGCGATTGGGGTCGGATCATTGTTCTTGGTTTTCTCCAGGCACTGTACCTTGCCTGTGACCGTCAGCAGAGGCTGCGTGACAGTTCCGGAGTCAATCTTGACGGCCAACTCTGTACTGAGAGCCAGGCTCTGATCCCTTGGTGAAATCAGCGTAGCGGTAATCCCCGAATTACCCTGATAGACGGTGGCTTTTACCTTCACACTCTGCAGCACCTGGCTACTGTCCTTGGTGGATTTCTTGGCGGCCAGGTAACCACGGCTGTAACTGCCGAAGTAATAGTTATTGAGATCCACTATGGTATCGACCGGTTCATTGCTGACGGTGGCATAGTCGGTCACGGCCCCCCCGAGCTGGCCACTGAGCGGTGTCATGGACCACTCCGCCAACATGGTCAGGTTGATATCCTGAAATGGCACCTTGGCCAGATAGCCAGTGATACTGGTGTCTATCCCGGTCAGATAGGTAGGATTCAGAACATCGACATATATTCCACGGGCAATCAGCTGGCGCGTGCCGGTATTGATCGTGATCCCCGTAACGGCGTCCCCACCAGGCGCAACGTTGGCAGGAGTCTGAAGCCATGTGGGAAAATCACTTATCGCAGGCGCGCTCACCGTCGGGGTCGAGGTCCAGTTCAGGGTCTGTTTCTGCCAGTCGATATAAGCCTTGACCACATACTGGATGTAATTCTGGTAACTGACCTGATTCGCCGCCTTGGCCAAGAAATCCGAGGTAGTGACAATAACCTGGACCAGGTTCCAATCAGGGAGGGGGCGATAGTACCCATCCAGTCGCACAAACCGGCAAGCATCCACATAGGTGCCGCTGGCCGCTACGGACAGGGTGCTGTTATAGCGCTGCCGACTGGTATTGAGCGGTGCGTAGTAGCTGAGAAAACTTCCTCCCGAGCCATCAAAATGATCTTTGCAGCAGCTTGTGCAGAGCGCTGGCTGGTTATTGCCGCTGACTGTTCCGGTCTGCTTGGTCTGTTGTGCTCCTGTCTTCCAATAGAGCTGGCTGGTGGCAGTACTGTAGGCCTGGCCCGGCAGATAGGCACTCAAAGTGGAACCATAAGTGCAGGCGCAACTTACTGAGCTGATATCTTGCTGGATTTGTTGGGTATTTCCCTGGTTTGCAGGCTGGTAGGTCACTGTTTCAAACTGCACCTCCTTGCCGACAGTGTTGTTTTTGGCCACCACTGTTGGAGAAGGTTTGCTGGTTTCCTGTCTGCTGCCGTTGCCGAGATCGATTGAGATCACGTCCGGCGCAACCCCCGGGGTGTAATTGATCTTCGGCCCTGTCCGAGCTGTATCCAACCCCCCATTCAACTGATCCACGGTCAATGATTCAGTGGGAGAGACATAACCCGTAAGCGCGACCGAGGTAGTCACCCCTTCGCTGTTGGTCCAGCTCACTGTGGTATTGATCTGCTTTCGCCCAGGGTAGTTCAGCAAATACCCTGTAGGAGCCGTGTTCTGCCATGCAGAAGTGGCTCCGTTCCAATATTGGTTGGCCACAGTCCAGGCCAACGTGTAGCTGTCGCCAGACTGGCTCTTGGTCGTATTACCACTCGCAATGGCCGTATAGGCAGTGAGCGGGGCCGTCGCCGTCACCAGACTGTTGAAGTTACGGAATTCCTCGATCTTGGATTCTGCGAGTCGCATGGCAATTTCATAACGCCGCCCATCCTGGGAGGCCGTCAGGGTCGACTTCGAAAGCATCACCAGACCGACCACCCCCACCCCCAGCACAACCAGGGTTACCAGTATCTCAAACAGGCCAAATCCTTTTTGCCGTTTCATTTACTTGTCCTCTACCAGTCGCGCCAGCTACCCGGCACCTGTTTAAGAGTCTGGAAGGCGGCGCCTGTCCTGATATTGCTCAGTGCGGCCTCATCATATTTGGCATCATAGGTACCATTGGCCTTGCCCAGCTCAAAGTTGGCAGCCAAGGCACCGTTCACGATGGCCCCGCCAGTGAGCTTGATATCCGTGGTTGCCGTAGCTGGATGTGAAGAGTACGCAAATACCAGCCCATACAGTTGACGGTTGCCATTGATGGTCAGGCTGCCATCCTTGATGATCAACACAACAGGGGCAGATTGAGTACCAATATTGGAACCGGGATTGCAATCGCCATTGACAATGACAAGCCCTGTCGTCGTCGGCCCCAGACCATTGCAATTATTGACTATCTGGTTGGCTCTTGACTCTATGTTGGCCCAGCCAGCGGCATCGTCATTCTCATTGAACAGATACCACACCAGGTCGGTTGGAAAATCGGGATCGCTATCCTTGATATCCGACTGCTTATTGCCCGGTTGGCTGATATTGGCACTGCAGCCACCGGCGTAATCACCCTGATGGCAGGTCTGGCCGGACCCCGTATTCAGATCTACATAATCATTGGTCCAGATGGAAAGCGGCACTCCAGGTCCCCCTCCATTGGGATTGGCAACAACGGTAAAGTTACCCCCGACCGCCATTCCCCCTGCGACAGTCAGAGGCGCGGCAGGTGTCCCAGCCAGCACGTTGCTTTGCACATATCGAGCCTCGACAGCCGCTTGCGCCTGGCTGTTGCTCAGGCTGGCCACAGAGCGAATCCGGATAGGTGCGATGGGCGTGGTACTCCCAGCCACCACGGGAAAGGGAGTTATGCATTCGACCGTCAGGGTATAAGTCCCCCCAGCACCTGATGGAGAAAACGAGTTCCCTGACCAAGCGGGCAGCAAAGAGGGGCAAGATGAACCTTCAGCAGATAGTCGACCAAAGCCATAGGACAACCCCTGTTCTGCCAAGGCCATCACTTGACGATAGAGGGTTTCATTCAATGTGATGCGACGATCGGCCACCAGCAGCTTGCCCACCAGCAGGGTGACTGCCAGCAGGATCAACAACAGGATCAGTGTGACGGTGAAAGTCGTAAAACCGGACTGGATTCTCATATCAGTATCCGTCATTGCGCAACTTGATATCACGCTGCAAGTTCAAGGTCAGCTCAGTATTGTCCTTGTAGCGGCCCGAAATGTTGAGTTGAATTGCCCTGGCACCGCTCACTTGGCTACTGGAGAGCAGGCGATAGGTAAGCTGGGTGATCTCTATGGTGTTATCGGTCGAAATGAGGCTACCGCTATTACAAGTGGGACTGGTTCCCGTAGCGAGTTTGACTCCCTTATCTCCGCTACTGTAACTATAAAGCCGAGTTTCCAGGCTGCTGGATGGGCTGTTGTTTAGCACACCGTTTTCATTGTCATCATAACTGATCCTGATGCAGCGATAGATGTTGGAACCTGTTGCGGTCTGATCCATCAGGTCGGTGCTTGCGTCGAAATAGAAGGGCGATGGGAGTGCACCAGATACCAATCGAGTCGAGGTAGCAGCACTGGCATCATAACCTGCACGCTCAATATCGCGGGCCATCATGTCGGTGATTGCCTGAACCTCCTGATTGAGTCGACTCACCTTCATAGCCGTGCTATTTGCCCTGAGAATCGTTGCGAAGAGCGTCGTCACGGCAGCCACCAGTAACAAGCCCGCCACCATGGCGACCATTAACTCCACCAGACTGAAGCCTGCATGTCGCCTCAACATGTCGGCACCCCACTCACATTGCTGACAGCACAGGTACGAACCCGCCCAACATTGTTAGTAACGACTCGCATGGCGTAGCTACCGGACGAGATGGCGATGTTGCCAGCCGTCAATGTACCTCTGCGGGGAGAAATATTGAGCGGCCTGATATTGGTAGCCGACTCACTGTAACTCGCCACTAGGGTGATACCCGGGAATTCGCTGGCATTCACCCCTTTTCGCCCCTCGATGCTGGAACAAGCATCGGCACAGCTATTACAGCTACCATCGATATGCACGCGGTAGCACCAGTTACTGGTACCGCTATTGAACAGCAGCAGATTGAGCGTCTGATTGCGTTTGACCGCCTCGGATTTGAGCAACATGACATCGGTATAGATAGCCTGCGTGGCAGCCCTGACCATCTGCTCCTGCCGCAATGACTGATAGCTGGGCAGGGCTACGGCAAGCAGCAATGCAGCCACCGTCAGTGCCAGCAACAGCTCAATCAGGGTAAAACCGGAAACACGTCCTACTGTGCGCATCATTTAGCTCAAGACTCCTTTCTTTTTGCCCATGCCAGTAGAGCTCACTGTCAGTACTATTCTATAGTATCAAACCGTTTCCAGAGCGTGCCGCCCATGAGAACCAAACAATCAGGTATTACATTGCTGGAGCTGCTGGTTGTGGTGGCTGTCGTCGCCATCCTGGCAGCTGTGGCCTATCCGAGCTTTACCTATGGGCTGCATAAGTCCCGTCGTGCCGAGGCAATCAAGGGGTTGCTGAGCATGCAACTCAAGCAGGAAGAATTTCGCATATCCAATACGAGTTATAGCGGAACACCATCTCAAGTGGGTAACCCAACAAGCGATTACTACACCTTTACCATCTCTGGCGCTACCGCTACGGTTTATACCCTGATAGCCACAGCCAAAGGCAGCCAAAGCAATGATTCAGGCTGTACCACTCTGACTCTCAACAAGGCCGATACCAAGACGCCATCTGACTGCTGGAAGTAACTCGCTGCGGGTCAGTTGCACCGAAGCCACGAACTGATTTGCCTGAGCTGTCAGGCTCATGTTTCAGATCAATGAGTTAAAAGAAGGAACTCCCAGCGTCAGCAGGATAGACAAGAGTACTACGATGGCCATTAGCTCGATGAACGTGAAGCCAAGGGGCGCAAACATCCTGTTGTGCACCGTGTCAAACCCTCCGCAAGTTCCATCCATGGTTGGGGTCGGCATGCGAAAATGTCGAAAATTCAATCAGCACTGTCGACAGTGTTAATGGCAGAGCAGATCTCCAACGAGAACTGTCGCTGCTTTTATATATGGGAAACGGGATGCCTGTCGCAAAAATGCCGGCGTGGTGCCGGCATTTCCATCAGAGGATACGCAACTCTGGCGGCACCTCGAATACTACGTTTTCCTCGCGACCAGGGTGTTCTGTCACTATCGTGCCCCCCAACTCACGCAGACGGGCGATGACATTTTGTACCAGCACATCGGGGGCAGAGGCCCCCGCGGTCACCCCGATACGCTCCACACCGTCCAACCAGCCCGGTTCGATCATGGAGGCATCGTCGATCAGGTAGGCTCGCGCCCCCACCTTCTCGGCCAACTCCCGCAGGCGGTTGGAGTTGGAGGAGTTGCGCGACCCGACTACAAGCATGGCATCCACCAGCCCCGCCATCTCCCGCACCGCATCCTGACGGTTCTGGGTGGCGTAGCAAATATCGTCTTTGCGCGGCCCCTGGATCTTGGGGAAGTGCTTGCGCAGCGCATCGATGACGTCAGAGGTCTCGTCCACGCTCAGGGTGGTCTGGGTGACGAAGCAAAGATCATCCGGGTTCTTCACCTTGAGCCTGGCCACATCCTCCGGCGTCTCCACCAGATACATACCCCCTTCCGTATTCTCGTACTGCCCCATGGTGCCGATCACCTCGGGGTGGCCCGCGTGACCGATGAGTACGGCCTCGGATCCCTTGCGACTGGCACGATGGACCTCCATGTGCACCTTGGTCACCAGCGGACAGGTGGCATCGAATACCTTGAGAGCACGGGACTTGGCCATCTCGCGCACCGTCTTGGCCACGCCATGGGCGGAGAAGATGACGATGCTGTCGTCCGGCACCTCGTCCAGTTCCTCGACAAACACGGCTCCCGCCTCCTTCAGCTTGTTCACCACATAGCGGTTATGCACCACCTCGTGACGGACATAGATGGGGGCACCGAACTTCTCCAGCGCGCTCT
>ERZ724515.1249-NODE-1249-length-10487-cov-17.319498_pt1 | contig 10487 bp, 11 predicted proteins | sample MGYA00376048_ERZ724515 | MGnify/ENA primary metagenome ERZ724515 (study PRJEB28724, sample SAMN07190885) | wastewater metagenome | isolation source: influent of sewage treatment plant in Hong Hong | place: Hong Kong | collected 2016-03-17 ... | reverse complement strand
GCGGACGTGGCTAGTTACCGAAGCCGCCGAGGTTGCCCAGGCCGCTCAGCAGCGGCAGCGGAATCGGCGACTGACCGTTGGCCATCGAGTTGATCGCGGCGGGGCAGAACATCGAGATCGCCGCACCGGCGAACATGCTGCCCGGCAGCGGTTGGCCGAGGCCGTCCGAGGCCTGGGCGGCCGCGTCGGCGACCTGCTGACCCGGTTCGGCGAGCATCGGGCAGACGGACTGGGCGAACTCCGCCGCGTCGGCGGGATCGACATTCCCCGGATCGATATTGCCCAGGCCCAGGGAGTCCAGGTTGCCCCCGGTGTCGTCGGTGGTCGGGTCGGCGCCGGCGGGGGCGGCGAACAGGGCCGCACCCGCGATCAAGCCGGCGGTCACCAGTCCGGCGCTCGTCATACGGGAAAACATCATGATCATCCCATCGTAGGCGATCGCCCCGTCGTTAGCCGCCGCAGGCGGACCGGCTAACGTGAGCCGCATTCGACACCCGTCCAACAAATCGCGAGGAGCGTCATGCAGGGGTTCGCCGGGAAGGTAGCGGTCGTCACCGGGGCCGGGTCGGGCATCGGCCAGGCACTGGCCGTCGAGCTGGGCCGTTCGGGGGCCAAGGTGGCCATCAGCGACGTCGACACCGAGGGCCTCGCGGTCACCGAGGAACGACTCAAGGCGATCGGCGCCCCGGTCAAGGCCGACCGCCTCAACGTCACCGAGCGGGAGGCCTTCGCCGCCTACGCCGACGCCGTCAAGGAGCACTTCGGCAAGGTCAACCAGATCTACAACAACGCGGGCATCGCGTTCTCCGGCGATGTCGAGGTCAGCCAGTTCAAGGACATCGAGCGGGTGATGGACGTCGACTTCTGGGGCGTGGTCAACGGCACCAAGGTGTTCCTCCCCTACCTGATCGAGTCCGGCGACGGGCACGTCATCAACATCTCCAGCATCTTCGGGGTGTTCTCGGTGCCCGGGCAGGCCGCCTACAACTCGGCGAAGTTCGCGGTGCGCGGGTTCACCGAGGCGCTGCGCCAGGAGATGATGCTGGCCAACCATCCGGTGAAGGTCACCACGGTGCATCCCGGCGGCATCCAGACCGCCATCGCGCGCAACGCCACGGTGGCCGAAGGCCTGGACCAGGCGGCCCTGGCGCAGTCCTTCGACAAACTGGCCCGCACGACACCGGAACGGGCGGCGCAGATCATCCTCGACGGCGTCAGCAAGAACCGGGCACGGGTCCTGGTCGGCGCCGACGCGAAGATCCTCGATGCGATCGTGCGCATCACCGGTTCGGGCTACCAGCGGCTGTTCTCGGCCATCCTGCCCAGGATCGCTCCGCCGAGTCGCTGAAAAGCCTCAGCGCCCCAGCGGGTGCGCCGACAGCCAACCCTCGGCCGCCGCCTGCGGGTCCGCCCCGGCCGCGACCTGACGGCGCATATCGACCAGCGCCTCGGTGTCCAGCACACCGGCGACCTCGTTGATGGCACGTACTTGAAGATCACCGAGTTCGTTGCGGCGGAACAGTGGCACCACGTTTTGCGCCTGGATCAGCGCGGGCTTGCGATCGGCGAGCACGACGACTTCGGCAGGCACCCCGGTGGCGGCGGTGGCGGTCCAGGCCGCGGTGATCTCGCCGCCGCGCAGGGCCGCGAACATTGTTGCCTCGTCCGCGAATTCGCGAACCGGCGGCAGCGTGCAGGTGCCGACGGCGCCGGGCAGCCCGCGGACGCCGCGCACCGCACCCACCCGCAGTCCGTCACAGTGCCGCACCAGTGCGGTGAGATCCCTGCTCCCCCAAGCCCGCGCGGTGGCATCGGTAACGCTCAACGCGGGCTTGTCCTCGGCGGCGGTGGCGTAGTCACCCGCGCCGACACCTTCCGGCAGCGCACCGACCATGGCCCGGTACACCTGGCTGTCCGACCGGGCGGCCGATCCTGGTGCGAAGCGCTGCAGGAACCGGCCGGTGAAACCGGGCACCACGCTGACCGCGCCGGAATCCATTGCGCCCAGCGGATCCTCGGAAACATCGACGCGCGCGGCGGTGCCGTAGGACCGCAGCGCCGCGGCGTAAACCTGCGCCAGCAGGACACTCTCCGGGTCGGCCGTGGCACCCACCGCCAGTGAGGGGCCCTTTCCGCCCGCACCGCACGCGGTGACCAGCACCACCAGCAGTCCGACTACGAGCCGGCGAATCATCGTCGGCATCAGCGGGTTTCGCTCAGACGACCGGATCGGCGGCAGCGGCGACGGCCGCGGCCACGGCCGGCCCGACCCGCGGGTCCAGCGGGCTGGGAACGATGTATTCGGGTCCGAGGTCGTCGCCGGTCACCGAGAAGATCGCCTCGGCCGCGGCGACCTTCATCTTCTCGGTGATGCGCCGCGCACCGGCGTCCAGGGCGCCGCGGAACACGCCCGGGAAGGCCAGCACGTTGTTGATCTGGTTGGGGAAGTCGCTACGTCCGGTGGCCACGATGGCGGCGTACTTCTTGGCCACCTCCGGGTGGATCTCCGGGTCCGGATTCGACATCGCGAAGACCAGGCCGTTGGGCGCCATGGTGGCGATGAGCTCCTCGGGCACGACACCGGCCGAGACACCCATGAACATGTCCGCGCCGGCGAGCGCCTCGGCCATGCCGCCCTTGAGCCCCTCGGGGTTGGTACGCCCGGCCAGTTCGGCCTTGAACGGGTTGAGGTCGTCGCGACCGGTGTGCACGATGCCCTGCGAGTCCAGCACGGTGATGTTGGTGACGCCGCCGGCCAGCAGGATGTTGGCGCACGCGACGCCGGCGGCGCCCGCCCCGGAGATCACCACCTTCAGCGAGCTCATGTCGCGGTCGAGCACCTTGGTGGCGCCGAGCATCGCGGCGAGCACCACGATCGCGGTGCCGTGCTGGTCGTCGTGCATGACCGGGCAGTCCAGCGCCTCGATGGCCCGGCGCTCGATCTCGAAACAACGCGGTGCGGAGATGTCCTCGAGGTTGACCGCGCCGAACGTCGGGCGCAGCCGGATCAGCGTCTCGATGATCTCGTCGGGATCCTTGGTGTCCAGCACGATCGGGATGGAGTTCAGCCCGCCGAAGGTCTTGAACAGCGCGGCCTTGCCCTCCATCACCGGCAGCGAGGCGGCCGGGCCGATATCGCCGAGGCCGAGTACCGCGGTGCCGTCGCTGACCACCGCCACCAGCCGGTTGGCCCAGGTGTAGCGGGCGGCCAGGGTGTGGTCGGCCGCGATGGCGCGGCTCACCTGGGCGACGCCCGGGGTGTAGGCGATCGAGAGCGCGCGCTGGGTGTCCAGCGGCGACTTCAGCTCTATGTTGAGCTTGCCGCCGTGATGAGCGGCGAAGATCTCCTCGTCGTCGATGACGAGGTGGGGGGCACGCACCGTTTCAGACACCCGGCTAGGGTACTCGACCGCCCTGGGCGTGAAATCCCCCGATCAGGCTACCGGCGCGTAGCATTTCCGGTCGGGCCCCGCAGGGCCTGACCCGCAGGTGAGGGGAGGTCACGGCCATGCCGTCGTTCCGGGCGCTGCCACCGTCCCTGTTGGGTTCGCACCGTGGCCGCGCCGCCACCGAGGAGGCCAGCGCCAAACGCATCCACGTGCCGGTCGCCCGCGCCACCGTGGACTGCGCGATCTATGTCGACGGCTCCCGGCAGCCGGGCAAGTACACCCACGCCGCCGCGCTGGACCGGGTGCACGAACTGGAGGCCGGCGGGCAGAAGGCCTTCGTCTGGATCGGTCTGCACGAACCGGACGAGCATCAGATGGAAGCGGTCGCCGAGGTGTTCGGCCTGCACCCGCTGGCCGTCGAGGATGCCGTCCATGCCCATCAGCGCCCCAAGGTGGAGCGCTACGACGACACCCTGTTCCTGGTGCTCAAGACGGTGAAGTACGTCCCGCACGAGTCGGTGGCCCTGGCCCGGGAGATCGTCGAGACCGGCGAGATCATGGTCTTCGTCGGCGGCGACTTCGTGGTGACGGTGCGCCACGGCGACCACACCGGCCTGGCCGGGTTGCGCCGGACCCTCGAAGAGGAACATCAGCAGCTGGCGCTGGGTCCGTATGCGGTGATGCACGCGATCGCCGATCACGTCGTGGACTCCTACCGTGAGGTCTCCGAGCTGATGGAGCACGACATCGACATCATCGAGTCGGAGACGTTCTCACCCACCAGCGAGACCGACATCGAACCGATCTACATGCTCAAGCGCGAGGTCGTCGAATTACGCAGGGCGGTCTCGCCGCTCACCGTCGCGTTGGGCCGGTTCAATACAGACTTCAAAGACCTGATGTCCAAAGAGGTGCTGCGCTACATGCGCGACGTCCTCGATCACCAGACCCAGGCCGCCGACCGCATCGCCAGCTACGACGAGATGTTGTCCTCACTGGTGCAGGCCGCGCTGGCCAAGGTCGGCATGCAGCAGAACGTCGACATGCGCAAGATCTCGGCCTGGGTGGCGATCGCCGCGGTCCCGACGATGATCGCGGGCATCTACGGGATGAACTTCGAGAACATGCCCGAATTGTCCTGGGAATGGGGCTATCCCGCGGTGCTGACGCTGATGGTGACGGTGTGCGGGTTCCTTTACTTCACCTTCCGCCGCAACAACTGGCTCTGACTACTGGGGCCGCGCGGCCCGCCGATTCGGATCCGACACGTCGACGCCGTCGTCGAGCCAGGCCTGCCGCATCGCTTCGGCACCCTTGAGTCGCACCCACGCCGCCTCGGTCGGGGTGATCGGCACGGCCGACAAGAACCGGACCGCCTCCCGCGGCGCCGGCAACGTCAGGTCCGGGATGTCGGATCCGCCGAGCAGAACGGCGGTGAACGCAGCCGCCTCCCACAGCGGTGCGGACAGGTCCACCAGCGCGTCGGGCACCAGCACCACGCCCTCGACGGCGGGTGTCGCGGCGATCACCGCCAGGCTGCGGGCCAGGCCCGGGGTGGTTGCGCTGCCGCGCAAGGTCATGACGATCTCGGCCCGGGGACCCCGCAGTGGGTCGGCCGCGATCGAGGCCGGATCGGTCATCGGGTGGCGTGAACAGCCAAGGGAGACATAGCGGGCGACACCGTCGGCGTCCGGGCCGAACCGCATCACATCCATGCGTTCGACGCCGAGGAACGTCACGCTCGCGGTATCGGGCTCCGCATCGATCCCGGCCCGGCTGAAATGCCCGCGCACATGGTCACGGACGGCATCGAGGGGTGCGCTCACCTCAGTGGGCGGGCGGCACGGTGAGGTTCACTCCGCTGTCGGCGTCGAAGATGTGCAACTTGGCGGTGTCGAGCGCCAACTCGACCGACTGCCCCTTGGCCGCCTTCGAATCGGCGGAAAGCCTTGCCACGAACTCGTTCTCACCCGCGCCCGACTCCGCGGCCAACTCGGCCAGCTGGGCGGAACGCGCGCCGGCACCGGAGGTGGCGAAGTAGACGTACTTGTCCGCGCCCAGCGACTCGACGATGTCGACCTTGGTTTCGAAGGTCAGCGCGCGGATGCGTTCGTAACCGTCGATCAGCGTGGCGTCCTCGAAGTGCTCGGGGCGAACGCCGGCAATGACGTTGGCGGGCGCGGGATGCCGCCGGACCACCTCGAGAACCTCCGGCGGCAGCGTCACTTCGCCGAACGGCAGCGTGAGGCCGACCTCGGTCAACGTGGCCGGGAAGAAGTTCATCGCCGGCGAGCCGATGAAGCCCGCCACGAACAGGTTGGCCGGTCGCTCGTAGAGCTCCTCCGGGGTTCCGATCTGCTGGGCCTCACCGCCGCGCAGCACCACGACCCGGTCCCCGAGCGTCATCGCCTCGGTCTGGTCGTGGGTGACGTAGACGGTGGTGGTGCCCAGCCGGTTCTGCAGCCGGGCGATCTCGCCGCGCATCTGCACCCGCAGCTTGGCGTCGAGATTGGAGAGCGGCTCGTCCATCAGGAACGCCTTGGGGTTGCGCACGATCGCGCGTCCCATCGCCACCCGCTGGCGCTGACCACCCGACAGCTGCGAGGGTTTGCGGTCCAGAAACTCGCTCAGGTCAAGGATTCTCGCCGTCTCGTCGACCTTCGCGGCGATCTCGGCCTTGTTCATCTTGGCCAGGGTCAGGGGGAAGGCGATGTTCTGGCGCACCGTCATGTGCGGGTAGAGCGCGTAGGACTGGAACACCATGGCGATGTCGCGATCGCGGGGAGCCTTCTCGTTGACCCGGTCGCCACCGATGCGCAGTTCTCCGGAGGTGATGTCCTCGAGGCCGGCGATCATGTTCAGCGTCGTGGACTTTCCGCAGCCGGACGGTCCGACCAGGATGACGAACTCACCGTCGGCGATGGTCAGGCTCAGGTCCTTCACCGCGACGGATCCGTCGGGGTAACTCTTGGTCACGTGGTCCAGCACGATCTCGGCCATAAAGCCCCGCTAACCCTTCACCGCGCCGGACGTGAGCCCGGCGACGATCCGTCGTTGGAAGATGAGAACGAACACGATGATCGGGATGGTGATCACCATCGCGCCCGCGGCGATCGAACCGGTCGGCTCCTCGAACTGCGAACTGCCGGTGAAGTTCGCGATCGCCACCGGGGCGGTGATCGCCGCCTCGGTCGCCGTCAGTGACAGCGCCAACAGCAGGTCGTTCCAGGCGAAGATGAACACCAGGATGGCCGCCGTCACGATCCCCGGCGCCGCCAACGGCGCGATCACCCGGCGAAACGCCTGGGCCGGGGTGGCGCCGTCCATCTTGGCGGCCTTCTCCAGATCCCACGGGATCTCCCGGAAGAACGCCGAGAGCGTGTAGATCGCCAGCGGCAGCGCGAAGGTGATGTACGGGATGATCAGCCCAGGCCAGGTGTCGAACAGCCCGATTCGGCGCTCGATGTTGAACAGCGGTGTCACCAAGGAGATCTGGGGGAACATCGCGATCAGTAGCGCGGCGCCGATGAGCGCCTTCTTCCCGGTGAAGTCGAGCCGGGCCACCGCGTAGGCGGCCATCCCGCCGATCACCACCGCGATCACCGTGGTGATCAGGCCGATGCCGATGGAGTTGACCAGCGCGGAACTGAACACGTTGCCGGTGAAGATGCCCTTGTAGTTGTCGAAGGTGACCTGAGCGGGAATCAGCTTGCCGTCCTTGACCGTTGAGGTCGGCTTGAGCGACAGGCTCAGGATCCACAACACCGGGAACAGCGCATACACCACGACCAGGACGTTGATGACCGTCCAGCTCACCGTGCGGCGGGCGCCGACCCGATCGGACATCTACCGCACCTCGCCCTCGGCGCCGGGCGCCGAGGCGCCGAACAGCTTGACGTAGATGAACGCGATGACCGCCACCGACAGGAATACCAGCACGCTGATCGCCGAGCCGAGCCCGATGTTGAAGGCCTTGAACAGGTTGTCGTAGCCCAGGATCGACACCGAGGCGGTGTCGTTGGCCCCGCCGGTGAGCACGTAGATGTTGTCGAAGATGCGGAAGGCGTCCAGGGTGCGGAACAGCAGCGCCACCAGGATCGCCGGCTTGATCAGCGGCAGCGTCACCTTCACCAGCCGCTGCCAGGGACCGGCGCCGTCGACCTGGGCGGCCTTGAGCAGGTCCTCGGGCACCAAGGCCAGACCGGCCAGCAGCAGCAGGGCCATGAACGGTGTGGTCTTCCACACCTCGGCCAGGATGATGACGGCCAGCGACGGAATCTGTTGGGTCAGCGGCGCACTGCCGTCGGGCAGCAGATTGGCCAGATACCCGGTGCCCGGCGTCCACGCGTAGTACCAGCTGTAGGAGGCGGCCACGGTGACGATCCCGTACGGAACGAGGATCGCGGTGCGCACCACACCCTTGCCGAAGATGGTGCGGTGCATGACCAACGCCAGGGCCATGCCGAGCACGAACTCGATGGCCACCGAGATCACCGTGATCACCGCGGTGATGACGAACGCCGTCCACCAGTACTTGTCGGTGAGGATCGTCGAATAGTTCTCGAACCAGACGAACCTGGTGTCCGCCGGGCTGGCCAGGTTGTAGCGCTGCAGGCTGAGCCAGAAGGCGTAGAGGATCGGATAGGCCGTCACGGCGAGCATCAGGATGACGGCGGGCGCGATCAGCAGGTAGGCGAGCCGGCGTTGCGCGCGGCGGTCGTCGCTGCGGGCCGCAGCATCGGCCGGAGTGCGGGCGCCCGCGGTCGTGGCGGTCACGGGATCAGCCCCTTCCCGTCGATCGCCTTCTGCACCTGATCGGTGAGCTCGTCGGCGGTCTTCTCCGGGTCGATCCGGGTGATCGGCGCCAGCGTCGCCGAGATCCGGGTGGACACCGCCTGATAGTTGGGGGTCGCCGGGCGCACCGCGGCGTTGGTCAACTGGTCGCGGATGATGGCGTACTGGGGGTACTTCTGCTGGAACGCCGGATCGGAGTACAGCGACGCGCGCACGGCGGGCAGGCCGCCCTCGATCGAGGTGTACTTCTGGTTCTCGACATCGCGGATGCAGCGCACCGCCTCGAAAGCCTCGGCGCGGTGGCGCGTCGTCGGGGCCACCGCGAGATTGAGCCCGCCGAGGGTGACCCGCGCCGGTTGGTCCGGTGTCACACCGGGATAGGGCGCGAAGCCGAACACCTCCTTGGCGGCGTCGAAGGCGATGCCGAACTGCTCGTCGGTGGGGCTGAAGGTCCCGCTGTCGTTGATGCTGCCCGCCAGTTCCGGCCTCTCGTTGAGCGGCAGGAACGGCACACCGCCCTTGACCGAGTTCTCCAACATCGAGGCGAACACGAAGGGCCAGTTGACCTCCAGCGCCGCCTTACCCTGCTCGAGGGCCAGTCGCGCGGTGCCCTCGTCGGTCTGGGTGACCGACGGATCCGCACCCGGGGCGGTGGCCACCGCCTTGATGATCTGCAACGCCTTGACCGTCGCCGCCCGGTGCTCCGGGGTGTCGGTCAGGGTGACACGCTTGCCGTCGCCGGAAAGCACCTGTCCCCCAGCGCTTTCCAGCAGGGTGTTGAACCACACCACCAAGCCCTCGTACTGCTTGGCCTGCACCGCGATCCAACTCGGTTTGCCTTCGGCGTGCAGGCGGGTCGCCTCGGCAACCATGCCGTCCCAGGTGCTGGGCGGTGGCGCGACCAAATCGGCTCGATACCAGAGCAATTGGGTGTTGGTAGTGACGGGTGCGGCATAGAGCTTGCCCCGCCACCTCGCGGTCTCCAACGGGCCCGGCAGGGTATCGGAGGTGGCGTCGGCCTCGGCGCGGCCGGCCGGATCGTCGGCGAGCGGCAGCGCCCAGCCGGCCTCGGCGAACTCGGCGGTCCACACCACGTCGAGGGCCATCACGTCCAGGGTGCGGTCGTTGCCGGTCAGCCGGCGTGCCAGCTGCAGCCGCTGGTCGTCGGCGGCCTTGGGCAGGCTTAACTGCTGGATGCGGAACCGGCCGCCCAGTTCGTCGTTGCAGCGCTTGGCCACGGCCGTGAAGGTGGCGGTCTCGCTGGCCGGGGTGTAGAGGCTGACGACCACTCCGTTGTCACCGGAACCGCAGGCCGACACCAACGAGGCGGCGCTCAGCGCGGCCACCGCGGCGGCGCCCACCCGCCGAGCGCGTCCGCCAGGGCTTGCCACGCCAGCCGTCTCCCGTCATCGACATGCCTGAGCGAACCGTGCGCAGGCCGCACCAATGCGCGGATTGTCCCGCGGGCAAACCGTAGAGCCCCGCGCGCGGGAAGTGCAACACTTTCGGCGCACGTGCGTCGCAATCGTGACCCCGGCAGAGGGTCACACGGTGGCCGAACCGAGGGCCCGGTGTGATTACGCCCCGGGCTGCGGCGGCGATAAGGTCAAGCGCGCCAGCAAATCCCGGGCCTGTTCGGCGTCCTGCGGATCGCACAGCACGTCATAACGCCCGGCGACGAGTTGCATGGTGGAGCTGAAATCTCTTGTGCCACGCGCCATCGCATACGGGATGGCCGAGGTGATCAAGCCGAAGATGACGCCGGCGACGACGCCGGTGAGCAGCGACGCCCACGGGTTGGGACTGAAGAATCCCAGCACGAGGCCGATGAAGATACCGAGCCACGCGCCGGTGATCACGCCGCCACCGAGGACCTTGGGCCAGGTCAACCGCCCGGTGACGCGCTCGACCTGCATCAGGTCGACGCCGACGATCGTCACGTGCTGCACCGGGAACTGCTGGTCGGACAGGAAATCGACCGCCTTCTGCGCCTCGGCGTAGGTCGGGTAGGAGCCGATCGGCCACCCCTTGGGCGGGGTGGGCAGGGCGACCGGGCCGCGGCGCGCCGCAGCGGCGCCGGGTGCCGCGCCGGGATTCTGGCCGGGGGCGAATGGGCTGGTCATCGGTGCTGTTTCTCCTTGTCGTTCGGTCCGGTCGACAGGTGCGCCGGCCCGTGCGGTGATTCGGTTCGTCAACTGGTCAACGCGGTACGGCGGGTGTTGGTGCCCGAGACCGATCCCACGGCGAGCCCGCCACGCGCCACCTGCACATACGCTAGGTTGATCAGCATGACAGCTCCCGGCG
>ERZ724515.1246-NODE-1246-length-10518-cov-14.552805_pt1 | contig 10518 bp, 10 predicted proteins | sample MGYA00376048_ERZ724515 | MGnify/ENA primary metagenome ERZ724515 (study PRJEB28724, sample SAMN07190885) | wastewater metagenome | isolation source: influent of sewage treatment plant in Hong Hong | place: Hong Kong | collected 2016-03-17 ... | reverse complement strand
ACCGCGACGTCGACCTGGTAGGACAGGATCGCCAGGCCGAACAGGCCGATCGAGAGGTTGATCAGGGCGGCGAAGCCCTCGGTGGCGAACTCGACGAGGGCGTTCAGGAAGGTGAACACCAGCGCGGCGTTGCGCAGCAGACGCAGCGGCCAGGCCTTGGTGGTGCGTCGCAGTGCGATCATCGCGGGCAGCGCCATCGCCAGCGTGAGCCCGGCGCTGACCAACAGGATGATGGTGGCCGGACTCTTGCCGTAGAGGTGGATCTTGAGGTGCTCGTCCTCGTAGAAGTAGTCGCCGAGGGCGATGCCCAGCGCGTGGAAGAACAGGCCGAACACCGCACCCGCCACCAGCAGCCAGCCCACCCAGGGAATCCACTTCGGGCTCCGGAACCCGTTGGGAATCAACCGGGGCGCCCACTTCTGCAGGCGGTAGAGCCGATCGCTGGCATGCCCGGCCGAGAGAACCAGGGCGCGGACATGCTCGACGTCGGAGGCCGGCGCCCCGGCCGTGCGGGCCTGCTCGAGCAGGCGCAGGCCGGTCTCGCGGCGGTGGTCGGCCAGGCCGCGGGCCACCCCGTCGGCGGCGATCGAGGTGGCCGACGCGAGGCACTCGCGGGCCGACAGCGGCCGGATGACCCGCACGATGCGGGCACCGACCAGGATCAGGCACACGAGGATGTACATGATCTCGGCAGACGGGCCGTAGAAGTAGTCGTTGTCCTTGGTGACGAACTTGCCCACCTCGTCGAGGAACAGGCCGAACCCGATGCCGCCCATCACCACCGTCAGCACCCGCGCACCGGACCCGAGGGCCATCCAGCCGGTCAGCAGCGCCAGCATCATCAGCGCGCCACCCCACAGCGCGTGCGCGATGTGCAGGTCGCCGCCCCCGATCTGCGGGTAGCCGGTGAGCTCGAGATACAGCCGGGTCAACAGGATCGTCGCGATGGCGATGATGACGAAGGCCTCCGCCGAAGACGCCCCGACGGCGTTACGGGTGATCGGCCCGCGGCGGGTAATGGGGTGATCGTTCATGCAATCTCCGATCGCGCGGATGTTAACCACTGGTCGTGACGGGTATGACAATTGCCATGTCGGTCGATGATCGCCCAGATTCGATCGGTGCGCCCAAGCGCATCGCCGACATCGCGCGCGACCTTTACGAGCGCAAGACCCTGGACGGCAACGTCGTGGCCGAACTTGCCCAACACGCCGCCACCGAGCTGCCCGGGGTGGACTATGCGAACGTCACGGTGACCTCCGGGCGATACGAGGTGGACACGCCCTCGGCGACGCACCCGTGTGCGGTGCTGCTCGACGACATCCAGCGCAGGCACGGCGAGGGCCCGTGCCTGTCATCGGCGTGGCAGCACAAGACCATCCACGTCGCGGACCTCGAGACCGAGACGCGCTGGCCGAAGTTCCGGGCCGAGGCGCTGGCGAGCACGCCGGTGCGCAGCATCATGGGCTTCCAGCTGTTCGTCACCGGCAAGTCGATGGGATCGCTCAACGTGTTCGCCGACCGGCCGGGCGCCTTCGGGGCGGAGACCCGGCAACTGGGTTCGCTGTTCGCCACCCAGTCCGCCCTGGTGTGGGACGCGGCGCGGCGCGAGGAGCAGTTCCAGCAGGCCCTGGCAAGCCGCGACACCATCGGACAGGCCAAGGGCATGATCATGGAGCGCTATTCGATCAACGCCGGGCAGGCCTTCGAGATGCTGCGCAAGCTGTCCCACGACACCAACACCCCGCTGGCCGAGGTGGCGGCCAAGGTGGTGCGCGCCGCGGCCGCCGAGCGGCGTTGATTCAGAACTCGCGCACACAAAGTGCGAGAACACCTGTACGTGGTTTCTGATTCAGCGATCGGACTCCCGGAGGTAGGCGCAGATCACCGCGACCAGCGCCTGCTGTTCCCGGGTGGTGTCCATCGCGATCCCGGCAACCAACTGGGAGACCACCAGACCACGCAGGGTCGCCCAGATCAGGTCGGCAACCGCGATGGCATGCGGGCCGTCCAGGCCCTCGGCGAGATCGCGACTCAGATCGGCGACGGCCTGTTGCAGCTGACCGAGGTGGCGGGTGGCCCGCTTGTCGCGCATCGCCCGGGTCGCGATGAGGATCTCCAGCGAGGCGCGAGAGTCGTCGCTGGAGAACACTTTCCACGCCGCCTCGACCACCAGGCGGACCCGCTCGTCCCGGGCGACGTTCTCCGACGGCGCGGGCAACGCCCGCAGCACACCGAGGAGTTCGGCCAGCCCGCGGTCCACCACCGCCATCAGCAGGCCGTCCCGGTCGCCGAAGTGGTACTGCACCACACCCCAGGTCACCCCCGCCCGCTCGGCGATGTGCTTGGCGCTCGCCGCGGCGAAGCCCTCCTCGATGACGCAGCGCACGGTTTCGTCGAGGACGCGTTCCCGGGTGCGCTCCGCACGCACCTGGCTGCCACTGGCCGGGCGCCGCGGGGCGATCTTGGGTGCGATCGTCACCACATCACCGCGTCGGCGTGGGCCGTCGGCAGGTCCTTGACCGCCATCAGCCCCGGGGGTGCTGCACACACATCGTGGATCGCGTTGACGGCGCGCGCCGCGGTGGAGATGACACCGCCCTGGTTGTGGTCGACGCCGTCGAGGCCGAGATGGGTGTTGATCTCCACGCCGGGATTGCCGCGCACCACGACTCGGTGCACGCCGGGCCTGCCGTCCGGCGGGGTCGGCCAGTGCGGCGCGGCCGCGGCGGTCAACCGGTTGACGTGCTCCATGGTGATCACCGGTTGGCCGTCGCGGATGCCCTCCACCGCGAACCGGACCGCGGCCACATGACCGGGCGGGACGGTCATCATCGTGCACTCGATCTGCTCGGGGGTCACCCAGCTTTCGTGCCGCTCGCGGACCTCGTCGAGGGTGACGTCGAGGACGTCGGCCAGCGACCGGACCTGGCCACCCCACAGCGAGGCGAGCACCCCGGGGGCGAACATGATGGGCGTGTGATCCGGCGTCGTGCCGAAGCCGAAACTGACACCGGTGAATTCGGCGTCGTCGTAGCTGCCGTAGTCGCAGATCTCCGAGACGGTGACGGCGGTGGCCCGCCCGGCGAGCGTCAGCGCGGTGTAGACCAGGCTGTCGCCGGAGAACCCGGGATCCACACCGTTGATGTAGAGCGAGGTGCCGCCGATCTGGCAGGCCTTGGCCAGCGGCTCGCGCATCCACGCGTCCGCCTGATGGGGGGCCACCAGCCACACCATCGAGGTCCCGACGACGTTGGTGCCGGCGCGCAGGAACCGGGAGATCTCCTCGATGGCCTGCTGCGGGCGCATCTCGGCCTGCGAGGTGTAGACCACGCAGTCGGCCCCGAGCGCGACCAGCGCGTCGATATCGTCGGTGGCCAGGATCCCGGTCGGTTGGTCCAGCCCACACAGTTCGGCGGCGTCGCGTCCCACCTTGTCCGCGGCGTGGGCGTGCATGCCCACCAGCCGCAGATCCGGCCGTTCGATGATCAGCCGCAGGGCGTGGCGGCCGACGTTACCGGTGGAGAACTGGATGACGTTTTTCACAGTAGGTCCGTAATGGTCTTGAGGCCGGCTTCGTAGAGCACGCCGGGCAGCATGCCGCCGTCGACCTCGATGGTGGTCCCGTTGATGAAATCGGCTGCGCCACTGCACAAGAACACCACCGCGCGGCCGACCTCGGCGGGTTCACCGGCGCGATGCAGCGGGACGTCGCGGAAGTACCGCTCCCCCGTCGGGTCGTCCTTGGGCAGCACGAACGACTTGAAGTTGTCGGTCATGGTCGGTCCCAGCGCCAGGCAGTTCACCCGCGCGTGCGGCCCCCACTCCTCGGCCAGCGAACGGGTCATGTGGTTGAGCCCGGACTTCGCCGCACCGTAGGACACCAGGGTCGGGGATCCGGCGGGGTGTCCGGCGCCGCTGGAGATGTTGATGATCGAGCCGGTGCCGTCCTGACCGCGCATCTGGCGGAACACCCGGATGGCGAACCACAGCGGGCTGATCAGGTTCATCTGGATCGCGAACTGGTGGAACAGTACGGTGCGCTCGAAATCGTCACCCCCGCGCGGGGCGCCCTGGATGCGTTGCACGAGTTCGGGAACGTCCTCGACGTGCGGTGTGGGCACGGTGCCGCCGGCGTTGTTCACCAGGATGTCGATGCGGCCGTGGTCGGCCACCACCCCCGCGACGAACTCGTCGATGGCCCGGTAGTCACCCTGGTCGCACACCCGCTGCGAGGACCGGGCCAACCAGTCGGGATGCTCGTCGGCGCCGGGAATGGTGTCCAGCGGTCCGCGCGAGCAGCCGATGACCGTCGCGCCGGCGCGCAGCAACTCGTGGGCGATGCCCAGGCCGACCCCGCGGCTGGTGCCGGTGACGATCGCGACCTTGCCGTCCAGTGGTGGTGAGACATCGCTCACAGTGCCGCTCCTCCCGCCCTCGCCGAGTTCTCATTGAGCGTTCAATATGATTACATGCTCAATGTTATTGGGGCAATGACCTGAGAGGCAGCCGCATGGGCCTGCGCGGAGAAGCCGCCATCGTCGGGTACACCGAACTTCCCGCCACCAAGAAGCCGGCCGGGCCGCCGGAGTTCACCCTCGAGCAATGGGCCCGGCTGGCCGCCGCCGCCCTGGCCGACGCCGGCTTGTCGGCCGCTGACGTCGACGGCATCTGCACCGGTCACCTGCAGGAGTCGCAGATCTTCGTCCCCTCGACGGTCATCGAATACCTCGGCGTGAAGACGAATTTCGCCGAGCTGGTCGACCTCGGTGGGGCCAGCGCCGTCGCGATGGTGTGGCGCGCCGCGGCCGCCATCGAGCTGGGCCTGTGCAACGCGGTGTTGTGCGTGGTTCCGGCGACGCCGCTGACCCCGGTGACCGAGAAGCGCCCGCCCGACTTCGGCGACATGTTGTACTTCGGCGCCTCGAGCAACCGGTACGGCTCACCGCAGGCCGAGTTCGAAATCCCCTACGGCAACCTGGGACAGAACGGCCCGTACGGGCAGGTCGCCACGCTCTACGGCGCCACCTACGGCTACGACGAACGGGCGATGGCCAAGATCAGCGTCGACCAGCGGGTCAACGCCAACCACACCCCCGGCGCCATCTTCGAACACGAGCCGATCACGGTCGACGACGTCGTCAACAGCCCGGTGATCGCGTCCCCGCTGCACATGCTCGAGATCGTGATGCCGGTGATGGGCGGCGCGGCGGTGCTGGTGACCGGCGCCGATCTCGCGCGGCGTTCGCGGAATCGCCCGGTGTGGATCAAGGGGTTCGGCGAACGGGTGCCCTACAAGACGCCCACCTACGCCCAGGAGCTGCTGGCCACCCCGATGATCAAGGCCGCCGCCTCGGCATTCTCGATGGCCGCCCTCACCCCCGCCGACATGGACATGGTGTCGATCTACGACTGCTACACCATCACGGCGTTGCTGAGCCTGGAGGACGCCGGGTTCTGCGAGAAGGGCAAGGGCCTGCAGTTCGTCACCGAACACGACCTGACCTTCCGCGGTGACTTCCCGATGAACACCTCCGGCGGCCAACTCGGCTACGGCCAGGCCGGCCTGGCCGGTGGGATGCATCACGTCTGCGACGCCACCCGCCAGATCATGGGTCGCTCCGGGGCGACCCAGGTGGCCGAGTGCAACCGGGCGTTCGTCTCCGGCAACGGCGGCATCCTGAGCGAGCAGACCACTCTCGTGCTGGAAGGGGACTAGCCGTGGGCTTCACTCAGCGGTTCACCAGGCCGATGCCGATCCCGACGCCGACGGCCAAGCCGTTCTGGGATGGTTTGGCAGAGCACAGGATTCGTATCCAGTACTCCCCCTCGAGCGACCGGTACGTGTTCTATCCGCGAGTGCTGGCACCCGGCACGCTGGCCGACGACCTGCACTGGCGGGAGATCTCGGGTGCCGCCTCGCTGTACACCTTCACCGTGGCCTACCGGCCGGTGGCTCCGCACTTCGCCGGCGATGTGCCGCAGATCCTGGCCGTGGTGCAGTGGGACGAGGGCCCGCGCTTCTCCACCGAGATCGTCAATGCGGATCCGGCCGATGTCCACGTCGGAATGCGGCTGCGGCCGGTGTTTTTCGATTATCCGGAGGACGGGGTCACGATGCTGCGCTACGAGCCGGCGTGATCCTCAGCGGACGGCGGCGCCGGCCTTGGCGCGGGCCTTGACGTTGTCGAAGCGCAGGCAGACCGTGGTGCCGAGCTTGGAGGTGTCGATGGTTAGATCGTCGGCCAGGGCGCGCATCAGCGGTATCCCACGCCCCCGGGTGCGGCCGCGGGTGGCGGGGTCGGGTTCGCGCCAGCAGCCCTGATCGGTGATGGTCACCGTCAACGTGGCCGCCTCGCTGTTCTGCACCGCCTCCACGTCGATCGTGCCGACGCCGTTGTTTTTCAGGTAGGCGAATTCGGCGGCATTCGCCAGCGCCTCGTTAACGGCGAGCACGACGTCGCTGAATCGGATGGCGTTCAGGTCCACTCGCCGGCCCAGCCAGGCGGCGAACTCATTGCGCACATGCCCGGCCGCGTAGGGGTCGGCCGTGAATTCATTGAACGCGAACCGATTGCCGTCGGAGCTCGGACATGGGTAGATCGGTGTCGTCATGGCGAGGGCTCGTATACCCAACTGCTTGAGCGGCTACGCGCCGAGTGCGTCGCGCGCCTCGGCCAGGGTGGGATAGAGCCCGATGATGTCGGCAAGACCGATCAGGGTGAGCGGCCTGCTGGTTGCGGGCCCGCTCGCCACGACACCGAACCGGATGTCGGATGCGGCCTGCTCGCGAGCGGCCACCAGCACTCCCATGCCCGCGGAGGCAAGGAATTCGACCTCGCTGAGGTCGACGATGATCGCCGCCGGATTCCGTTTCAGCGAAGTGGTGAGGCTCGCCTCCAGATGCGGGGAGGTCAGCATGTCGACGACCCCGGAAGCGGAGACGACGACGGTGCGGCCGAACCACTCTTCGTTGATCACGCAGCCGGCGTCGGCCGCCGTGGTGACGTTGTCGGTGGTGGCAGTGGCTTGCTCGTCCAAGATTCACACCTCACTGGGCAGCACGACAATGCGTGCTTGGAGTTACGTCATGCCTGCAAGGCTGCCGTCTGAACCTGGCAAGAACTTTTCAGGGTTCTGCGTCGATCTGCTTGCGACGCGGGGTCTGCGCCCGAACACATTCGCGGCGAGACCCTCCAAGGCTAGCGCATATCGGCGGCCGAGACCCGTTCCAGCAGCGCGACCTCGTCGTCGGGCCGCGCTGCCGGAACCGGTCCAGCCAGGTCAGGCGCCGACTACAGGGTGATGACAGAGGAGATGTCGATGGTGTTGTGGTCATCACGGACCCGCACGGTGTAGTCGCCCTTTGCGGGAGCGTCAATTACGAAGACCGCCCACTTGTCCACGTTGTCCCCGATCCGCAGCAGTTCGTCGTCCCATTCGCTGCGGGCATCGGCGACGACGGTCTTGCCGGTCGGCGACGTCACCGACAGGGCGCCGGTGGCGATGAATCCGCCGTCGCCGCAGAAGCTTCCGCCCGGTGTGCACTGAGCAAGAATCTCCACCCAGAGTTCGTAACGGTCCTTCTCCCCCTTCTGATAGCTCGGCCACAGATAGGCGTTCTTGAGTTCGATCGACGGCGAGGTTCCCACGATCTGACCGACCGGAATGCCCCGCGGTTCCAGGCTGCTGACCGCGGATCCGCCGGCGAACGGGATCTTCGTCTGGTTGGCGTCGGTCTGGCCGTACACCAGTGTCACGCTGTCGATCACATCGTCGAGGCTCGTCATGTTCTTGGGCACCTTGATCGAGGCGGTCGCCGAACCCGGGGCCTTCGCCCCCGGCGCGACCTGGGGACTGTCGAAGTCCAGCTTCACCACTGCCCCGTTGACCTCGAGGTAGCCCGTGCGGTCCGGATCCGGATCACCGTTCTTGTCCTGCCCGGGAACGTGAGTGGCATTCACCATGTCCTGGTAGGACAGGTCGATGTCGAACCTGATCGACGGCCCGACGATTGGAGAGGTCTCCGACGACAGCCCTGACGAATTGGTCGACGTCGACGGTGCCGACGACGAATCCTGTTCGCTTGCAGTCACTTTGTCGACGGTGATGGCGAATCCGTCATACCAGCCGGTCTTGTTGACGACCCGGCTCACTGTGGCCGGGGCACTCGACGAGGCGCTCGACGTCGATGCCGCCGCCGACTCCGTCACCGACGCGGACGACGTCGAGGACGCCGCGCTCGCCGGCCCGCGGTGGGCGCATCCCACCAGCAGGGCCACCACAGACGCACTCGCCGCCGCGATTCCGATCGCCTTGGACGTCATTTCAAACTCCTTCAAACAAGTTGGTCGGCTGCGCACATGGCAACCCGACGCGGAACAGCGTCACTGGATGGATGGGGATGGGAGCGCGGGTGTTACGGAAACGTGCGATGCCTGCTAACTGCCGGGCACCTGGCTAGCGCATCGGGGCCGCAAGGGTGCCGGTGCCGAAAAGTGTCACGAACCACCCCGGTGTGCGCTCTTACCGGTGGAAAGAGCCGAAACACAGCAAGGAGCCCGCGATGACCACTGCGTTCCAGCGACCGACCCCGTCCCGCCATCGGCCGACGGGCCCCGGTGAGTACCGGGGCCATCGGATGCCCGCGGTACCGCTACGAGTTCCGTATCGGCCGACGTCGGGGCTGGCGCGGCCGACCGTCCCGTCGCCGGATTCCGCGCCGATCCGGCCGGCGGTACGCACGAACGCCAAGGTGTCCTTCCAATGCGGCTACCACATCGTGTGGTGCACCCAGTACCGCGCGGCCGTCATCGACGAGGCGGTCGGCGAGCGACTCAAGGAGGTCGTCGCCGAGGTACTCACCGAGAAGGGTGCGTGGCTGGTCGAGGTGAAGGTCGCTGCCAACCACGTCTACCTGGTCGTGGAGGTCGCACCGCAGTTGGGTGTCCACCGGTTGGTGAAAGCGATGAAGGCGGCGTCATCGCGTGCGCTGCGCCAGGAATTCCCCTCCCTGCGCTCGCGATTGCCATCGCTGTGGACCAACTCGTACCACGTCAGCACCGTGGGAAGCCCGGCGTCGGCGGCGATGGTCGCGCAGTATGTCTCCGCGCAGCGCACGCGGGACAGCCGGCGCGAGGACCCGGACCACGACCGGCAGCGCGGGGCCGGCTGAGAACGTCGACGCGGCGTATGACGGCCCGTTCGCTCGTATGCTGCGGGTATGTCCGATGTCGCTACACAAACGCTGCCGCCGGGACCCCGGCTCCCTCCGGCGGTGCAGGCGGCGCTGATGTGGCGGTACTGGCCCCGCTTCGTGCTGGCCTGCCGCCGCCGCTACGGCGGAATCTTCACGCTGCGGGTGGCCTCCATGGGAACAGTCGTCTACCTGGACGACCGCGACGAGATCAAGAAGATCTTCGCCGGAGAGCCGGCGAAATTCCATGCCGGCGAAGCGAACTCGATGCTGACCGGCCTGCTGGGCCCGGACTCGGTGCTGGTGGTCGACGAGGAGGTGCACCGGGATCGGCGGCGGTTGATGCTCGAGCCGTTCCACCGTGAGGCGGTGGCCAGGCAAGCGGGGCTGATGGCCGAGATCGCCGCCGAGAACATCGCGACCTGGCCGGTCGGCAACGCCTTCGCCGTGGCGCCGCGCATGTCGCAGATCACCCTGGAGGTGATCCTGCGGACCGTCATCGGGGCCACCGACCCCGAACGCCTGGTGGCCCTGCGCGAGGTGATGCCGCGCCTGCTGAACCTGAGCGCATTCCAGCTGCTGGCCGTCGCCAGCCCCAAATTGCTGCGCAGGTGGCCCTGGCGCGGGGTACAGCGACGGATCGCCGAGGCCGACCGCCTGCTCTACGCCGAGATCGCCGACCGCCGCGCCGACCCCGACCTGGCCACCCGATGCGATGCGCTGTCCATGCTGGTCCGCGCCGCCGACCAGGACGGACGCCGGATGTCCGACTCGGAGCTACGTGATCAGCTGATGACGCTGCTGGTGGCCGGGCACGACACCACCGCAACCGGCCTGTCATGGGCGCTGGAGCGTCTGACCCGTGACCCAGGGGTGCTGGCCAGGGCGGTCCACGCCGCCGAGGCCAGCGCGGCGGGTGATGCCGACGGTGACGAGTACCTGGACGCGGTGGCCAAGGAGACGTTGCGGGTGCGTCCGGTGGTGTTCGACGTCGGCCGCATCCTGACCGCGCCGATCGACCTCGCCGGCTACCGCCTGCCCGCCGGGGTGATGGTGGCCCCGGGCATCGGGTTGGTGCACGCCGATGCGCGCGTCTACCCCGACCCGGAGCGGTTCGATCCGGACCGGATGGTGGGCGCCACGCTTAGCCCGACAACGTGGTTGCCGTTCGGCGGCGGGGCACGCCGCTGTTTGGGCGCGACCTTCGCCATGGCCGAGATGCGGGTGGTGTTGCGGGAGGTGTTGCTGCGTACCGAGCTGGTGACCACCGCGTCGCCCGGTGAACGCCAGCGGGTCAAGCACGTGATCCTCACGCCGCACCG
>ERZ724515.1238-NODE-1238-length-10554-cov-4.014859_pt1 | contig 10554 bp, 6 predicted proteins | sample MGYA00376048_ERZ724515 | MGnify/ENA primary metagenome ERZ724515 (study PRJEB28724, sample SAMN07190885) | wastewater metagenome | isolation source: influent of sewage treatment plant in Hong Hong | place: Hong Kong | collected 2016-03-17 ... | reverse complement strand
GCGCTGTACACGACCAATGTATTGAATCAACTTGCCTTTGAAAGAAAAAGGATACGCCAAAAATAAAGAACTAATATTCGATAAATCCGAACCTTCGCCAAAATATTGTCCAGTGGTAATTAATATTTGAAAATTGCCTTGTTGCAGAGTTTGCCATTTTGATTTCCTATTGTTTTCAGAATCATCTCCGCTTAAAGTAACGACTTCATAAGATTGCTTCAGGAAAAGATAAAGCGTGTTAATATGTTCCCTTCTTTCCGTGATAATGGCAATTCGTTTTCCTTTTTGGATTTCATTTTTAATGTCATTCAGAATCAATTTATTCCTTTCGGAATCGTGAACCAGAATCTTTGAAAGTGTTTCAAAATTGTCTGTTTTGGAATTGAATGGTACATCTAAATTCGTAGTTCTGACAATGATTTGTGCGTGCTGGAAGTTTTCTATTTCGTTAGATGTAATTTCTGAAATGATTTCCCCAATAAATGCAAAAATCAGTTTATCATCATTGTATTTTCGGAATGGAGTTGCCGTCAATCCGTAAAGATAAAATGTGTTTAATTTTTCAATGCTATTGCGAAAAGTTTCAGCAGGAATATGGTGGCATTCATCCACCAAAATAGTTCCGAATTGATTTTGAATTTGCTCAATTTGTTTTTGTAAACTTTGAATAGTTGCGATGGTAATTTGTTTTCCAATTTTTGTTTTGCCTTGTCCAATAATCCCAATTTCTTGTTTAGGAATTCCAAGAAAAGCCTGAACTCTTTCCTGCCATTGTTCTAACAATTGTTTGCGATGGACAACAATTAAAGCTGGTTGTCTTTTGTCTGCAATAATCTTCAAACCCATAATCGTTTTGCCAGAAGCTGGTGGAGCAACGATAACACCGAAATCCTTTTTCGAAACAGATTCAATAGATTTTTCTTGATGATTTCTCAATGTTGCATTGAACGTATACGAGATTTCGTTTCTCAATTTTCGATTGTCCTGAAAATCAAATTCCAAATTTTGCTCTTTGCAAAACCGAAGCAATTTTCCTATAAAACCTCTTGGAATAATAATTTGATTTTCCGTTTCTTCCACGAGTTTAAAATACTTTTCCGTTCCGAACGTATTTTTACCTGATTTCTTCTTGATGAAATATTCGGAATTTGCGAAATTCAATTCTTCTTTGAGGAAATTAATAAGCGGAGTTGTCAATCCATCTCTCTGAACACTTATATTTTGTTGAAGCAAAATCGTCAATTTCCCATTGTTGTTTTTGGGAATTGGGAGATTTTGATAGGTAGAAATTTCTTGATATAATTTGTCTAAAATTTCTATCGAAACTCGTCCTATTTCATTTAAAAATTGCCATTGATTTGGATAAGGTTCAAAATTTTCGGGATTGATAAAACAACTATTCCCCTCTTCCATTGCAGGTTTGAAAAATGGCAAAGCAATCAAATTTCCCAAACCTTTTCCCGAAAGAAAATCCTGATTTGGAAACAATCTATCGAAACTGGAACTTTTATCAAACATTGAAAACGCTCCCGATTGTTCTAAAATCGAAATGAAAATTTTTCTGCTTCGGATTGCAGGGTAAGCCCTATCAAAAAAGACCCAAACGTGTCCTCCGTTTCCAGAACGGGAACGCTCCAAATAGGCAGGAATGCTTTGCTCTTTGCAAGCGTTTAAGAAATTGATGGCTTCTACTGTCCAATTTTGCTTATCAAAATCAGCCACCAAAAACCAAGATGTATTATCCTGCAACAATGGATAAACTCCAATTTGTTGAACACCGTTTAAGTGTTTTTGAATTTCGTTATCAGTAAGTGGTAAATAATTTTTGTGTGGATAATTTGCAAATGTTCCGCCATTCATTTTATGAATGCGATATTGATATGGATCATAATGATAAGCGGGCATATATCCAGACTTTCCCGTTTTCTCCCAACGAATGGCGAACACATCTTCACGTCCTATAAATAAAGATTTTAAAAATTGTATTTGGTTTAGTAATTCCATTCATTTCAAATTCTTTAATAAGATTTTTCCAAATCTTTATTTTTCGGTAATTTATCCTTTCCAATCATATTTTATCGTATCGCAACCACACCTTATTTTCTTTGCAACGTTGTCATAGTTTTTCAATGAAACTTTTGGTCGGGTGCAAGTTATTTCCTGACAATAAAATATTGTTTCAAGTTCTTTTATGTCCGCCCAAAATGCTTTTAAGTCTCCAAGTTTAGGATTAAATGGATTGTCGTGAGACAATAAATTTCCAAGTAATGAAGAACTAGCTACACGTTCAATAATTGGAACTTTTGCTTTTATGTCTTGTCCACCATTTTTGTTGATTTTTGATTTCAATTCATTCAATAATTCATCGGGCATTCTCTTTTCGTTATCGTAATTTGTCCTATAACTAACTTTTACATCTAAATTAAGTGCAATATCCTTCAATTTGGCTTCTAAATATTTACGAATTGGATTTCCAAGCGCTTCAATAGAACTGTTAGAAAGTTCCTGTTCAATAAATTCTTTCAGGTCGCTTGGTTTTTCTTCAAGATGTGTTCCTTTTGCTTCGGTCCATTTAATTTCACCTATAGTCCAACCTTTCTTTTTGGCTAATTGTTGAACATAACTAAACCATTCAGCTTCGTGAGTTAAGAGAATAAATTGATAATCGGAAAATTTTTCAAACAACAAGTCCGCAAATCGTTTTCTGTGCGTGGAATCAAAACTTGAAATTACATCATCTAATACAATAAATTTATTTTCTTTATTGAATGCAATTACCGATGCTAAGAAGAATGAAATGCCAAAACAGTTCAAATGTGATTCACTGAAATACTTTTGCGGTGGTGAAACCCATTCATTATTGTATTTATATTCAATCGTGATACCGTTTAGTTCATCATCTTCGCCAATAGTTACAATCCTGATTTCGTGAAATTGTTCATCAGGATTCATATATTGATAAAAGTCGTTTATGTATGAAGAAAACGTATTTATAAAACTTTCCAATCCTTCTTTTTGCCGTTTTACAAACTCGTTGTAAATAAGTTCCAAAGAATTTTTCTGATATTCTAATTTGCTTTTGTCTTTTTCAAATCGTTTGATTTTCAAAAAAGCATCTTTTGCAGCCGAAATATTTGCGTAAAGTTCGGTTGATTTATCATTTTTTATTGCAGTTTGAATTGCTTCAAATCTTGAATAAATCTGTTTTTGAATTTTGAAATCATCTTCCGTTAAAAGCAAAGTGTCGTTTGTTGGAAGTTTATTCCCTGAAGTAACCTTTTCATTAGATGTTTTTTGATATTCAGTTAACTTGGTGCTTAAATTACTTATTGCCTTTTTAATACTTTCATTTTCCTGTTCGTTCAAAAGGGAATTGTTAGATGTGAGTTCAAGTCGTTTTAAACGTTCTGTGATTATATCGGAAACAGATTTTTTAGCAGTATCAAATGTGACTTTCTTTTTAGATGATTCTTCAATTTCTTTTAATCTTCGTTGAATATCCGTTTTTAAATCCTCAAGATTTTTTTCTTGTAGGCATAATGGGCAATTATCCTCTTTATGATATTTCTTTGAAATTACAGTCTCGCCTGTCTTCAATAGTTCAGCCAAAAAAGTTTGCATAATGCTTTGAACATCTTCGGCAATTTTATTGAACTCGGAAAAGTATTTTTGATATTCTCCGTCAATAAAAAATATTTCGCTTTTAAGTGTTGAAAGTGCTTTATTAGTGTTTTCTAAAAATTGAAGTTCGGTAATTTGTTTAGTATTCGCAGGTTTTTTGATGTGATTCAAAACCTTGTCAATATCTTCAATTGAGCTTACTATAATTCCTGCTTTTAAGGGTTCAATAATTTCGTTTATCTTTTCAAACAAATTATTTTCTTGGCTGACTGCTGCACCAATTTTTGCAATTAATGTTTGCTTTTCGTTGTTGATTTGTGTCTCAAAGTTTTGAGTTTTTATCTCTGATTTGATTGAGTTAAATGCTTTTCTTAAAACATCTTTTGTTTTGTTTACTTCTGAAAAACCAATAATGTTAGATAAATGTTCTTGTTTTTCTCCTTTCGTTTTGTCTATAAAACCTCGCAAAAATTGGTGTCTAAGTAATAGGTTTTCATTTTGAGAAGCGGAATAGTATTTCTGAAAATCATCAGACGAATTGGATATTTCATATGTTAGCTTTCCTCTTTTTTTAAATAAATTCTTAGTAGCATCAATTGCATTTCTTTTGTATGAAATAGCAATAGAAGCGACATCAGTATCTTTCTGATAAGAATTTCGCAAAGCATCTTTCAAATCAATTTCACTACCTGATAAATGCGAAACTTTGTCAGTATAAAACCATTCAATAGCATCAGAAATACTACTTTTTCCAGTGCCATTATCACCATAAAGCAAAACAGATTTTTCATTCAGTGGTAATGAAATAGAATCTTTTATTCCTCTAATTCCTGCGATTGATATGCTTTTAATTTTCGTTGTCATTTTATTTCTCAGTTCTTATTTTTAAAAGTTCATTAACCGCATTCTTGTCGGTTAATTTCCCGTTGGTGTATAATTTAGCCAAACTATCGGCAATCGTTTTATCAACGTTTTCAATAGTTGAAATTTCCTTAAAAAAATCATCTAAAATTTCTTTGCCCGATTTTACTTTATTTTCTTCCATTGTATTTTTATTTGAAGTAACTCCAATCAATTTTAAAATCTGTTTTAGGCGTATTATTTAGTATTTCAAATCCTGTTTTGTTATTGCAAATCGGATATACGCCATAATGCTCTACAAAATTCAAAATGAAATAGCTTTCTAAATCCTCTACTCTGAAATCCCAAATATTTCGTAACATTTCAATATTTATGTAAGTAAACCAAAGCTGTTCAACTTTTCTATAATTAACTAATCCAACATTTTTTGATTTACCTTCAAAGTGCCCAATTAATCTATTTCCAATACTGTTTGTTCTTTTCTCGCTCATTCCAATGTAAAGCAACTTTGATTTATCAAATGGGTATTGAACTTGAATCGTAGAGCTAAAGATGAAATACAAACCTCTAATACCATTTAATGGTTTAATATTTTTTGCCTCAAATGGCATTGGACTATCGAAATAGATGTCAACATTATCTGAAAAAATCATTTTTTTACTTTTATTAATTTCTATTCAACCTTCTATTAGACAATTTCTTCCAAATTCTGTCAGCCATATCAACTTCTTCTTTTGAAAAACCATAGTTATTCATCAAAATTTCTTTATTGGTAATTTCAAGAATTTTATCTATGCTTTCTTTTGTACGAATCATATTGTCAATAGTTTCAACAAGGGTTTCGTTTGACTTATGATATGGGAGAAATATATTTTCTACTTCACTCGGCATAAGTTCCAAAACACCTCCTCCGTGACTTCTTCCTGAAATTTCGGCAAATGCAAAGGATAATGAATTGTAATAACTTGCTGTAAAAGCCTTTAGATTAACGTCTTTTTTGATACTTACCCGATGCATTGTATCGGTTGTATATGCTTTTGCATCATTAATGATAAGTTTTGGATAAAGGTGATTTCTCCTTATAAAAAGAGCATCAGAAATTTTAAGAGAGGGTATAATCTGCCATTCATCCCTTATTCCACACTTATATCCTTTATTTATTCCTTCTTCAATACCATACTCTAAATAATCTCTTGCACCTAATGAACCATTTAAATCGTTCATTTTAGGAAAAGTAAGTAGATGCGTACGAGCCTGAATATCTCTGTTTTTCTTCCAATCTTCTTCTGTGAAAATTAAGCTTGGCACTTGTACACTTCTACCCACTAGTGGCTTTGCATATTTTTCTAAATCATAAAATTGAACAGTTGCCAATGGAACTGTAAAAAACGGATTAGAGCCTGTTGTTATTCCTACTTCAACATCTGCATACTTGCCCAATTTTGGAACTCTTTTACTTTCCTGCAATTTTTCTAAAAAATCTATTTCATCTTGCTCTAGAAAATAAAATGTCCACTTATTGGTTTTAAAATCTATTTTTTTCTGAGGATTTTTAAGCTTTAAAATATCTAAATTTTTCAAACTTTCAGCATTTCGCAATTCTAAATGTTCAATTTTATGAGAGCTTGTTCCGTCTTTTTCGCAAAGTAGTAAAACAACTTCTTGTTGAATTTCAGGAAAAACTAGTTTTTCAAAAGAGACAATATTTATTTTATTGTAAAAATGAGCTAAAAATTCCCTTAATTGTTGAGCATAAGAAACTTGTAGAAGTTCAGCTGGAAGAACAAATGCTATTTTACCTTTTTCTTTTAATAACTGACTTGAACCCACTACAAATGAAACCCAAGCATTTGTTAGTTTTGTATACTTAAGACCTGATTTTCTAAAAATTTGTTCAGCAAGAGTTTGTTGATCCTTGCTGAAATATTGATATCTGATATACGGAGGATTCCCAATGATTAAATCAAATTTATCTCTTGTTGTCAAGCAATAGTTATGAAAATCATCATTAACAATGAAAGAATTTTCCAAATCTATCGACAAAGCTTTCTGATATTCGGTTTCGTCAAATTCTACTGCTGAAATAGAATTATAAGGAATGTTCTTTTCTTTCATTATTTGAAGAAAAACACCATCACCACAGCTGGGTTCTAATATATCCATTTCCTTATTGCCATTTATTGCCCATTTCAAGATAAAATCAGCAATATCTTTTGGAGTATAAAATCCTCCTCGCAACTTTTCTTTACTGGCTTCATTAATCAGCACCATAACTTTCATTTATTTTTGGGATAAGACTATCTTCTTCTCCAAGGTTATATAATCTTTTCAGTAATAAATCCATTTCTCTTTTCTTCATTGAAAACTGCCTTTGTAGAGGAATAAGTCGTCTATTATTATTTTGAGTATTATCAATACTTTCCTGTAATTGAATTAATTCTTGTTGCAATAATGCAATATCATCGTGCAACGTTTTCTCATCAATGTTTTCAAAATCAATCTTCCGTATTGGTAGTTTCTTAAGAACTTTTGTTCCTCTTGCAATAAATCCACCTCTAAATACTTCTCCATAAAGTGAAGCGAACCATTCTGAATATTTTGAATTCAATAGTGCCTGTATATAGTATATAGAATAAGGCGTACGTTCTGGCATAGTAATCATACAATATCCAGCTGTTCCACCTGATGAGATAAAAGTATGATTGGTGTCTATTGCATATTTATCTCCTTGAGATAATACGCCAACAACTATTTTCGCAGGAACATCGCATTTATCCAAACTTTGATGACGTCCAAATCGATACCATTCATTTTCTGTTTCTGGCACGGGTTTAATATCCCTACCTTCCAATCTAGATTTATATGTATCTAAAAAGCTAAATGTTTCAGGATAATCTCTTTGTAAAGCCCGAATGTCGACAAAATTTATATTTCCATTTTCGTTTTTATAGGGATAAATAACAAATGAATTTGGTTTCAACTTTCTGTAAGTATTGAGATTGTCAACACCTCTTGATGTTTGGAAATATGGTCTTGTTAATTCTTTCTCAATTTTCCACTCTGATTCATCAAGATTGAAAAACAGGTAATTATCATCTTCTCTTGTTGGTGTGTGAATGTATATATCATTTTTACTGGTTTGTATTCCATTAAAAATATTTTCGCTTCCAATTAAACTTCCCAATTCTATACTTTGAGATGAAATATCGTAAAACAGTGATTTTAACTGATTGGGCATTAGAATCCAAGTTTCTTCATTTAGACTTGAAAATTCAACACCATCATAATTTACTGTATAGTTTTTAGCTTTCCAATTTTCTAATTTTTCTACTTCGTGGTAAAGTAGAGAGTTTTGGTCAGTCTTTTTCAAAATTAGAATACAGGTATAGGTGGTCTTATCCTTAAAAATTTGATTTGCTCCAAATGAAATAATTTTTTCAACTGCCTTTTTATCGGAAAGCAATCCTCTCAATTTTTTTCCTGCACCAACTTTTGCAAACTTACTCGGAATAATATACCCAAGAACTCCATTAGAATTAAGTAAGTTAAAACCTCTTTCAATAAATAGAAAATATTTATCAAATTGCATATATGAAGAATCAAAAAATTCTTTATAAATAGGAAGTTCTAGTGGAGTAAAACGCTTAATGTGTTCGGTAGCCATATAAGGAGGATTCCCTACAATAACATCAAATTTTTCTTCTCCAAAATCAAATGGATTAATATATTCTATATCGCTTTGATTCGTTTTCGTAGAATCAACTAAACTATTTCCATAATGAATATTTTCATCTAAATTTGGAAGAGCAGGATGCGTTATACTATCATTGTTTTCATCTTCTAACAATTTTAGAAGAAGTCCAAACTTACAAGCTTCAACAGCGTTGAAATCTTTATCAATTCCAAAAATACATTGCAATAGAATCCGTTTCTTATATTCAAATTTCAGTTTGTAACTGTTAACTCCAGTTTGTACAAGTTGTGATTGGTCGTTTACTATAAAATAATCGACTAAAATATCCTGTAAAAGTTGATATGCCTCAAGTAAAAACGCTCCAGAGCCACAAGCTATATCAGCAAATTTTGAATTCAGTATCTCGCCTGCTGATTTACCCTCGCAGTATTTCTTTACTGTTTCGTTCAATATGTCTCTGACAATGAAAGTCGGAGTGGTTACTACATCTCGATCTTCAATTTCAGGTTTTTTTCTAAGAACAATATTGCCATTTTCTACTTTTAATTGTTCGCTGAGAAAAATCTCATAAATATGCCCTAAAATATCTGATGAAAAAACAGCAAAGGAGTAAGAACTTTCAGGAAAATAAAGTTGTTTGATGATTTGCCAAAATGCTGTACTTTCATTTGAAATAATTTCGTCACTTAATGGTTGAGAAAATAGCCCAGCATTATATTTTGCATCGGCAGACCTAAATTTTTCTATTAAAGCACTGAAATCCTCATTTTCAGCCAATATTAAAAGTGTTTTGTAAATCTCTAAATTTCTGTCTTCACAGACCCTTAAAAAAACAACACTGTTAATATAACTCTGAACAAGGTCGTTTAATTGAAATTCATCAATTTCAGGATTTTTAGTGAGGATTTCATTTCCTAAAAGGATGCGCCACTCATTAATTTGCTTCAAGAACAAATCATCAACATTAAATCTTTGGATTTGATGCTCAATATCACTCCATACTTCATCAAATCTTCCTGAGTAAACATCTTCCTGACCAATAAGAGACTTTATTTCATCGAACTTTTCTTCATATTCTGAAAAATGATATAGTTTCACTCTTCGTTTTGAAGCATTATCTGTATTTTGAACAGGTTCTGAACAATCATAAATTGCCAAATATTCAAAATTTGTAAGGACTGAAATCTTTAGTTTTGCTGTAAATCCATATCGTCTAACCTGCTTTGCAGGCTGTGGATCAGTTTCAATTTTAACGAAAGGTTTCTTTGCTTCTACAAAAAATTTTCTTTCGGCAAAAAGTCTAAAAGTATAATCAGGCTTCTTTGTGTTTTCATTTGCTTCTGAACGCAAACCTTCCTCAACCAAAACTTCTCTTTCATTTGTAGGTTTTCCTTGCATATTTGTTATATCCCAACCCAGCATCGTGAAGAAAGGGTCAAGAAAATCCGTTCGCAATTGTGTCTCATTATAAGAAACCTTTGTGAATCTGTCGTGTTCAGTTTCAAATCTTCGTATCAAGTCTCTTATTTCCATTACTCAAAAGTTAGCTTTCCTTGTTGATAATTTTTACTTCTGAAATATCTTATTTTTTCTTCTGCCACCTTTAGGATTTCAGTTGTATTCTCCTCATAAATTAGAGATTCTGCAACCGTATCACTTAATAAACTTAGTATTAAATCTTGTTCTGAAACTTTTAATATTTCTGCTAATAAGGGAATCATTTCTTTGTGTGCGGATCGTTCTCCTCGTTCAATTTTACTTAATGTAGATGGGTCAATATCTATATGTGCGGCAACCTTTCTTAAAGGAAGTCCAGCTATTTCTCGATATTCACGTATTAGTTCTCCAAATGATTTTTTCATTTTTCTGAAAATTTATTTCTTGAAAATATTTTTAGGACATTTATTGTCCAAATATATAAAAAACATTTCAATTCATATTAAAACTTAGTTAATTTGTTTACCAATAAAAAATACATATTGATAAATATTCATTACCAGATTATCTCTTGAATCCTTTTCTTTCTTCAGGCAATTTCTTAGTTTGACTATCTGTATTTGACGAATTATCTTTCATCGAATTATTTTTATTTTGTTCACTAGCTTTATTTTCCCGATAATCAAACCGCAATAACGAAAACAAATTAATTTGTTTTTCTGAATTTCCAAAAACCTCCTCAATAGCCGAAACAGGAATTTGATTCTCTTTTGATGTTTTCTCTATTATCTGAACCATTTTATCTTTTAGTTCAGTATCGTTTAAATTTTGCAGATTCGGAATTTTTATACTTTCTTGCAAAATGGCTTTTTTAAGTGTGTTTTCAACTGATTCCAAATATTTTTTCTTTTCAACAGCAAAAAAAGTTTCATTGGTTAAGA
>ERZ724515.1236-NODE-1236-length-10581-cov-17.686111_pt1 | contig 10581 bp, 10 predicted proteins | sample MGYA00376048_ERZ724515 | MGnify/ENA primary metagenome ERZ724515 (study PRJEB28724, sample SAMN07190885) | wastewater metagenome | isolation source: influent of sewage treatment plant in Hong Hong | place: Hong Kong | collected 2016-03-17 ... | reverse complement strand
ACTTTCGCGCGCTAGCGTCGATCTCGGCGCACATTCATCACGTTCCTTCTGGTCGCCCTGAGCCGCAACCGTCGTGAACTGTTGGCCGCCGCGACTGATCGCATCTCGCTGAAGTTGTCGGTGGCTTCGGCGAAGATCCGGCCATGCGGGAGGTATTCGTCGGGAGTGAAGCGGTCGCCGCGGGCCGCATCAGCGAGCACGAACTGCGTCGTTGGTATCAACCCGTGTTCCGCGACGTGTACATGCCGAAGTCCGTCCAGCTCTCCCTGCGAGATCGCACCGAGTGCGCCTCGCTGTGGTCGAAGCGTCGGGCGGTGATCGCGGGTGTGGCCGCGGCCGCCCTGCACGGCGCTCAATGGATCGACCCGGGCGAGCCTGTCGAATTGATCGCTCCGAGTGCTCGCCGACAAGAGGGGCTGATCGTCCGGAACGAGGCGCTGGCCGAGAACGAGATCACCAGGATCGCCGGGTTGCGGGTGACCACACCGGCTCGCACAGCGTTCGACCTGGGCCGTCACCTCCCCGTAGATGCCGCTATCACCCGCATCGATGCGCTGCAGCACGCCATCATGTTCTCCCTCGACGATGTCTGGTTCCTGGCGGGAGAGCACAAGGGAGCACGTGGAATTCGCCAACTCAGGTCGGTGCTCCCGCTCGTCGACGGTGGCGCGGCATCTCCGAGGGAGACCTGGCTGAGGCTGCTGCTCATCCGCGCAGGCTTTCCCCGGCCAGTCACGCAGATACCCGTGATGGACCGCTGGCGGCTGCTGGCGGTTCTGGACATGGGTTGGCCGGAGATCAAGGTCGCCGTCGAGTACGACGGTGACCATCACCGGACCAACCGAACTCAGTACGCGAAGGATCAGCGACGAATACGTGATCTGGAGCGGCTGGGCTGGATCATCGTTCGAGTGATCGTGGAGGACCGGCCGGACGACGTGCTGCGCCGAGTCGCCGAGGCGGTCCGACGACGTACACATTCATCGAGATCGACGGTAGCGTGAGCCCCACTCGAACTTTCGCGCGCTAGCGTCGATCTCGGCGTGGACGAGGTGGCCCTACCGCCACGCTAACGCCCCCGACCGGCCTCCAGCGCCCGGATCAGGCTTGCGGAATCCCACGGCCCCTTGTGCCGGACGCCGTTGACGAAGAAGGTCGGGGTCGCGTTGAGGTCCATCACCTCGGCGTCCTGCGCATCATCCTCCACGCGGTGCAGCACCCGCGGTGAGTGCAGATCCTCGTCGAATTGCGCGATGTCGCAGCCGGCCTGGTCGGCATAGCGGTAGATGTCCTGCCACTCCAGGTGATCCTGGAACTCGAACATCAGTGGGGCGATGTCGAAGAACTTGCCCTGCAGGGCGGCGGCTTCACTCGCCCGGGCGGCATCGGTGGCACGCGGATGGACCCGCTCGAGCGGGAAATGCCGCCACACGTAGCACAATTCGTCGCCGAAGTAGGCCCGCACCTCATCGATCGACCCGGTGGCCCGGCTGCAGAACGGGCACTCGAAGTCGCCGTACTCGACTAGCGTCAGTGGGGCATCGACCGGGCCGCGAAGGTGGTCGCGCTCGGGCTCGATCGCCCGAACCAGCTTCAGCCCCACGGCCGCAGGCGGGCTGAGCCGGTCGGTGATCCGGAAGAACGCCCAGCCCAGCGCGAAGGCGATGACGGACGCGGCCAGCACGCCGACGCGGGCCAGGTCCGCCGAGCGCGGATCGTCGATGGCCAGGTCCACGATGAACAGCGAGATCGTGAAACCGATGCCGGACAGCACCGCGCCCCCGGCGACCCGGCGCAGGGTCAGCCCGGGCGAGAGCCGGCCGAGCCCCGTGCGCTGCACCAGCCAGGTGGCGCCCGTGATGCCGATCAGCTTGCCCGCCACCAGGCCGACGACCACACCCCACGTCAGCGGCGAGCCGGTGGCCTCGGCGATGGTGTGACGATCCAGGTGCACACCGGCATTGGCCAACGCGAAGACCGGCAGCACACCGAACGACACGTACGGGCCGAAGCCGGTCAGCAGCCGTTCGTTGATGGAGATCGAGTCGCGCAGGCTGCGCGACGCGGCGCGGGCGTACTCCGAGTTCGGCGACTGCCGGAACGCCCGGATGACCTCCACGGCCGCCTCCACCCGTTGGCGTTCCGGGGTGAACACCGGGATCAGCAGCGCCACCGCCACTCCCGCCAGCGTGGGGTGCACCCCACCGGCGAACAGCGACAACCACAGCCCAACGCCGAGAACGGAATACGCCGGGCCGCGGCCACCGGCCGGCAGGTACCGCACGGCCAGCAGGGTGAACAGCAACCCCACCGCGACGAGCAGTGGGACCACCCGGATCCGTTCGGAGTAGAACACCGCGATCGCGATCAGTGCACCGATGTCGTCGACGACCGCGAGGGTCAGCAGGAACGTGCGCAGCCGCGCCGGGTACTTGGGGGCGATGATCGCCAGCGCGCCGACCAGGAACGCGGTGTCGGTCGAGATCACCACACCCCAGGCGCGCGCATCGTCCCCGGACGGGTTGAACAACAGGAAGATCACCGCGGGCAACGTCAGCCCGGCGATCGCCGCGATCACCGGGACGGCCGCACGTGACCGCTCGGTCAGCTCGCCAATGGTGAACTGCGCTTTGACCTCCAGGCCGACGATGAAGAAGAAGAACGCCATCAGCCCGTCGTTGACGATCTCCTTGACCGTCAACTCGACATGCAGATCACCGAAGCTCAGTCCGACCGGGGTGCCCCAGAACTGCGAATAGGTCTCAGACCATGGCGAATTCGCCCACAGGATCGCCACCACCGTGCACGCCAGCAGCAGCGCCGCCGCGGCGTTCTCGCCGAAGCGTTTCGCGGTCGGGGCGCGGCCCAGCGGGCTCTTGGTCACCCGGACCGCGTCACCGCGTGCGCAGCCTCCATGAGCATCCATCCCGAGACCTGCACGGAGAGATCCCGTTCGGGAATCTCCGAGGAGTTGACCGCGCCCTGGACGAACTTCGCCGCCGCGCCGCCCACCGTCGGGACCTCGGCGGTGCGATCCCAGAACGCGGCGAACAGGGGCAGGCCATCGACGCTCTGCCGGTTGTCCCAGGCCGCCTCGGCCGAGGCCAGCACCAGCTTGCGGGCGGTGGCCCGCGCGGCGGCATCCTGGGCGGAGTCACCCGGAAGGTCGGTTGCCACCAACGCCAGATAGCGCGCGGTGATTCCGGCGAACAGGCCACCATCCCCGCCGCCGGCGCCGACCAGCACGCCGCCGGGCGCCATGTGCGCATCGACGGCGGCCACCAACCGGCGCACCCTGGCAGGATGCCGATCATCGGTGGTGCGCACCGCGAGTTCGGTCTCCAGGCCGAGCACCACGCCCTGGCAGTAGCTGTACAGCGCGCGAACCAGGGAGCCCGCCTTGATGCCGTCGAGCACCAGGTGGGTGTCCGGGTCGATCAGCGTCTCGTCGATCCAGTCCGCCATCTGCTGCGCCCGGCGCAGCCGGTCGCCGTAGCGGGCCAGGAAGATTCCCGCCGGGCCGTTGGCCGGGGCGTTGAAGAACTGGTCCTGCTTGCGCCACGGGATGCCGCCCCCGTCCTCGGGCACCCACGAGCTGACCAACTGATGACCCAGCGAGTTCAGCGCCCGTGGCCGTTCGATGCCGGCCAGCCGACCGGCCCGCTCCAGCGCGAGCGCCAGCCACGCCATGTCGTCGTAGTACTTGTTGGTCCAGCGGCCGTTGTTGCGGATCCGGTGACCACGGATCTGCCTGGCGATCCTGGTCAGCCGCGCCGGTTGGGGATCGCGGACCTGAGCGTCGACAAGGCAGTCCAGCAGGTGCGCCTGCCACCAGTAGTGCCAGGTGCCGAAGGCGCGGTCGCGGCGGGTCGGGGGCCAGCCGACGACACCGAGTTGCGTCCCCGGCACCTGCCAGAGCCGGCGCAGATGGCGTTTCGCGATCGCCGCCTCGGCGCTGGCCGCGCGATTCGCCCACAACTGGTCCATGACCTTCAATCCTGCCCTACCAGGCGCGGGACAGGTCGGCCCATCGCCTGATCCAACTGTGCATGGCGATGCCCGCGGCGACCGCGGCATTGATGCTGCGGGTGGAGCCGAACTGCGCGATCGACACCGTGAATGCCGCACCCGCGGCCGCCGCCGGCGAGATACCGGGCCCCTCCTGACCGAAGACGAGCAGGCATTCCCGGGGCAGCGTGGTGTCCTCCAGGCGCACCGCCCCGGGCACGTTGTCGACGGCGACGACGGTCAGCCCGGCGGCGGCCGCGTGACCGAGCAGGTCCTCGGTGGTGTCGTGGTGCATGAGGTGTTGATAACGGTCGGTGACCATGGCGCCCCGGCGGTTCCAGCGTCGCCTGCCCACGATGTGCACCGTGTCGACGGCGAACGCATTCGCGGTGCGAACGACCGCCCCGATGTTGGCGTCGTTGCCGAAGTTCTCGATCGCGATGTGCAGCGGATGTCGCCGGGCATCGATATCGGCGATGATCGCCTCCCGCGTCCAATAGCGGTAGGCGTCAACGACGTTGCGGGTGTCGCCGTCCCGCAACAGTTCGGGGTCGTACCGGGGATCGGCGGGCGGCGCCCCCGCCCAGGGGCCGACACCCGGGGTGCCGGTGTTCCACTCGGTCGGCCCCGGATTGGTTTCAGTCACGGTTCATCCGATCCGGGCACGGGGGCGCCGCAGACGAATGCCTGACCGCCGGCACGACGGCCAGCGCGGCGATCAACCGGTCCGCACGCACGGCCATAACTGTAGGTTCTCCGGGCCGGCGGCCGCCTCCGCCGCCAGTACGGCCGGACACCGCTCGCCCGGGCCCGAAGTTTGCCGCGCGAGCGGTTCATTTCCGCCGACACGACCGGCTTTCTTGTACAACCGCCGGATCGACGCGGATACTGATGTTTGCGACAATCGCAGATGTTGGCATGAACAGGTTTGGCACCACGGGCGGCTGCGTGGTGCGGCGCGATCGGCGGGGGACATGACCATTGCGATGCGGGACCGCACGGGCTGCCCACGCTGCTCCGCTGCCGTCGGAGGTCGCAGCCGGTGAGCCGACGGCCCGACCCCGGCGTACAGCGCCGCCTGGACAACCTCGTCACTTCGGTGGCCACCCGATTGATGACCGCCGATGCCGCGTCATCGGTGGCCCGGAGCCAAGAGGTGCTCGCCGAACTGGTGCGACACTTGGAGGTCGATGTCAGTTTCCTGCGGTACAACGACCACAGAATCCGCGCCACCAGGCTGATCGCGGAATGGCCGGTACGGCCCGAGATACCCGACCCGGATCCACTGGGGGTCGTCTACTTCGCCGACGCCGACCCGATCTTCGCCGCCGCCGAGCACGCCAAGGAACCGGTCTTCTTCCGTCCCGAACCGACGGCCCCCGACGACTACCAGCGTCGGGTGGCGGAGGGCAGCGGTATCACGATGCCGTCCCTGGCCTCGGTGCCGTTGCTCTCCGGTGACGTGACGACGGGTGCGCTGGGGTTCGTCAAGTTCGGGATCAAGGATTGGTCGACCGAGGAACTCAATGCCCTCAAGGCGATCGCCTCGCTCTTCGCGCAGGTCCAGGCCCGCATCGACGCCGAGGAGCAGTTGCGCTTCCTGGCCGATCACGACGATTTGACCGGGCTGCCCAACCGTCGCGCCCTGATGGCGCACCTAGACGAGCGCCTGCGGGTGGGCGAGCCGGGCCCGGTGTCGGCGCTGTTCCTGGATCTGGATCGGCTCAAGGCGATCAACGACTACCTGGGCCACCAGGCCGGTGACCGGTTCATCCGGGTGTTCGCCGACCGACTGCGGGACGAGACCACTGAATCCGATCTGATCGCCCGGCTCGGCGGCGACGAGTTCGTGGTGATTCCCGCCGCCCCGCTGTCCGCCGACGCCGCCGAGGAATTCGCCGTCCGGTTGCAGTCCGCGCTTCGCGAGCGGGTCGCCATCGACGGCGAACTGCTCACCCGCACCGTCAGCATCGGCGTGGCGTTCGGCCAGCCTGGAGCGGACGCGGCTTCGGATCTGCTGCGCCGTGCCGATCAGGCGGTGCTGAACGCCAAGAATGCCGGCGGCAACACCGTGGCGGTGTTCACCGGTGAGATGTCGCTGAAGAGCGAGTTCCGCAACGACATCGAGTTGCACCTGCAGAACGTCGTCGACTCCGGCGCACTGTTCCTGCACTACCTGCCCGAGGTCGACATGCGTACCGGCCGGGTCCTGGCCACCGAGGCGCTGGTGCGCTGGAGGCACCCCACCCGCGGACTGCTGCTGCCCGACTCCTTCATCAACGTCGCCGAATCCGTCAACCTTGCAGGCGAATTGGGTCGCTGGGTGATGCGCACGGCATGTGCGGACTTCAGCCGATGGCAGTCCAGCGGCATCGCCGATGACGTGGTGCTACGCATCAACGTCTCGCCGATGCAACTGGTCACCGAGGGTTTCGTCGACATGATCGCCGAGACGATCGACGAGTTCGGGCTCGACGGCCGGTCGATATGCCTGGAGATCACCGAGAGCGTGGTGGTTCAGGACATCGAGACAACCCGCACCACCTTGGCCGGGCTCAAGAAGGCCGGTGTGCAGATCGCCATTGACGACTTCGGCACCGGCTACAGCGTGTTGACACATTTGAAGTCGCTTCCGGTGGACACCCTCAAGATCGACCGCGGGTTCGTTCGCGACCTCGGTACGAACCCGGGTGACCTGGCCATCGTCCGAGCGGTGATCGCGTTGGCCGAAGCGTTCGGCCTGGAGCTGGTGGCTGAAGGCGTCGAATCGGCCGGCGCGGCAAGGACTTTGCTCGAGCACGGCTGCCACCGGGCACAGGGCTACCTGATCTCTCGCCCGGTCACCGGTGAGGTGATGGCTGAGTTATTGGCGAAACAGTTTGTGCCACTTGGCCTCTAGCGTGGATTCAGCAGCACTAGCCGGCCGAACCTGCCTGCCGTGCGCGCGATGATGGCGACATCGGCGGTCCGGCCACCCAGTTCCGGTTGGGCCGGCCACTCCCCGCCGTCCGGTGCGGATCGGGTGGACAGGGCCACGCCGGCGAGGGCACGGACCAGCGTCGTTCCCGACGGTGCGGCCAGCTCGGCGCCGGCGACCCGACCGTTCTCGAAGATCAGCCGTTGCGCAACGGAATCAGCGGCCCGCGCCACGCCGCATGCGTGCGCCTGCTCGTCGAGCCACGCCGTGAGCGCCGCAGCGGGCGCTTCGATGCCGGCGCGGAAGGCACCGACCGACGCGACCTGAACGGTGTCGCCGGCCTCGGTGCCCATGGCGGTCCAGCCGGCGTCGGGCACCTCGGTGTAGAGCACCCCGAACGGCGAGGCGACGCAACGCAGCGCGAACTCACGCAGCCGCGCACCGATGAACGGCTCGATCGGTGCCCGCGGGTCGGTGCGGGCCGGTACGGGTTCGGCGCGCAGGACCGAGGCCTCCAGGTCCGCCCCAGCCGGGGTGACCGGCCCGAGATCATCGGTCATCGAGCCCAGAAAGGCGAGGGTGTCGGCGTCGGTCGGGGCCGCGGCGTCGACCAGTAGCACGTCGGCGCCCATACCGGCGCTGAACACCGCGTGCGCCAAAACGCCGGGCCCGGAGCCGACGCAGAGCACGTCGACCTCGTCATCCCAGTGCAGCTCCGACTCCCAGGCGTCGGGGCCTGCCGGATCTTGCACATCGGGAACCCTACCCACCGGTCGTCACTTCCGACGCCCGCCGGGCGGAGTGCAGTAGTCTCTGGTCGCGGTGACCGAACCCAGCGATGCTGTTGTGGATTCCACGCGTGCGCAGATCATCCGCGCCGCGTCGCACCGGTTTGCCGTCGATGCCTACAGCTCGGTCAGCCTGGACGACATCGTGGCCGAGGCCGGGGTGACCAAGGGCGCACTGTACTTCCATTTCGGTTCCAAGCGGGCGCTGGCCGAGGCCATCGTCGACGAACGCACGCGCGTGACACGGGCGGCGACCGTCGAACTGGTCAACCGCGGAATGTCCGCGCTCGAGACCATCGTCGACATGATCTACCTGGTCGCCGCGCACGAGTTCGGCACCGAGCTGGGACGGGCCAGCGTCAACCTCGTCGACGCGGTCGGCCGGATCGAGAACGCCCAGGCGCGCCGGCTGGACGAATGGGTGGCCGCCATCACCGGGGTGGTGCAGCGCGCCGCCGAGGAGGGTGACATCGCCCCGGGCCTGAACCCCGAGGACGTCGCCCGGCTCATCGTCACGGTGTACGCCGGGACCCGGCTGAACACCAGCGCCGACAACGGCGAACAATTCCTGGACCACATGGCAAAGAACTGGAATTTGATTCTTCCAGCGATTTCCAACCCGGAGCGGCTCGATTACCTCACCGAGTTCATCCGCCGCCGGACCGCTCACCTGTCGCGGGACTGGAAGCGGGTCGAATCCGACCAGTCCTGATCATGGCGGGTTAGGCTCACCCCGGGGACGCACAGGAAGGGTGCAGCCGGTATGGCCCGCCAGGCACGCGCCGAGGCGACGCGGCACAAGATCATCGACGCCGCGGTCGACATCTTCAGCGAAGTCGGTTACGCGTCCACGGGCCTGGGCGAGATCATCGAGCGCGCCGAGATCACCAAGGGTGCGCTGTACTACCACTTCGACTCCCGGGAAGCGCTCGCGGCGGCCATCATCGAAGAGGCCACCGACCGGGTTATCGGCGCATTCCGGGACATCGCCCAGTCGTCGACGCCGGCGTTGGAGAACATGATCCACGGCTCGTTCGTCGTGCTCGGCATGATCTCGCACGACAAGCTGGCACGCATCGGGCGCCAGCTGGCCCGCGCACTCGGACAGTTCAGCCCCGTCGGCGCGCACACCTACGCGGACTGGACGACGGTGGTCGACGGCCAGGCCGTGCGGGCCGCCGAGGAAGGCGACCTGCGCCCGGAGCTGGATGCCCACGTCGTCGGCGAGACGATCATCGCCACGCTGCTGGGCATCGAGCAGTTGTCCACCGCGATCTCCGCGGGCGCGGACATGATCTCGCGACTGACGCGCGCGTGGGAGCTGCTGCTGCCCGGCATCGCCAACGACTCCGCGCTGCCGTACTTCCAGCAGTTCCTGGCGCGCGAGGCGATGCGCTACGACCAGCCCACCCTCAGCGGGGACTGATCACGAGCGGTTCGGCTCAGGCGAGCCCGAGGTCGGCCAGGCCGAGCAGGCTGCGGTAGGGCACCCCGGCGGCCTCGATCGCCTCCGCGGCGCCGGTCGCCCGGTCCACCACCGTCGCGACGCCCACCACGGTTCCACCCGCCTCCCGGACCGCCTCGACGGCGGTCAGGGCCGAACTGCCCGTCGTGCTGGTGTCCTCGACCACCAGCACCCGCTTGCCGGCCACCTCGGCACCTTCGATGAGCCGTTGCAGCCCATGGGTTTTCACCGACTTGCGCACGACGAAGGCATCGATGGGGCGGCCCGGGGCGTGCATGATCGCGGTGGCCACCGGATCGGCGCCCAGGGTCAGACCGCCGACCGCGGAGTAGATCCAGTCGTCGGTGAGTTCCCGCATCAGCCGGCCGATCAGCGGGGCGGCCCGGTGATGCAGGGTGGCGCGACGCAGGTCGACGTAGTAGTCGGCCTCCTTGCCCGACGACAGGGTGACCCGGCCGAACACCACCGACAGCTGCCGGACGAGGTCGGCGAGTTCGGTGCGGTCGGCGGAGTTGAGCTCAGGTGCGGTCACGGCCATTTCCGAATCCCTTGGTCAGTGCGCGGACCAGCCCGCGCGGAATGAGTCGTGAGCCGGTCGTCAGCGCCTTGTACTGCAGGCCGGGGACGATGACGACTTTGCCCTTGGCCGCATCGGCGAGGCTTTCGGCGACCACGTCGTCGACGTCGAGCCACATGAAGCCCGGGATGGATTTCATGTCCATGCCGGCGCGCTCATGGAACTCGGTGTGCACGAAACCGGGGCAGACGGCGTGGATGCTCACCCCGGTGCCGGCCAAGCCGTTGGCCAGGCCCTCGCTGAACGACACCACCCACGCCTTGGACGCCGAGTAGGTGGAGCCGCGACCGGAAACCAACCCGGCGACGCTGGCGATGTTGATCACGGTGCCCGAGCCGGCGGCCAGCATGGCAGGCAGCGCGGCCCGGGTCAGGTGCATCACCGCGGTGACGTTGACGTCGAGTTGGGCCTGCAGCAGCACGGGGTCGGTGGTCCAGAACTCCCCGGAGGTGCCGAACCCCGCGTTGTTGACCAGCACCTGCACGCCGGCGGTCAGCCGGTCGGCCACCCTCGCGCGGTCGTCGGCCGCGGTGAGGTCGGCGGGCAGCACCTCGACGTCGATGCCGTTGGCCGCGCGCAGTTCGGCGGCGAGGTCCTCGAGGCGGTCGACGTTACGGGCCACCAGGACGAGGTTGTAACCGTCACGGGCGTAGCGGCGGGCGTAGCCGGCGCCGAGGCCTGAGGTCGGACCGGTGACGAGGGCGACGGGACGGGGCACGCCGAGACCCTATCGGAGTTCAGCGTTGGTAGTTAGGGGCCTGGGTGGTGTTGCGCGGTTGCTGCGGCCGCAGTGGCGGCGGCGCCTCGGCGCGACCGGTGGGCAGTT
>ERZ724515.1225-NODE-1225-length-10634-cov-5.596370_pt1 | contig 10634 bp, 12 predicted proteins | sample MGYA00376048_ERZ724515 | MGnify/ENA primary metagenome ERZ724515 (study PRJEB28724, sample SAMN07190885) | wastewater metagenome | isolation source: influent of sewage treatment plant in Hong Hong | place: Hong Kong | collected 2016-03-17 ... | reverse complement strand
GTAATATTCTGAATTATAATAATAAAAACATTTAAAGAAAATAAAATGATAATATATATACATGGATTTGCTAGTTCAGCCTTCAGCTCTAAATCACAAAAATTTAAAGAGTATTTTGAAGAGGAAATAATAACTATTTCTCTTCCCACAATTCCTAATTTAGCTATTGATACCTTAGAACAAATAATTGAAGCTTTTTTAAATAAAGAAGAAGATGTTTATTTAGTTGGTTCATCTTTAGGTGGATTTTATTCATTATATTTAGCAAATAAATATGATTTAAAAGCTGTTTTAATTAATCCTGCTATAGATCCTTGGGGAACTTTAGATAGATATGAAGGTGTTGATTTTGTGACAAACTATTATGATAATTCCAGATTTGAATTTACAAAAAATCACATAAAATCACTAAAAAATTATGAAGTGGATTATATAAAAAATCCACAAAATTTTATGACTTTATTACAAGAAGAGGATGAAGTTTTAGATTATAGTATTGCTGCGTCAAAACTTGAAGATACTGAGCTTATTATAGAAGAGGGTGGAAATCATTCTTTTGATGGAATTGAGAGATATTTTAGAAAAATAAGTAGATTTCTCAATTAAAAAAGTAGAGTATTAAAACTCTACTTTCATTCTAAAATATCTAGGGAAATTAGCTTTTAAAGAATTGTCAATATTAACTGGAAATGCTTGTGATAAAGAAGGTCTTATTAATTCAAGATAATCTTTGTTACCTTCGATATAAGTTAATTGTTCATATCTTCCATCTTTTAAAATTGTTAATCTAACATTTATAAAATCACCTTGTTTTACTAAGTTAGAATCTACATTTTTTCTTACATTTGAAAGAATTTGTTCTTTTATCGTTTTATAAAATGCATCAATTTTCGCTTTATCTTCTAACTCTTTAGTTTGTTTATCATTATTTATAGGTTTTTCTATTTCTTTTACATCAGATTTCTTTTCAGTTATCACAGGAATTTCAGTATTATTTTCAGTTACTGTAATTGTTTTTTGTTTTTCAATTACTCTATCTTCTGCTTTTGGTAATATATTTTCTTCTTTTTGTAGTGGTTCTGGAGTTTTTTCTTCAACTATAGTTCTATTTTCAATTACTTTTTCTTCTAAAGCTCTATTTTCAGCTTTAGGTAGGATAATTTCTTCTTTTTTTTCAGGTTCAATAGAATTATTATCTATTTTATTTTCTTGAACAATTTCTGTTGTTTTTTCTACAGTTTCTTCACTTGCTGGAAAGAAATAAGTATATGTAAAATAAACTAGTACACCAAGAATTGTTAGAATAATAATATCTTCTAATAATGATTTATTTTTTCCTCTCAATATTAACTCCTTTTAAGCATTTTCTGAAGTATAGATTTCATCTAGTAAACTATCAACAAATTCTTCTGGTGAAAATTCAATTAAATCATCTTGTTTTTCACCAATTCCAATATAAAAAATTGGAAGTTCTAGTTGATTTGAGATTGAAAATAATGCTCCACCTTTTGCAGTTCCATCAAGTTTAGTAACAATTATTCCATCAATTCCAACCATTTCATTAAAAGCACGAGCTTGAGCTATAGCTGTGTTTCCTTGTGTTCCATCTAAAATCATAAGTTTTTGATGAGGTGCATTTTCCATTGCTTTAGAACATACTTTTACAATCTTTTTTAATTCATTATTTAAATTAGTTTGTGTTTGAAGTCGACCAGCTGTGTCAATAATCACATTATCTATATTTCTAGCAATTGCTGCACTTATTGTATCATAAGCTACTGCACTTGAATCATGACCTTGTTGAGTTTTTATAATTGGAACTTCAAGTTTTGCTGCCCATGTAGAAAGTTGTTCTATTGCAGCCGCTCTAAACGTATCTCCAGCTCCTAAAATTACTGATTTTCCTTCTTTTTTAGATTTATTTGCTAATTTTGCAATAGTTGTAGTTTTTCCTGCTCCATTAACACCAATTATTAATCTAACAAAAGGTTTTGGTAAATTTTCTAAATCAACTTTTGGTGCGTGTTCAAAAAGCATTACAAGTCTGTGTCTTAATTGTTTTCTTGTAATTTCATCAGGAAGACCATTCATTGCTTTTTCAATTATTTCATATTCCATATCTGCTTCAATAAGAAGTTCTTGAATATCATCAAAAGAGATTTTTTCTTTTTTTTGTGGAACAACTGTTTTTATAGTTGCAAAAGTTTTTTCTAATGCTCTTGAAAAAAAGCTTTTTTTCTCTTCTAAAACTTCTGTATTTTGTGTTTCATTTGAAGTTTCAAGTATCTCTTCTTTTACTTCTTCTTTCTTTTTAAAAAAACTAAACATCATTTACCTTTATTTTTCTAATAATTTTTTTATATCTATTTCCATCATTTCTGTAGGAACTAATCCAACATATTTTTGATATAAGGTATTATTTTTATTGATTAAAAACATTGTTGGAATAGATTTAATACCACCTAGGTTTTTAGCAACTTCTATACCTTCTGGTGAATTTATTACATCATAATTTATATTTGATTCTTTTATAAATGTTTTAATTTCTTCATTAGTTTTCATCTCTTCAAGTAAAACAGATATAACTACAAAATCATTTTTGTAGTCATTTTGCAATTTTATTAAGTTTGGAATTTCTGCTTTACAAGCTGGACACCAAGTTGTAAAAAAACTTAATAAAACAATTTTATTTGGATAGTCAGTTAAAACTATCTTTTCATTCTCTAATTTTAAGTTTATAATTTTGTCATTAGTAGTTTTTAATTGAAATTCTCCTGTTCTCTCAAATTTTTGAACAGAAACTTCTTCTTTAACTTCTTCTTCTTTTTTTTCTTTTGAATCACACCCTGTGAATAATAAAATAGATAAAATTGACAAAAATGCTAATGTTTTAAACTGCATTTTAATTCCTTTGGGTAAAATTATTTGTTGGGTAGAAATTTTACCCAAGTGAGGCTTAAATATGAAAAATAGTCACAAAAGTGATTTTAGAAAATCGTGTATAAAAAGATTAGAATTTGCAAGTCTCTTTTCAAAGTATTATAAAAATAAATTAGTTGTTAAAAAATTAGAAAACTTTATTAATAAAAGTGATTCAAAAAATATTTTGTTGTATATACCTTTGCGTATAGAAGTGGATGTAAGTCCCTTAATAAAAAATTTAAGAAAAAATAAAAAAAATGTGTACGTACCATTTATGCATGGGGATAGTTTTAAAATTGTTAAATATCGATTACCCTTATATAAAAAGAAATTTGGAATAAAAGAGCCAAATAATTCTTTTTTCAAAGCTAGAAAAGTTGATATTGCAATTGTTCCAGTTGTTGGAATTGATGCAGTTAAAAAAAGAATAGGCTTTGGAAAAGGTATGTATGATAGATTTTTTGCAAGACTAGATTATAAACCAACAATAATTTTTACACAATTAATACTTTGTAAAAGTGAAAAAAAGTTATCGGAAGAACACGATATTCAGGCTAATTATATAATAACAAGTTAAGGTTTTGAATATGGAATATGTAATAGTAGGTGCAATTGTAGGAGTCTTAAGTTCTGCATTGAGTATTTTTGTTGTTAAGAAATTAGATAAAGCTAAATTTCAAGTTTTTATTGAGCAAGCAAAAGCAAAAGCAAAAGTTATTGAACATGAAGCAGAAGTTGCATTAAAAGATGCACAATTAAAAGCAAAATATGAATGTGACAGAGAATTTAAATCTGCAAGAAGAGAGTATGACATAATGCTTTCTAAAATAGAGAAAAAAGAACGTGAATTAAACGAACATTTAGAATCAGAACTAAAAATTATCAAACTTGAAAAAGAAGAGATAATTGAAAAAAATAAAAAAATTACTACTTTAAAAGATGGTTTAGAACAACAGAAAAAAACTTATGAAGTAAAAACTTTAGAAGCTATAAAAATACTTGAAAATGCTTCAGGTTTAACTTTGATTGAAGCAAAAGAACTGATGCTTAAAAAAGTAAAAGAAGATGCAAGAGCAGAAATATCTTCAATTTTTAGAAAAAAATATAAAATTGCTGAGCAAAATTCTAAAAATGAAATTAATAATATGCTTTCACTAGCAGTTACAAGATATGCAGGTGAGTTTGCTGCTGAAAGACTTATAAATAATGTTCCAATTAATGATGAAGAGACAAAAGGTAAAATTATAGGAAAAGAGGGGCGAAATATAAAAGCTCTTGAAATGTTATTAGGTGTTGATATTATAATTGATGATACGCCAAATACAATTACAATTTCATCTTTTAATTTATACAGACGTGCTGTTGCAACTAAAACTATTCAAGAATTATTAGAAGATGGAAGAATTCAACCAGCTCGTATTGAAGAGATTTATAAAAAAGTAAAATCTGAATTTGATAAAAATATTCAAAAAGAAGGTGAAGATGTGGTAATGGAGCTTGGAATTAAAACAATGCATCCAGAGCTTGTTAAATTTGTAGGAAGACTAAGATATAGGGCTTCTTATGGTCAAAATGCATTAGCTCATACTTTAGAAGTAGCTCATTTATCTGGATTATTAGCCGCTCAAATGGGTGGAGATGCTATTTTAGCTAGACGAGCTGGACTTTTACATGATATTGGAAAAGCATTAACTCATGAAATGCCAGGTTCTCATGTACATTTAGGTGCTGAAATTTGTAAAAGATATGGTGAGTGTGATACAGTTATCAATGCAATTTATGCTCATCATGGACATGAAGAGCCAATTAATGTAGAATCTGCATCTGTTTGTGCTGCTGATGCACTAAGTGCTGCACGACCAGGAGCTAGACGTGAAGTATTAGAAAGCTTCTTGAAAAGAGTAGAAGAAGTTGAAAATATCTCTACTAGTAAATTAGGTGTTTTAAATGCTTATGCTATTAATGCAGGAAGAGAAGTTAGAGTTATCGTAAAAGCAGAACTTGTAAATGATGATGAAGCTGTATTATTAGCAACTGAAATTGCAAAAGAGATTGAACAAAAAGTTCAATATCCAGGTGAAATTAAAGTAAATGTTATTAGAGAAGTAAGAGCAGAAAGTTACGCTAGATAGTATATAAATCTTATAAAAGGTGAAATTATGAAAACTGAAAAACCAACAACTAAAATAATTGCAGGGAAATACAAAGGAAAAGTTTTAGAGTTACCGTCTTTAGATGTTACAAGAAGCTCAAAAGCTATGTTAAAAGAGTCATTATTTAATGTTTTACAGTTTGATATAATTGATAAAATTTTTATAGAATCTTTTGCTGGTAGTGGTTCTATTGGACTTGAAGCTATTAGTAGAGGTGCAAAAAGAGCTTATTTTATTGAACTTGATAAAAATTCATATCAGATTTTATTGAAAAATTGTAAATCTGTTGATATGGAAAAGTGTCAAACAGTTCAAGGAAATACTTTTGTTCAAACTCCTTTATTTATAGATTTTTTAAAAAATTCAAAAGATGAAGTAATTTTATATGTGGATCCTCCATTTGATTATAGAGATGGGATGGAAGATATTTATGAAAAATCATTTACAATGATTAAAAATATTGAAGTTGATAATATTTATATGATTATTGTAGAACACGTATCAAGTTTAGAAATGCCAGAAGTTTTAGGAAGATTTTCGTTAAATAAGACTAAAAAATTTGGTAAAAGTGCTTTATCTTATTACTCTTATACTCAAGAATAAGAAGTAAAAATCATGTTTAAAGTGGCTTTATATTTGTTGGTATTTATTATTTTAGGAACATTTTTATTGCCATTTTTTTATACAGTATCTGCTTATGATTTAGATCCTTCAAGAATCTTACAAGCTCCTTCATTTGAACATCTTTTTGGAACAGATAGATTAGGAAGAGATGTACTAGCAAGAATTTTAGAAGGTGGTCAAACATCATTAATTATTGGATTTTTAGCTGCATCAATTTCGTCAATTATTGGACTTTTTATTGGAATAAATGCAGGATATTTTAAAGGTAATATTGATAAATCAATCACAATTATTATTGATTTATTTTTAACATTTCCTACATTTTTTCTTCTTTTAGCACTTGTATCTTATATTCAAGCTTCATCTGTTATTTTAATAATTGTAATTTCTATTACAGGTTGGATGGGAATGGCTAGGATGATTAGAAGTGAAAGTTTTGCAATAAGCAATAAACCATTTATTAAAATATTAAAAGTCGGAAATGTGTCTACTTTTAAAATTATTTTTAAATATTTTGCACCATTGCTTGCTCCAATTTTTTTAATATCATTTACATTTGGAGTAGGTGGTTCAATTTTAGCTGAATCAGGACTTTCATTTTTAGGTTTAGGAATCAATCCCCCTTTAATGTCATGGGGGAGTTTATTAAGTGATGGGAAAGCTGTTATTGATATTGCATGGTGGGTTAGCTTTTTCCCTGGTCTTTTAATATTTTTAATTACATTTTGTTTAATACAAATAAGTGATTATTTACAAACTCTTGCAAATTCTAAAGAGATAATTGCTAAATAAAAATTAGATTTTATTTAGCAATTTATCTAAAATAGCTGTACTTAAAACTCTTTTTGCAAAGCCTAAAATATGAGTTGCTTTTGTCACATAATATCTAGGTTTTGGTTTTTGTGTTTCCATGATTTTTATTACAGTATATGCAACACTTGAAGCTGGAAGATTGAATAGAGCTTTATCTTCGTTTGTTTCAAGTCTAGTTTTTAATTCTTTTTTATAAATTTCTTTAAAATAACTATTTTCAACATCTATATTTTCATTAAATTTTTTTAATCCATTTGCTCTAAAGTTTGAAGTAACTGGACCTGTATTAATTGTGCTTATATAAATATTTGTTCCTAATACTTCTTGTCTTAAAGTATCACTTATTCCTTCTATTGCATATTTACTTGCATTATAAGCACCTCGATATTTTAAGGAAATAAGCCCTAAAACTGAACTATGTTGAATGATTTTTCCAAATCCTTGAGCTCTAAATACTTTCAGGGCTTCTAAAGTTACTTGATGAAGTCCAAAAAAGTTGGTGTTAAACTGTTTTTTTAAAACTTCAACGCTAATATCTTCAACAGCTCCAGGTTGACCAAATCCTGCGTTATTAAAAACAGCATCAAGTTTTAAATCATTTTTCATAATAGTATTTAAAGCGTATGTGATTTCATCTTTATTTTTTACATTAATTTTAAAAGCTTCAAAACCTAATTCTTTTAGTCTATCTACATCTTTTTGTTTTCTAGCACTCGCATAAACTTTATAATTTTTTTCTTTCATAATCAGTGCAGTTTGTAAACCAATACCTGATGAACAGCCAGTAATTAAGATATTTTGCATTATTTTAATCCATATAAATTTTTGAAATGTTATCATAACTAAAATATATGGATAATAAAAATATGACAGCAAAAGATAAAGAGATAAAATCTCTTCTTGATAGGGAAGTAAATCAACGAAATAATTATGACGAAATAAGTTATGATAAGCCGGATCCTCTACTAGTAGCAAGTAGATATGATGATGAATTTGTTATTTTACTCTGTGCATTATTTGCATATGGCAATGCAAAATTAATAGTGAAATTTTTGGATAGTTTAGATTTTTCACTTCTTGAAAAAAGTGATGAAATAATTGAAAAAGAATTAGATTCTTTTTACTATAGATTTCAAAATGCTCAAGATATAAAAATAGTATTTAAAACCTTTAAAAATCTAAAAAACGAAGATAGTTTAAACTCGATTTTTTTGAAAGCTTATAAAAAAGAAAACTCTATTTTAGAGGGAATAGATGCATTAATTCAAAAAATACATAAAATTGCAAATTATAATTCACAAGGTTTTACTTTTCTGATTTCAAGTGTTTTTAAAAGAGATAAATTAGGTGTCATAAAAGAAATAGGAAATGCTCCATATAAAAGATGGAATATGTATTTAAGATGGATGGTTCGAGATGATAATCTTGATTTGGGACTTTGGAAAGGTGTTAATAAAAAAGATTTAATACTTCCTTTAGATACGCATACTTTTAAAGTATCACAAAAATTAGGCTTATTAGATAGACAAACTTATGATTTGAAATCAGCTTTATTAATTACAGAAAAATTGAAAGAGTTTGACAATCAAGATCCAATCAAATACGATTTTAGTTTGTATAGGTTAGGGCAAGAAAAGATATTTTGAGAATTAAGTAATCAAACTTTTGTTTGATTACTTATAGAAGTTATTTTTTTGATAAAACGGCAGATGAACCTGAACAAGTACAAGAATCATCTAATGTCATCTCTTCTTCACCTTCTTTTGAAACTAGTTGCCAATTGTTACTTAAGGCATCTTTTAATGACTTAAATCCATAATTTTTTATATTAATATCAATACATTTTTTAGAACAAGAAGCTTCACTTCCAGCATATCTCCAAGAGTCAAAAAAAGTCATTGTTTTTTGATCTTTTTTATTCAATATCATTCTAGTTTTCTGCTCTCTTGCAATTTCTCTTCTTTGAATCTCTGCTCTTTCTCTTTGCATTTTTTCAATAGTTTCAGGATTTAAAGACTTATTGTTTTTATAATTTTTGTAATAACCTATAGTTTGTTCATCAATACTTATTGAATAGATATAATCAGAACGATTTATTGATTGTTGTATAAAAAAATATGGCTCATTGTTTACTTCACAAACATTTGTTTTATTTTTATAATTTGATTTCATATAATCTTGGTTTATATAGAAATCTGTATAAATTAATTCACCTTTTTTCTCATTACAGAATTTTTCAAATTTAAATATCAAATTATCTGAATCTTCATTAGTTGTAATAGCAGATTTATTTTTGTAAAGTTTTTGATTTTCATCAAAATCAAATGAATCTTTCAATGTTTCTGTTAAATTTTTAGTTTTTGATTTACTATTTTTTTGTATAACTTTGTCAGCACAAGCACTTAAAAATATAGATGTTATAAAAATAAATAATCCTATTTTTAACATTTCTTTCATTTATGTTCCTTTGTAAATATTGTATGTAGTTACTATTTAGTAATAGATTTTAAAATTTAGACAAAATCTAAAATAAATTAGAAAATGGATTATAGACTATATTTCCATTCCATTTTCTAAAATGATTTTATTTCTTCCATTTTCTTTTGCTTGATATAAAAGCATATCTGCTTTTTGAAGAGTATTTTCATATGTATCAAAATTATTTCTTATTGCAACACCAGCAGAGAAAGTAACTTTGATTTTTTTGTCCTTATATAAAAAACTATTTTCAGTAACAATTGTTTTTATTCTTTTTAAAAATTGTAGTAATTCTCTATTTAAATTAAAATGGATGATTGCGACAAATTCTTCTCCACCATATCTTCCAATAATATCATGATCTCTAATGCTTTTATTTAAAATTTTTCCAAAAGTTGATAAAACAACATCTCCACATTCATGCCCATATGTATCATTTAATTTTTTGAAATGGTCTAAATCAAAAAATATTACAGCATATTGAGTTTTTATTCTATCGTAAGCACTTTCGATTCTTTTTACTTCATCGCTAAAAGCTCTTCTTGTCAAAAGACCTGTAAGGTGATCTTTCATATTTTCTATTTTTGTTTTACTTAATTCATCTTCAAGAGTTTTTACTTTTTCTTCAAGTTCTTGAACTTTTGTTTTACCTGTTTGAAGTTTATTTGTAACATCATTCATCTCTTTTTCAATTGATGTTGCTGCATTAATAAGTTCATTTTGTAACTTTGTAAGAGCTTCTAAACCATTTTCTTTTATACTTATTGCTTCAATTTTTTCTTTTATATTAAGTACATTTTTAGAACCTGAACCATTACTTGAAATAGCTTCATTTAAATATTCTTCCATTAATAAAACGAGTTTAGAAATATCTGAAGTTCTATCTATTACAACTTGTTTATCTCTCTCAAATCTTTTATTTATAAAATCTTCAATTTTAGATTGGATATCTTTATCAAATAAAAGATTAGGTTCTTTTTCAATCTTACAAAATAGTTGATCAATTTGTTCATCAGTTTTAGGACAAATAGAAGGTAATACTGATTTTTTAATCAAATTTGCCAAGTGTTGAACATTTTTTGAATTAACTCTTTTTAGCAAAAGAGGAATTAATTTTTCAGGCAAATCTAAATTATTTAATTTAACTTCTGCCTTTTCTTCATCACTTAAATAATTTAAGATATTTTCAAAATCATTATTCATTTATTATATCCTCTTAATTTTATCCTAAAAGTTTTTTTACCATTTCATTAATTCTTTTTCCATCAGCTACACCTGCAAATTTTTTTGTTGCATTTCCCATAACTTTTCCAATATCTTTCATTGAAGTTGCTTCTACTTGAGCAATAATCTCTTTCATTCCAGCTTCTAATTCCTCATCACTTACTTGTGTTGGCAGATATAACATAAATACATTTACTTGTGCTTGTTCTTGCTCAACTAAATCATCTCTTGATGCAGCTTTATATTGAGAAATTGATTCTTCTCTTTGTTTTATACCTTTTTGAATAAGTTTAATTACATCTTCATCATTTAAATCTTTTCTTTCATCAACTTCAATTTGTTTAATCATTGTATTAATAGCTCTAATAGAGTCTCTTTTTACAACCTCTTTATCTCTCATTGCTTGTTTTAAATCTTCAT
>ERZ724515.1214-NODE-1214-length-10658-cov-6.056871_pt1 | contig 10658 bp, 15 predicted proteins | sample MGYA00376048_ERZ724515 | MGnify/ENA primary metagenome ERZ724515 (study PRJEB28724, sample SAMN07190885) | wastewater metagenome | isolation source: influent of sewage treatment plant in Hong Hong | place: Hong Kong | collected 2016-03-17 ... | reverse complement strand
ACGAGCGTCCGCCTGAAAAGCGGAAGGTCGCCGGTTCGATCCCGGCCCTGGCCACGTCAGAGGCTATATCTGCCTCAATCTCTGTTCTCACTCGACGTTTATTCGTCGTTTATGCCGACCGCTTTGTCCAGAGCGTCGGCGACTTCGGTGTGCACCTGGCCCCTCGACATATAGACGTCTTGGGTCATCGACGGCCTCGCGTGCCCGAGCTGGTCGGCCCCGATCCGAGCCGACAACCCGCTGTCGTCGATCAGAGTCGCCACCGTCTTACGGAACGAGTTCGACGAGACGTCCGGCAGACCGAGCTCCTCCCTGACCCCGCGCCACTGCTTGCCGAAGTTGTCCGGATCCCGCAGCGTGCCGGTAGACGACGGGAAGATCACCCCAGCGGTGTTCGGCCCAACGTGCTCGTCCTTACGCCGTCGCAAGGCATCAACCGCGAAGATGGGCAGCCGAACCGACCTCTCGCCACCGCCCTTCGTATCGTCCTGGCGGACAAGACCCTTGCCCTTCAACCGGACGACAGACCCCGCGATGGTCAGGACCCGACCATCGAGATCTACGTCCTGCCAACGGAGAGCCAACAACTCAGACCGGCGCATACCGGTCCCGGCCAGCACAATCACCGGATCCCGGAGATCCTTCTGTTGGCATACCTCTGACTCCTCGATGGCCGAGAGCAGAGCGCGAACCTGCTCGACCCCGAGCGCCGGAGCTCCCTTGGCCTTCCGGCGGTCCTGCCTCCGGTGCCGCTTCTGCTGGCCCAACTCTCGGACAGGATTCGTAGTAATCGCCCCGGCCAGTACCGCGTCAGTCAGCACCGCATTGAGCGCCACCTTGGTATGGCGCTCACGGGTCGCGCCATGATCCCGCCTTATGCCGGTGAGGATGTCGGACAGGAGACCGGGATCCGCCTCGCCAACACGTACACCGACGAACCGAGGCTTTACCGTCGTCAGGGTGGCCTCGTAGGTGTCTACCGACTTCGGTGCGAGATCGCCGTCCTCCCGACACCGCTGGACGTACCGGTCAAGCAGCACGCCCAAGGTCGTCGTCGCGGTGATGCTGCCCGAGCCGGGTGGCCGCCTGGCGCTGATGGCATCGAGCAGAGCGCCCTCGGCCTTGTCGCCGTACTCGTCAACGACACCCGGAGGTGTCATCCGCTCCATCCGGCGAGTGACCCCATCGCGGTCCCGGTAACGGCACCGGGCGACCCAAACATCCTTAGACACTTGGGCCCTGGTGATCTTCCCGTGCTGCCCGATCCGCAGGGGCGGCCTACCCGCCATCGTCGCCGCCTAACGGTGGCACCAGGTTGTCGATCTGGATCTGATAGTCCGCGATGGCGTTGGTGATCGTCTGGATCTGCTCGTCGCTGACCGGACGCTCGCCGGTGGTCTTGTAGTGGCGCAGCAGATTGAGCTCTCGCCACATGGCCGCCTTGCGGTCATAAAGAATCGCGGCCTCCCGGGCGTTCGACAGGGCCCGCAAGTTCTCGTTGTACTGCTCCGCGTTTGGGATGAGGACGTAGTGCCCACCGTCGTCAAAGGGCACTTCCGAGCGATCCCGGTCTTTGCCTCCGAGCAGCAGATCTCCGGTGAACCACCGAACGCCCCAAATCTGAGGCTGCTCCAGTTTGGGGAGGATCCTCGCGGTGCTGCGGTACGGGCCCGGGTAGATCAGCGCAATCGGTGACGTGTCCAGCGCGGCGGCCAAGACGATCAGGTCGGCCACGGTGATCGACTTCCGACGTCCGGTCTCGATCTCGGAGATCGTCGAACGCGACACCCGGTGGCCGAGCTCCTCGGTGCGATCAGACAGCCATTGGCCGGAAACATCGAGCACCTTCTCCCGCAGCCTCTTGATCTCGGCGGCGATCCGAGCGGTGATCTCATCCGGCCATACATCCGACATACCGATGAGAATACCCCGTTTCTTGCGAGATCCCAGCGGTCGAGGATATGATTACCGGGAATCAGTCAGAAAAGCGGCTGAGTCACCGGAATACCAGCAGACGGGTCGCGGGCTCCGGCCAGGAGATTGACAACTCCACAACGGAGCACGAGCGCAGATACGGGAGCCAGTAGCGCGGCTGCCACACCGCTGAATCGACTGCTGGCAGCGCCAGGGATGCGAGGGAACAGACCTCGGGCTCCGGAAACAACCCCCAACGGAATGAGGGAGATGAAATGAACCCAAACCAGGACACCTGGCTGACCCGACCCGAGGTCGGACAGCGACTCCGCGTGCCGGACAAGACGCTGGCGCAGTGGGCGAGTCAGGGCAAAGGCCCCAAGTACGCCAGATTCGGACGGCACTGCCGCTACCGGCTCTCTGACGTAATCGCTTGGGAGAACGCCCAATTTCGCGGCGATGCCGCGTAGCCCCCATGACAGCCCCAATGAGTAAAGGCCCCCGGTATTGCCCACCGGAGGCCTTTTTCTTACCCACCCATCACCAAATGAGGAGCACCACCATCATGTCACACCAGACCACTGACAAGACAGATCTCGACCACCTCCGCCGTCTGCTTCGCTCCGTCGATCCGAAGGAGCTCAACCGAGCTGATCGCCTGGCGCTGATCGACTTCCTCGCGGCTGCCTTCCGGGGCGACACGGAGAAGCCGTGAAACTGATCACCGCCCGGACCGTCGATTGGTTCACGGTCCACGAGTTCGTCGTGCCGGTGCTCGACCGGGCAGTGAGCTGGCCTATGGCTGGCTCCCTCGCCTGGCAGCACCTCGACGACGACGATCCTGTCAAGATCGCCGCCCTCTTTGACGCTGCCCGCCACTGGGCCCTCCGCGTCGATACGGCCCAGGCCGCGATGGCCGAGGCGAGCCGAGCAATTTCAACATCTGCCGATTGGCGCTCCCTAGCCCAAGACCTCCAGCGGCCCAACCTAATCCGCATTCCCAGGAGGAAAATCGCATGAGCGTCTCAGCACTTGATATTCCACTGCCCGACGAACCGACAGATCTCGACTACTTCAACCCGCCAGCACCCCGGGATCTCGCTCCGGTGCCGACGCTCCGGAGCGAGGTGGGACGGCGGGCGAGGATCACGTGGGCCCACACTATCGAGCCCGAGCCTGTCGTCTGGGCTTGGAAAGACGGCGGGCACGGACGTCTGCCCGCCGGGTCGGTGTCCATCGCCGCCGGACGCGAGGGCACCGGAAAATCCTCGTGCGGGATCTGGCTTGCCTCGCAGGTAACCCGAGGCACTCTCCCCGGGAGCCTGTTCGGGATCAAGCGGCGGGTCCTCTACGTGGCGGTCGAGGACTCGTGGAAGCACACCCTTGTCCCTCGGGCGATGGCGGCTAAGGCCGACTTGAGCCTGATCGGTCGATTTGAGGTCGTGGTCAACACCGTCGACGACCGGGAGACCTCGACCACCCTCTCGCTGCCCTACGACAACGCGCTCTTGCAGAGGGCGATCACCGACAACGAGGTGGCCCTGGTGGTCATCGACCCACTCCTCTCCGTCATCGGCGGGCATATCGACACCCACCGCAATCGGGAGGTCCGCGACGCACTAGACCCGCTCGTGCGTATCGCTGACGAGACGGGCGCGGTGATCTTCGGGATCGCCCACTTCAACAAGAGTGGCGGAACTGACGCGGCCAGTCTCATCAGCGGCTCGGGTGCCTTCAAGGACGTTCCCCGGTCGGTATTCGGCTTCGCCCGTGACGACGAGAACGAGACCCGGATTATGTCCCAGGTCAAAAACAGCCTCGGTCGTGACGATCTGCCCAGCCGCACCTACGCCATCGAAACCGTCACCATCAAGACATCGAAGGGCGCGGCGGAAACCGGTCGATTCGTCTTCACAGGGGAGACCGACCGCACTGTCGCGGATGTTCTGCGCGAGAGCCAACGGGGCCCGGACGGCGGTCGCATGGCCGCCGATCACTTCATCGCCGCATACCTACGTGGCGCTGGAGGAGAAGCCTCAGCAAACGAGGTAATCCAAGCCGGAGAGGCCGCTGGCTTCAAAGCCGGGACCCTAAAGAACGCCCGAAACAAGGTCGCAGACACCAGATCGACCGGATTCACCGACAAGACCCACATGTGGGTCCTACGGGACGACAGCCCCAAAACCGCCGTAGATCACTCCGTAGGTCACGTAGGTCATACCGATCAGGAAGTAGGACCTACGGGACCTACGTGTGACCTACGTGCCCAGCCCGAGCCGACACCACCCGGATCCCCAACGCCCGCGACCCCCGGCCATACCGACCGCGTGGCCGCAGCCCTGGCGACTGCTCGCAACAAAGTGCACACCATCCAGCAAACCCAAGACGAGGAGCAACCCGCATGAGCACCAACCCCGCCGACAACCCCAATCCCCGCGACGTCCGCCTGGCCGCCGCCTTCACCATCCACCACCGATCCGGAGACAAGGAGGGGATGGCGGAGATCGTCCGCGACACCTCCGAGACTGGCCGCGCCTCAGAGTTGCTGCTGTCCGTGCTCGATCTGCACAAGGTGTTCATCGTCCAGTCCAGAACACCGACCGGCATCGACTACCTCGGTCGGTACGTCCAAGACCTGGGCAAGGTCAAGCCCGACGACCCGAAGATGATCGACCTTCGCCGCGCCTGCCGCATCCTCGACGGCCACGGGCGTGACGACTTGAGCGCCATCAATGACGTCATCCGTGAGGCCCGCGACGACAACCGGTGCACCCACGCCCTCATGGCGCTCATGGACCTCTATGAGACAGCAGTGCCAGAGCTGTCCTCAACCGCCGGACGTAAGTGGCTAGACGCATGCGTCACCACCACCCTCGGGCAGGAGGACTCGTGACGCTCAAGCCGTGCCTCGACTGCGGCCTGCCGTCGCCCGCTTCCCGGTGTCCCGAGCACACCGTGGACACCAAGGTGCCCGCCGACCAACGTGGCTACGACGGGTCCTGGAAGCGGCTCTCCAAGAGGGCCCGAAGGCTCCAGCCGTTCTGTCTGGAATGTGGTGCCGCCGAGGATCTCCAGACTGACCACACCCCCGAGGCGTGGGAGCGGAAGGCCGCTGGCAAGCCCATACGGCTCTCGGACGTCCGAGTCTTGTGTGGACCTTGTAACCGAGCTGCTGGAGCCGCACGCGGGCCCTCAGCCACCCGGGGAGGTATCCCTAGCGGCTCCGTACTCCACCCGCCGCTGAGGCGCGGAGAGCGTTACACACCTCGGTTGCGCCGTGATAGTGGCGCGGCAACGCCGCCGAGGAACACAGCGACTCCCAACGCGAAGATCGAACCGGATACCAACTGCCAGGTTCGCGTCTTGTCGGCGCACAAGGTGCGGAGATGAGTTTGTACACCCTCACGGATCCGATTGTCCGTATCGACGTTCCGCACCGATTCATTGAAATGAAGGGCCGTGCCGCACTGGATGACAAAGCCTCTGTCCTCGGCGATGAAGTAGCCGTTAGCAGCGACAACGCCGATGCCTATCAGGACGATTCCGACGAGTATGGCAAGTGTTTTCATGGGGAGTTGCTCTTCCCGGTCAGTGCACTTTCGGGAATTTTCTCATGAAAGCAGGGCCGAAAGCAGCAGTTAATGATTCCGAATTGGCCTTCGCACCAACGTCACGCGGCGCATCGGCATTCGCTGAGTTCTGCCAGCAGTTCATCAAGGTTCCCAAGGGCACGGGTGCGAAGTCGCCGTTGCGGCTGCGGGACTGGCAGCGGGATTTGATCGGCTCGGTCGAGGACGCGGATCCGCAGCCGCGTACCGCCGGGTGGATGCTGCCCCGTGGTCAGGGCAAGAGCACCCTCCTGGCCGCCCTCGGGCTATACCGGTTCTTTACCGGTGGTGAGGGAGCCGTGGTGGTCGTCGTCGCCGTCGATGAGCGCCAGGCCGGGATCATCTTCAACATCGCCCGCCGGATGGTCGAGCTCGACGACGAGCTCTCGTCACGCTGCCAGGTATTCAAGGAGCGGCTTTACGTCCCTGCCCGGGACGCTCACTTCCACTGCCTGCCAGCCGAACCCAAGCGCCTCGAGGGTCTGGACTACAACCTCGCCCTACTCGACGAGGCGGGCGTGGTCAGCCGCGACAGCTACGAAGTCTTGACCCTGGCCCAGGGCAAGCGCGAGCAGTCCACCCTGATCGCCATCGGCACTCCGGGCCCGGACCCGAATAACCAGGTTCTCGCGGATCTTCGGAACTACGCCGCCGATCACCCCGAGGACACGTCGCTGGTCTGGCGGGAGTTCTCTGCCGCCGGATTCGAGGACCACCCGGTCGATTGCGAACACTGCTGGGAGCTCGCCAATCCGGCGCTCGGAGACTTCCTACACCGCGATGCCATGACCGCTCTATTGCCGCCTAAGACGCGGGAATCGACGTTCCGACGTGCCCGCCTCTGCCAGTTCGCATCGGACACTGACGGGGCGTTCCTGCCTCGCGGCGTATGGGAGTCGCTGTCTACGGATCTCCCGGTGCCCGATGGGGCCGAGGTGGTGATCGCCTTGGACGGCTCGTTCTCCGACGACACCACCGCCTTGCTCGTCGGGACCGTCTCACCGGAGCCCCACTTCGACAAGGTGAGGGTCTGGCAGCGCCCACCGGGCGACGAGGACTACCGCGTCCCGGTGGCCGAGGTCGAGCAGGTCATCCGCGAGTGCTGCCGACGGTGGCGCGTGCAGGAGATCATCGCGGACCCGTTCCGCTGGACCCGGACCTTGCAGGTGCTGGAGGCCGAGAAGCTTCCGGTGGTCGAGTTCCCGCACAGCCCAGCCCGATTGACCGCCGCGACCGGGGATCTCTACTCGGCTGCGGTTAATGCCCGGATGACCCATTCGGGCGACCGGCAATTGGCCGAGCACGTCGCCGCCGCAGTGGTCACCGAGGACAGCCGAGGGATCCGATTGGCGAAGGCTTCTCGGTCCCGATCAGCCCGAAAGATTGACCTGGCCGCCTGCCTGGTCATGGCCCACAGTCGCGCCACTTGGCGTGCAACCCACAAGAAGCGCAAGAAAGTCAGGAGTTTCGCCGCATGAGCCTCTTACAAGATCTTCTCCAACACCTTGAGATGCCGTCCGCCCGGTACGCCGAGCTCGACAGGTACTACACCGGGACGCAGCCACTGGCGTTCCTCGCGCCCGAGGCGAAGGTGGCCTTGGGCAATCGGTTCGGCGTGATCGCCAGCAATATCCCGCGCCTCGCGGTGACCGCTCTAGCCGAGCGGCTGCGCATCACCGGATTCACGGGCGACTCGACCATATGGGCCGACTGGCTCCGCAACGATCTCGACCAACTCTCGGGCATCGCTCATCGGGAGGCCCTGCTCCTCGGTGATTCCTACGTAATCGTGTGGGCCGACCAGTTCGGTCGCCCGAGAGTGACGGTGGAGTCGGCCAAGCAAGTTGGCGCTTTGACCGATCCCGGCAGCCGCGAGGTCTACGCCGCGATCAAGCGGTGGGACGACCACAACACGAAGACGACCGAGGCCGTCATGTACCTCCGCGACAAGATCGTCCGCCTACGGGCCGATCAGGTGGGCGCGGTGGCGACCGGCTTCAAGACCATCGACGAGATCGCCAACCCGCTCGGCGTGGTCCCGGTCGTCAACCTTCGCAACACTGACCGCATCATCGGGCACCTCGGAAGCCTCGGACAGGGCGATTGGGGCCACTCCGAGATCCACGACCTCAAGCCCCTGGTCGATGCCTTGAATAAGAGCCTGGCCGACATGCTCGTCACTTCCGAATATGTTGGCCGACCGCGCCGTTGGGCGACGGGAATCGAGCTCACGGAGGTCCCGGTGCTCGACGACAACGGCGACCCGGTGCTCGACGGCAACGGTGATCCGGAGATGGTCGAGGAGAACCCGATCCCCGAAGGGCACCGGGCAATGATCTCCGAGAACCAGGACGCAAAGTTCGGGCAGTTGGCCGCCGCCGACCTTGCCGGGTATGAGGCCAGCGTCCGCGTGCTGCTCTCGCAGATCATGGCGGTCAGCTGCCTTCCGGCGCACTACGTCGGGGTACTCAATGACACTCCACCATCGGCTGACGCTCTCCGAGCTGCTGAGGCTTCTCTGACCGCCCGGGCCGAGGCCCGTCAGCAGACCTTTGGCAGGGCATGGGAACAGGTCGCCCGACTCATGATCGCCGTACGGGACGGGCGCGATCCCAACCTGATCGACGACGTACGGGTGCAGTGGGCCGACGCTGCCACGAGATCCGTCGCCCAGGAGGCCGACGCGACAGTCAAGTTGGTACAGGCCGGAATCCTCCCGGTCACCTACGCGCTGGGGAAGCTCGGCTATCCCGAAGACGAGATCGCCAAGATCCTCGCCGCACGGGCCGCTGAGGCACCAATAGCGGCGGTCGCCTGATGCGCCTATGCGGCAGAGACGTTCCCGCCGGAGTCGGTGTCGCGCCAGCCGGATCACCCCGGCCCGTGCGGCTCCGCTTCGGCGGCAACACCTACGCCTTAACCACGGGAGAAGCCGTCGAGCTCGCCACCCGGCTAGCCGACATCGTTCAACAACTCAACGAACTAGATAGGACACCACGATGAGCGAAGAAACCACCGAACCCGAAACCACCGACGAGCTCGTGACCGAGGAGACCGCCACTGATGAACAACCCCAGCCGCCGGAAGAAACGCCGACCGATCAGACCGACGAAGCCGAAGAAACCTTCCCACGCGCCGTCGTCGAGAAACTGCGGAAAGAGAACGCGGGCTACCGGCAGCGGGCCCAACGCGCCAACGCCTACGCCGAGCGGCTGCACCTCGAGTTAGTTCGGGCGACAGGCAAGTTGGCCGACCCGAGCGACCTGCCATTCGACGAGACCTATCTCGATGACCCCGAGGCCCTGGCCGTCGCCATCGACGAGCTCCTGGAGCGCAAGCCGCACCTTGCCAGCCGTCGCCCGGTCGGTGACATCGGGCAAGGCCGACGCGGATCAGCAGCAGAGCCGTTCAGCCTGTTGGGGATTCTCAAAGAGCGGACTTAGCCGTAGAATGGGGAGAGGGCCTGGAGCCCTTCGCGATTGACGTCCGGGCGACGTGTCGATTCCCAATCAACTGACACGTCTTAAGGACATTCAAATGACAATTGAAGTGACTGCCGACAATTCGACTCTTATCCAGTCGCAGGTCGCCAATCTCCTCGTCCAACCGCTGCTCCAGGAATCGACATTCCTGGCCGCCGGTCCCACCATCCTCGACTCGTCGAGTCCCGTCCGCGTTCCGCGCATCGCCACGGCGGCCACGGTCGGCTTTGTGGCCGAAGGTACTCAGATCAGCGAGAACTCGGACGTCGCGTTCGACGAGGTGACCCTGCTGCCGAGCACCCTCAAGGGCCTCAAGGTTCTGGTGAAGCTTTCCAACGAGCTGATCCGTACCTCGGTCGTCGGCCTGGAGGCGGTGCTCCGGACCCGCCTGGTCACCGACGTCGCCCGCGCCCTGGACGCGGCTATGTGGGACGGTGCCGGGACGTCGAACACCATCAAGGGCATCCTCCGGCAGTCCAGCATTGGCACCGGGACCCTCGACCTGACGGATCCGGACTCGCTGATCGACGGCATGGCGACCGCCCAAGCCAACAAGGTCAGCCCGAGCCACTGGGTCATGACCAGCGACTCATTCGCGGCCCTGCGGAAGTTGAAGATCGCCAAGGCAGGCACCCTGTCGGATCAGGACTTCCGTCAGTACCTGTTCGACCCGAGCACCATTCAGAACGGCACCTCGTTCCAACTGTTCGGGCTCCCGGTGATCATCACCGACAACATCCCGAAGGTGTCCACCAAGGCCCGTGTGGCGCTCGTGGACTTCTCCAAGGTGGTCGTCGCCCGCGACCTCAACGCCGAAGTCAAGATCCTCGATCAGACCTTCGGGGATTACGACTCCATCGGGATCCGCGTCGTCAGCCGCTGGGACACCAACCTCCTCCAGCCCAAGGCCGTCACGCTCCTGACCGAGGCGTAATCGTGGCCGACGTCGATCCCGACGACGTGGCCGCCTGGCTCGACCGGACCAGCCCACCGGTCAGTCAGGTGGTCCCGATCATCACCACACTCGCCAAGAGCTACACCCGAGGCAACGGCTTCGACGGGAACACTCCCAACGATGAGATCGCCGCCGCCATCACCACCGCCTCGGCACGGCTGGCCGCGAACGCCACCCAGACCCTCGACCGGCTCAAGGTCGATGACGTCGAGCGGGAGTTCCGGTCCAGCTTCCAGGGATGGACGCTGGCCGAGCTCGCGGTCCTCAACCGGTACAGGGTGCGGGCTATGTAGACCAGGTGGCCCGGTGAACGCGGAGTCTAAGTTCGTCGCTCCTCCCGCAGCTCGCGCCGTTGGCAATGAGAAGACCAGCGCAGCCACCGGGCCACCGCCCGCCCGACGCTTATTCGTCGCATATACCCGAGACACGCCGAGAATCGACAAGATTCGACAGCAATTCCCGATCCGACATCCGTGCAGGTAGTGGGACTTATTCGGTAGGTTCTGCGGTGTGTTGAGAATCCTCGACCTAAAAGCGGAAGGTCGCCGGTTCGATCCCGGCCCTGGCCACCACGATCTCTTCTGTCGTCGATCCCGCGGGCACCGGTCCCGGCCGGGTCGCGACGCCTGCCGTATGCCTTACATTTGAGGTCTCGCTAAGGAGGCAGGGTTGGCGTTCGCCGGTCAGCAACGTTCCGCC
>ERZ724515.1208-NODE-1208-length-10668-cov-3.993593_pt1 | contig 10668 bp, 6 predicted proteins | sample MGYA00376048_ERZ724515 | MGnify/ENA primary metagenome ERZ724515 (study PRJEB28724, sample SAMN07190885) | wastewater metagenome | isolation source: influent of sewage treatment plant in Hong Hong | place: Hong Kong | collected 2016-03-17 ... | reverse complement strand
TTGGCATCCTGCCGACCACGGAACCGGTCCTCAACGATGGGCCGACCAAGAACCCCTGGGACACGACGCGCTCTTCCGGCGGTTCCTCGGGCGGCTCCGCGGCAGCGGTAGCGGCGGGCATCGTGCCGATTGCCCACGCCTCCGACGGCGGCGGATCGATCCGCATCCCGGCCAGCGAATGCGGTCTGGTTGGTCTCAAGGCAACCCGGGCCCGGATCTCGCAGGCCCCGGTCATGGGGGACTCGATGTCCGGCCTGACCACCGAACTGGCGGTTGCGCACTCCGTGCGTGACATCGCCACGATGCTGGACTGGGTCCACGGGCCCGCGCCGGGTGACCCCTACGGCTGCCCGGTCCCGGCCCGGCCCTACTCGGAAGAGGTAACCGCCGGTACCGAGCCGCTCAAGATCGCGCTCCTGACCGAGTCGCTCACCGGTGACAGCCTGCAGCCGGCCGTGGTCAACGCGGCAAGGGAAACGGCGCGAAAGCTCGAGGACCTCGGCCATGAAGTGACCGAATTCGATCTGCCCGCGGCGGGCGAGCCGGACGCGCTCTACCAGACCTTCGTGACCCGCTGGGCCGCCGGCATGAGTCAGACCGCCGACACGCTCAGCCTGATCATCGGCCGGCCGCTGACCAGCGAGGATGTCGAACCTCTGACCTGGGCCCTGATCGAGAAGGGCCGGACCGAGGGCGGGGCGGCGTACCTTTCCGCGGTCGCCCAGCATCAACTGATCGGTCGCCTCGTGGCCGGGGTGATGCTGGACGGTCAGTTCGACCTGATCATGACCCCGACCCTGGCCACGGTGCCGCCCAAGCTCGGTCATTTCGATCAGAACGGACCCGACCCGATGGATGCGATGCTGAAGGCCCGTGAGATCGCCACCTTCACCGGCATCTTCAACGCGACCGGCCAGCCGGCGATTTCGGTGCCGATGGAGATGAGCGAGGAAGGTCTGCCGATCGGGATCCAGTTCGTGGCGCCGATGTGGGGCGAGCACGTGCTGATCCAGCTCGCCGGCGAGCTCGAGCGGGCCCATCCCTGGATCGGCCGCCGGGCGCCGGGAGTTCTCGACGCCGGATAGGGTGCCTTTTGTGAGTGAGATCCGAGGTGTAATAACGGCATTGGCCACCGCTTTCCGGCCCGACGGCGAGCTCGATATCGACTCGACCCGGAAGCTGGCCGCCTATCTCGTCGAGAACGGCAGCCACGGCCTGGTCGTGGCCGGTTCAACCGGCGAGTCGTCAACCCTGGAAGACGACGAGAAGATCGATCTCACGAAAGCGGTAGTGGAAGAGGTCGGGACGGAGGTGACGGTGATCGTCGGTTCCGGTTCGAATGACACCCGTCACTCGGTCGAGCTGACCAAGATGGCGGCGGAAGCCGGCGCCGACGCCGCGCTGATCGTGACGCCGTACTACGTGCGGCCGAACCGGGCAGGAATTCGCCGGCACTTCGAAGCCGTCGCTGAAGGCAGCCCCGGCTTTCCGATCGTCGCTTACAACATCCCTTCCCGCACCGGGATCAACATGCCTCCGGAATTCCTTGCCGAACTGGCGCAGATCGACGAAGTCAAGGCGGTCAAACAGGCCAATGACGACGATCTCGGGCCGATCGAGGGGCTCGACGTGCTGGCCGGCAACGACGGCACCTTTCTTCCGACCCTGAAGTTCGGCGGGGCGGGCGGCATCCTGGTTGCCTCGCACCTCGACAACGGCCGCATGCGAACGATCTGGGACCTCTGGCAGGAGGGCCGTCACGACGAGGCCGAGGCCCTCGACAACCAGCTTCAGCCCCTTTACGAGGCGATGGGCGTCGTCGTCAACCCGATTCCGGTCAAGGCCGCGCTCGCCGCCCGCGGCCTGCTTCCTCCGACCATGCGCCTGCCTCTGGTCGAGCCGACCGATCAGGAACGTGACGCCGTCGAAGAGCTCCTCGCCGAGGCCGGTGTGCCCGCCGCATGAGCCAGGACCGGATCAAGCTGCTTCCCCTCGGCGGACTGGGGGAAATCGGCAAGAACATGATGGTGATCGAGTACCGCGGCTCGATCGTGGTGGTCGACACCGGTCTGATGTTCCCGACCCCGGAGATGCTCGGCATCGACCTCGTCCTGCCGGATTTCGAATACCTGCGCGACCGGGCCGATGACATCGAGGCGATCATCCTCACTCACGGCCACGAGGACCATGTCGGCGCGCTCCCGTACGCGCTGCGGGAGATCGGCTTTCCCAAGGTCATCTACGGCGGCATGCTCACGGTGGGAATGGTCCGTTCGAAACTGGACGAGCACAAGCTTGGCAGCGCCCCGCTGACCGAACTGCCGGCCGGCCAGAAAGTCAGCGCCGGGCCCTTCGAGATCGAACTGGTTCACCTCTCGCATTCGATTCCCGACATGCGCGGGGTGATCATCGGCACCGATCTCGGCAAGATCTTCATGACCGGCGACTACAAGTTCGACCAGACCCCGGTCGACGGCCGCCCGGCCGACGTGGCCCGCCTCGCGGCGCTCGGAGACGAAGGCCTGCTCCTGCTCTGCGGCGATTCGACCAACGCCGACCGGCCCGGCGTATCACCTTCGGAATCAAGCGTCGGCCCGGCCCTCTATGACACCTTCTCGCGCTGCAAGGGTCGGATCATCGTCACCTCGTTCGCGTCCAACATCCACCGCGTTCAGCAGGTGATTGATGCCGCCGAGCGGCTCGACCGCAAAGTCGCCCTGGTCGGCCGTTCGATGCGCAAGAACTTCAACATCGCCTCCAATCTCGGAATGGCGAACGCCCCCGAGGGGCTGCTGATCCAGCCACGGGAGATCGAGGATTTTCCCGACGAGCGGGTCGTGGTGATCTCGACCGGCTCCCAGGGCGAGCCCTTCTCGGCCCTGCGGCGCATGGCCAACAACGACCACCGGGACGTGGAACTCCACTCGGGGGACACGGTCGTCTTCTCCGCGACCCCGGTGCCCGGCAACGAACGGGCCGTGAACGAGACGATCGACCGCATCTACGAACTCGGAGCGACCGTGATCACGCCCAAGGACGCCCCGATCCACGCTTCCGGCCACGGATACCGGGAAGAGATCAAGATGATGCTGAACCTGACCCGGCCGAAGTACGTGATGCCGGTCCACGGTGACTTCCAGCGAATCCGCCTCCACTCGGAGCTGGCCGAATCGGTTGGCGTGCCGGCCGAGAACATCTTCCGCAACCACAACGGCCAGGCCTTGCTGCTCGGCCCGGACGGCGCAGAGCTGACCGAGGAAACCGCCGGCGGCGTGATCTACGTCGACGGCGTCGAACTTTCCGACCCCAACGACGCCACCCTGCGCGACCGCCGCACGATCTCCGCCGACGGCATCGTGATTGTGGTCGCCACGATCGCCGAGGACGACGGCGAGGTCGTTTCCGACCCGGAAGTGATCGCCCGCGGCGTCCCCGGGCTCGACGAGGACGCGGAGTTCCTCGACGATCTCCACGACCTGATCGAGGATTCACTCGACCGCGCTGCGGAAGCCAAGGTCAGGGACCACGACCTGGTCCAGCAGGATCTCCACGACGCCGTCGCCGGCTTCATCCACAAGCGCCTCAAGCGCCGCCCGATGGTGGTACCGGTAGTAGTCGAAGTCTGAGGTCCCTGCGGCGCCTGGAGCGCGGTGCCGGGAGCGCGGCGCCTCTGGAGGTGCCGCAGAAAAAGCCCCGTCACGGGGCTGAACGTGCGGCACCTTCCTGCTCTCTATGGAGCCGAATGAAGCGTGGCCTGAACCCGCCGCTTAAAACAGAGAGACCGCTGGGCCTGGGGGAGGGAGTGGCTCAACGGTCTGCTCTGAAGAAGCGAGGTTGCTGGATGTCTGGGGGAGAATGCCCAACAACCTCTTGTGTCTCGTCCAAAAGCAACGATACGGACGCCCAGTAAGAAATCCCTAAACCCGAGGGAAGGATCTTCTTAAGGTTCTTGGACCTCGACCTTGGACCTCGACCAGAGTCCGATCATCCGTCATCTGATTTTGTGATCGGACGGGTTTGACATGGAGGCGGAGCGAAGCTCGCCGACTACTGTCAACTCCTTAAACAACAAGACCGCCGGGCCTGGGGGAGGGAGGTGGCTCGGCGGTCTGTGTTGAAGAAGCGAAGCCGCCGGGGCAGTCTGGGGGAGATCCCCGGCGGCTTCATGTGTCTCGTCCGCGAAGAAAGATACGGAGAGGTCATAAATAGGCCCTAAAGCTTCGTTAACGGTTTCCTTGAGGTTTTTCGGAGGCTGTTTCTGGGGTTTTTTCGGCCGGTTTGATGGCCGGAATCCTGACCACGAATGAGGCTCCGCCCTCGGGTGAAGTGCCGACCCGGGCCGAACCGCCGTGGCTTCGGGCGATCACCCTGACGATTGCCAGTCCGAGTCCGGTGCCTTTCCCCTTCTTGCGGTCGCCGCGTCCGTCATGCCGTACGAAGCGGTCGAATATCGTCGGCCACATTTCCTTCGGGACGCCCGGACCGTCGTCCTCGACCCGGATCTCGGCGATATCGCGGTCGAGCCTGGTCGTCACCGTGATCGTGCTCCCGGCGGGGGTATGCCGGATCGCGTTGTCGATCAGGTTGAGGATGACCCGGTGGAGGTCGTCACCGTTGCCTTCGACCACCGCCGCCTCCGGCGTGTCGAGCGCGATCGTGTGGTTATCGCTCAGCGGCCTTAGCTCGGCTGCCACGTTGGCGGCGATCTCCGAAAGGTCGCAGGGCACCAGGTCCCGGTATCTCTCCGAGTCGGCCTTGGCGAGCAGCTGGAGGTCGGCTACGAGCCGGGTCATTCGCTCTGATGAGCGCAGCGCCGATTCGACCGATTCGATCTCGAAATCCCGGTCGCCGTTGCCTGAACCCGGCCGGCGGAGCGAAGTGTCGAGCAGCTCCAGGTTGGCGAGCACGCTGGTCAGGGGAGTGCGAAGCTCGTGTGAGGCGTCGGCGACGAATTCGCGTTGCCGCTTCAGCGATTGCTCGCGTTCGACCCGGGCGATCGAAAGCTCGTGAAGCATGTCGTTGAAGGTCCGGGTGAGCTCGGCCACCTCGTCGTCGCCTTCCGGCTCGGCCAGGGTCACGTCGGGGTCGCGGGTGCGGGCGATCTGGCCGGCCGCGGAGGTCAGCGTGGAGATCGGGCGCATCGCCCGGCGCGAGAGGATCACGCCGCCGAGCGCCGCCAGCAGCGTGGCACCCAGGGCACCGGCCAGGATCGATATCCAGATCCTCCCGACCGACGCGTCGAGGCGCTCCATCGGCCGGCCGAAACGGACCAGGGCGACCGGGGTCGGAATGTCCTCGGACTGATAGACGACGGCGGTGGCAACCTGCCAGCCGTCGTAGGTGGAGATCCCCGAAGTGGTCGAAGGGTCACCGAGATCATGCGTGTTCGGCAGCTGGAAGCGGGTCTTGTTTGCCAGCGTCGTCACGTCGGCCGCTCCGTTCACCGAGGCGAGCAGGTTGCTGAGCCCGCTGGCATCGCCGATGTAGCCGGGGGTGACCAGGTAGGCGACCAGGTTCCGGCGCCGGATCTCGGCGGCCAGTTCATTCGCCTTGGCTTCGGTGTCGGCGGCGTAGTTGTCGCGCAGCTGGTTGGTGGTGATCTGCCCGACCGCGAGGCCGAAGGCGACCAGGATGACAAAGGTGATTCCGGCCGAGACGGCAGCCAGTTTCCATTGGATCGGCCAATGGGGCGGCCACTTGCGCGACCGTCGCATTCGATCCAGGAGGGTGCCTTCGGCCCGGGCCATCTCAGGCCTTGATTACGTAGCCGGCTCCGCGCTTGGTGTGAAGGATGCGGGGTTCCCCGCCTTCCTCGAGCTTGCGACGGAGGTTGGAGATGAAGACGTCAATCGTGTTCGTCTCATCGAGCGGGTCGTATCCCCAGACCTCTTCCAGCAGACGTTCTCGCGAGATGACCAGGCGCTGGTTGCGCATCAGGTACTCGAGCAGTTCGAACTCGCGTTTGGTCAGCTCGACTTCCCGGTCACCGCGCATCGCTTCCTGGGAATCCGGGTTCAGCTTCAGGTCGCCGACCGTGAGCATCGCCGAGCCACGGGGCGGATGTCGCCTCAGCAGTGCCCGGATGCGGGCCAGCAGCTCTTCCCGGTTGTAGGGCTTCTCGAGATAGTCGTCGGCGCCGCTGTCTAACCCGGTGACCCGGTTGTCGGCGCCGTCCCGGGCGGTGAGCATCAGGATCGGCAGCTCGCTGCTGCCTTCCCTGAGCCGGGTGCAGACCTCGAGCCCGTCCATGTCCGGCAGGCCAAGGTCCAGCACGACCAGGTCCGGCATGAATTCGGAAGCGGTCGCAAGGCCGCCGCCACCGTCCTCGGTCGCCCGGACTTCGTATCCCTCGGCTCTCAGCGTGCGCCTGAGGACATCGACGATTTCCTCGTCGTCCTCGATGACGAGTATGCGCCCGCCGGTCTGCTCCTCATCCACCATGGCCGGGATTCTAAGCGAGGTCGATTACAGGAAGGGTAAACGCGCGTTTCGTTGAAAGGAAAGCCATGTTTGTACGTTCAGTCCGGCGCGGTTCAGACCGGCGCCCGTCGCGTGGCGCCTCGGCGCGCGGAGCCAAAGCCGAGAAGCCCGCTCGTGAGCCCCTGCGCCAGCATCACCTGGACCTGATCGGACTGGGCTGTGTGCTGCTCGGGATCTACCTCGTTTTCGTTCTCTACTTCGGCTGGAACGGCGGACGGCTCGGTTCGGGAATCAGCGACGGGCTGAAGTACCTCTTCGGTCTCGGCGCCTACCTGGCTCCGGTCGCGCTCTTTGCCGCCGGAGCGATCGCGATCTTCCGCCCGGCCATCCCCAAGACCCGTCCGCTCAGGACCGGGGCAGCGCTGCTTGCTGCGGGCCTTCTGCTTGCCTTCGCCGGGGGTACCTTCGGGATCGCCGGTGGCCGTCCCGAGCGGATCGCCTACTTTGACCCGGGCTGGTTCCCGGACCACGGCGGGGTCATCGGCGAGAGCTTCTACTGGGCTTTCGCCAGTGCGCTCCAGCCCTTCGGTGCCCATCTGGTGGCGGCGTTCGCGATCCTCGCCGGGATTCTGCTGCTGACCGGAACCACGGTTGCGGCGGTTCTCGGGCGAAGCGGAAAGGCGATCAGGAAGGCCGGCACGACATCGGCCGAGAAGACCCGCACCTTTGCCCGGACCGCAATTCTCCACGACGGCAAGCCCGAGGGAACGGACCCCGCCGCCAAGACCGTCGTCGACCCGGTTGCGGACCCGCTCCCCTTCGGGGAAGAGCCCACCGTGACCATCGGGAGCGGCGATTCGACCGACGAGATGGAACTGCCTTCGAAAGCAGCGGAGGAAGAGGAAGCTTCGCCTTTCGCGGTCGACATCTGGGCTGAGGACGGCGGCGAGCCGACGATCTCCGACAAGACCGAGAAGCTGGAGCCGATCGAGATCTTCGGCGAAGCCGGGGCACATGCGGCAATCGGCGGGCCGGGTACCGCCGTGGCCGAGCCGGGCTCCGACGACGGCACCGGCGGCGGTGACGGTCAAGGCGACGACTCGATCTTCAGCGATGACTTCGAAGAAGAGCTGAAGCAGCTCGAGGAGGAGTTCGACGAGGTGCCCCAAGAGCCGGACCCGGAGCCCGAAACCGCGCCGGAGCCGGCCGCAGCGGCGGCTGCCGGAGGCAAGGAGGAGCAGCTCAAACTGACCCCGCAGGGCGGCAAGCGCGGGGCGACCCTTTCAGAAGAGATCAACTACAAGTCCCCGCCGCTCAAGGTGCTCGAAAAGGGCCAGAAGGGCGGAGGACCGGATCCCGCCGAGCAGAAGGAACTGGCCCGCAAGCTGGTCGAGACCCTCGGTCACTTCGGGGTCGAAGCGAAGGTGGTCGGGGTGGTGACCGGGCCTCACGTTTCCCGCTTCGAGCTTCAGCTGGCGCCGGGCACCAAGGTCAAGAAGGTCTCGGAACTGGCCAATGACCTCGCCTACGCGCTCGCTTCGACCGATATCCGCATCCTGGCGCCGATCCCGGGCAAGCAGGCGGTCGGGGTCGAGGTTCCCAACTCGAGTCGCAACATGGTCCGGCTGGGGGACATCTTCGGCAAGCCCAAGGAGAAGGACTCGCCGCTGGTCGCCTGGCTGGGCAAGGGAATCGACGGCAAGCCGGTTTCAACCGACCTGGCCAGGATGCCGCATGTGCTGGTCGCCGGCACCACCGGTTCGGGCAAGTCCGGCTGCGTGAACGCGGTTCTCTCGTCGATCCTGATGAATTCCTCGCCGAATGACGTGCGGCTGGTGCTGGTCGACCCGAAGCAGGTCGAGCTGAATCACTACGAGACGGTTCCGCATCTGCTGACCCCGGTGGTGACCAATCCGAAGCTGGCCGCCAACGTGCTGAACAACCTGATCGCCGAGATGGAAACCCGTTACGGCCTGATGAAGGAGGCCCGGGCCCGCAACATCGAGGATTACAACCGGATCGTTTCGGCCGAGGGCGAGCCGCGACTGCCCTACATCCTCTGCGTGATCGACGAACTGGCCGACCTGATGATGGTCGCCCCGGCCGATGTCGAGGCCTCGATCATCCGGCTGGCCCAGAAGTCGCGGGCGACCGGCATCCACCTGCTGCTGGCCACGCAGCGGCCGTCGACCGACATCATCACCGGCACGATCAAGGTGAACATTCCCTCCCGGATCGCCTTCGCGGTCTCTTCGCAGACCGACTCGCGGGTGATCCTCGACCAGGGCGGTGCCGAGTCGCTGCTCGGCCAGGGCGACATGCTCTTCCGCGGCCCCGGTACCTCGAAGCTGGCCCGCATCCAGGGGGCCTTCGTGACCGAGGACGAGATTGCCCGGATCACCGACTTCTGGTCGGCCCAGGGCGAGCCGGAATTCGAACAGGAACTGCTCAGCGAGCCGGAGACGATGCAGGAAGAGACTTCGGACGCGGAATTCGATCCGGACCAGGACGACCTGCTGAACGAGGCGATCATGCTGGTGGTCGAGACCGAGACGGCTTCGGTATCGATGATTCAAAGGCGTCTGAGGGTCGGTTACACCCGGGCCGGGCGCCTGATCGACATGCTCGAGCGCCGGGGCGTGATCTCCGGTTACGAAGGTTCGAAGCCCCGCCAGGTGCTGATCACCCACGCTGATCTGCCGCGGGTGCTTGGCGGCGGAAATGCCGGCGATGTGGAGGGGGAACCTGACGCTGAAGCTTCCGCAGGCGGCGAAATTGCCGACCTGCCGGTCCCGTCCGAGACGCTCGACACCTCGGATTAGCCGGAAGCCGGGCTTCGGCGGAGGCCGCAACCGGTGCCGCGGCTGTAGGGTCAGGCCGTGGCAATTGGCGAGGAGATATTCAGGCCGGGGAGCAGCTCGGACGGTGAGGTCAGGGCCGGCATCCTGGTCACCGGGACCGAGGTGCTGACCGCCACGATCCGTGACGAGAACGGGCCCTGGCTTTCGGAGCAGCTGAGCGGGCTGGGGGTCGAGCTGGTCGAGATCCTGGTCGTCGCCGACCATCCCGGAGACCTGGCCCGGGGTCTCGAAAACATGAAATCGGCCGGGATCGACCTGATCATCACCACCGGTGGTCTCGGCCCGACCGCCGATGACCTCACCGCCGAGGTCGTCGCCGCCTTCTCCGGCCGGAAGATGGAACTGGACGAGGAAATGGAGGCGCGGATCGCGGCAATCCTCGCCAGGTTCGCCGCCAACACGAACCTTGACCTGAGCACCGACGCCCTGAACGAGGCCAACCGCAAGCAGGCGATGATTCCGGTCGGAGCGGTGGCCCTCGACCCGGTCGGAACCGCACCCGGGCTGATCGTTCCCGGTCAGGCAGAAGGTGACCCGCTGGTCCTGGTGCTGCCGGGGCCGCCGCGGGAGCTCAAGCCAATGTGGGAAGCGGCACAGAAGGAGCCGATGCTGCGGCAGGTGCTGGACCAGGCCACCCGGCTGGAGAAGTACCGGTTGCGCATGTTCGGCACCCCCGAGTCGGAGCTGGCGATGAGCCTGCGCGAGATCGAAGGGGAGGGGCTGCCCTTTGACGGCCTGGAAATCACGACCTGCCTGCGCAAGGGCGAGGTCGAGGTTGACGTGCGCTACCGGGAGGCGGCCGCCGACGCCGCCGAGCAGCTGAAGCAGTCGTTGCTCGAACGGCATTCGAGGTCGCTCTACAGTCTCGACGGGAGCACCGTTGACGAGGTTGTGGCGGGCCTGCTGGCCGGTCGCAGGCTCGGGCTGGCCGAATCCTGCAGCGCCGGTTTGCTGGCCGCCCGGATCGCTGACGTACCCGGCTCTTCCGCTTATTTCGCCGGCGGGGTGGTTTGCTATTCAAACGAGGCCAAGAGGGATCTCCTCGGGGTCGACCAGGCCTTGCTCGACGAGTTCGGCGCGGTCTCGGCCGAGGTCGCGGAAGCGATGGCGGTCGGTGCCCTCGAGCGATTTGACGCCGATGTGTCGGTGGCGATCACCGGCATCGCCGGTCCGGATGGCGGAACCGGAGACAAACCGGTCGGGCTGGTTCATTTCAACGTCAGGACCGCCGAGGGCGGCGTGCGGGCGGCAGCACCGATCATCCCCGGCGGCCGTCGCGACGTCCGCGAGCGCTCGGCGTTGGTCGCCATGCACCTCCTGCGGGAAATTCTGGCTTAACAGGAGTCGGGCGGGGTCCGACCCGCCCTCCAAATTTCACACGCCAGCC
>ERZ724515.1207-NODE-1207-length-10670-cov-4.553179_pt1 | contig 10670 bp, 8 predicted proteins | sample MGYA00376048_ERZ724515 | MGnify/ENA primary metagenome ERZ724515 (study PRJEB28724, sample SAMN07190885) | wastewater metagenome | isolation source: influent of sewage treatment plant in Hong Hong | place: Hong Kong | collected 2016-03-17 ... | reverse complement strand
TTTTTTACAGGATCTCGGTGTTATGACAAAAGAAGGCAAAATCGTGCGGACCCGCTACGACAAGTTCCGCCAGATCAACCGCTTTCTGGAGTTCATCGAAGATATCCTGCCGCAGCTCCCATCGGACCGCGAGATCACGATTCTCGATTTCGGCTGCGGAAAATCGTATCTGACGTTTGCGATGTATTATTACTTCCGCGAACTGAAAAAACTGGATGTCAATATCATCGGACTTGACTTGAAAGAGGATGTCATCGCAATCTGCAACGGACTGGCGGAGAAATACGGCTATGAAAAGCTGCATTTCTATCAGGGTGACATCGCTTCTTATACCGGCCGCGACGAGGTCGATATGGTGGTGACGCTGCACGCGTGCGACACGGCGACTGACTATGCGCTGGAAAAGGCCGTCAAATGGAATGCAAAAGTTATTCTTTCCGTTCCGTGCTGCCAGCATGAGCTGAACCGCCAGATTGCAAACAAAGAACTGTATCCGATCATGGATTACGGCATCTTAAAAGAGCGCATGGCGGCGCTTCTGACCGACGGAATCCGGGCAAAGCTTCTGGAGAATGCAGGCTATGAGACACAGATTCTTGAGTTCATCGACATGGAGCACACGCCGAAGAACCTTCTGATCCGCGCGGTAAAACGCCAGGAAGGCTCGAAAAAACTGCCGGAAGAACTGAAAGCGTGCATGGAAGCGTACCATGTGAAGCCGACACTGGCAGACCTCCTCACAGAAAAGGAGGAGCCGTGATGAATAAAAGAGCAGCAAGGATTCTGATCCTTTTTCTTGTTTTTGCCGCATCAGTCGGTGTGTTCACACACCTGATGAGCCACGAGACGACGGAGAATGCGACCGATCTGGACGCAGCGAGTCTTCCGGTGCTGTACATGAAGACCGCGGACACGACAGTGAACCGCATGTACGGATACCGCCAGGAGATGAACGGCGTAACGACAAGAGAAAACCTGACACCGCTGCCGATGGACCGTTCGCTTACGCTTGAAATTGATGCGAAGGGACAGAAAATTATAAACGTGACCTATACGGTGGAAAGCACAGACGGCGGAGCGCTGATTGAAAACTCGGTGCTGAAATCGTTTGACGAGGACGGAAGCTATCTGAAAGCAGACTTCCAGTTAGAGACCGCGATTCTGATGAATCAGGAATATACGCTGAAGCTCGAGGTTGCCTACGGAAACGGCCAGTCTGCCTGGTATTACACCCGCATTGTACAGCGCAACGGCGTGGAGGTCGGCGATTATCTGGCCTACACGCAGATGTTTGCGCAGACATGCCTGGATAAAACGCAGGCGGAAGCGCTCGTTCCGCAGCTTGAGCCGGATGAGACGGGGGATAATTCTTCGTTCCTCAATGTCAACATTCATTCCAGCCTCGACCAGATTTCCTGGGGAAGCCTCGCACCGACGATCGTACAGCAGCCGGTGCAGCAGATCAAAGAAGCGAATGAGACGACGACCAGCATCACACAGGAGTACATGATCAGTGCGCAGGATGAGAACGGACAGACGGAGTATTATACCGTAAGCGAGTTCTACCGGATGCGAGAGTCCGACGGAGAGATTATTCTGCTGGACTTCGAGCGGAGCGCACAGCAGATCTTTGATCCGGAGCTTGGTGTTCTGACGAAATCCGGCATTAACCTCGGTGTGACCGGCGAGGATACCAAGTATGTGACGAATACGGCAGGTGATATTGTCGCATTTGTAGTAAACGGTGATCTCTGGTGCTACAACCGCAGCGCCAACAAGACGATCCGCGTTTTCAGCTTCCGTGAGAACGGCAGCATGGATGACCGGGAACAGCACGGAGAGCATGATGTCAACATTGTACGTGTGGATGATGCGGGCGATGTGACGTTTGTTGTTTATGGCTATATGAACCGCGGAAACCACGAGGGTGAAGTGGGAGCAGCCGTTTACTATTATCGCGCCGAGCGGAATGTGGCAACCGAGGAGATTTTCGTTCCGGCGGATATTTCCTACGAGATGCTGAAAAAACAGCTCGACCGCCTCTCCTACGTCAACAAGCAGAGAGAGATGTATCTCTATCTGAATGAGAACCTGTGTAAGGTAGATATTGAAACCGGCACGACGACGGTGGTCCGGGAAAGTATCCCGGAGGACTGCTTTGTAGTATCGGAAAGCCAGGAGAGCATCGCGTGGATGGATGCGGACAATGCAAGCAGTGCGATGAACATCACCGTGATGAATCTGGAGAGCGGGGAAACGCAGCGCTTTGCGGCGGATGACGGACAGAAGATCCGGGCACTTGGCTTTATCAATGAAGACTTTGTCTATGGTATGGCAAACGACAGCGATATTTTAAAAGATATTTCCGGCAATGAAGTTTTCGCTATGCATACGGTGCGGATTGTCAGCATCGACGGAAACGTGAAAAAAGAGTATCACCAGGACGGCTATTATGTGACAGGTGTGTCGATTTCGGACGGCCTTCTGGAGCTGGACCGCGTGGTACGCCAGGAAAACGGCTATGCGGATGCGCCGGAGGATCACATCATGAACGGCGAGCAGCAGAGCCAGGAACTGGTGACGGGCCGCCTGGCAACGGTGGACGACAGAAGAGAGCAGCAGTTCCTTCTGGAATTCTCGACGAGCGGCAAAACACAGTCGCTTCTGACACTGACACCGAAATATATCTATTCAACCTTACGGACCGATCTTACGATGTCGTACGACACGGGCAGCGCAGATCTTTACTATGTATATGGAAAAGGAAAACTGATCGCCATTTTAAGCTCCCCGGCCGAGGCCGTACAGCTTGCCGATGAGAATGTCGGCGTTGTGCTGAACAGCAGCCAGTCCTATGTGTGGGAGCGCGGAAACCGCCAGCAGGGCATGCGCCTCGACGAGACAACGATGCCGTCGGGATTCCAGAGTGCATCTCTGGACGAAAACGTGCTGAAGGAGTCACTCGGTGATGATTACGAACTGCTGAACCTGACGGGCTGCACAAGAGAAGAAATTCTCTACATGATCAGCAGCGGCTACGGCGTTGTTGTAAAGACCGGCGCGAACGAGAGTCTGCTTCTGACCGGATACGATATTTTCGGAAATTCCTGGCTGTATAACCCGGCAACGGGCGAGACAACTGCACTTTCTGACGATGACAGCGATGCATTGTTCGCACAGAACGGCAATGTCTTCATCAGTTATATTAAAAAAGTAAAGATCGAGTGATTTGCGGGGTTTTCTAATGACGCAAAAAGTGCTAGAATAAAGAAAGCACTATGAATATTTAGGGAGAAAAAAGACAATGAAACTTACAACCATCCGAGAGATTTATAAAAACCGGGAAGCATACCTGGACAAAGAAGTAACCGTAGGCGGCTGGGTGCGCAGCGTACGTGATTCCAAAACCTTTGGTTTCATCGTTCTGCACGACGGAAGCTATTTCGAAACCCTGCAGATCGTATACCACGATGAGATGGAAAACTTCGCTGAGATTTCCAAAATGAACGTCGGCGCAGCCATCATCGTAAAAGGTACCCTCGTTGCTACCCCGCAGGCAAAACAGCCGTTTGAGATTCAGGCGGCAGAAGTTACCGTAGAGGGCGTTTCCGCACCGGATTACCCGCTGCAGAAGAAGCGCCACTCCATGGAATACCTTCGTACCATTTCCCATCTGCGTCCGAGAACCAACACCTTCCAGGCAGTATTCCGTGTTCGTTCCCTCTGCGCCTATGCGATCCATCAGTTCTTCCAGGAGAGAGACTTCGTTTATGTCAACACCCCGCTGATCACCGGAAGCGACTGCGAGGGAGCCGGCGAGATGTTCCAGGTAACCACCATGGATCTTGACAATATTCCGAAAACCGAGGACGGCGCTGTTGATTTCACACAGGACTTCTTCGGAAAGAAGACAAGCCTTACCGTAAGCGGACAGTTAAACGGCGAGACCTTTGCACAGGCATTCCGCAATATCTACACCTTCGGACCGACCTTCCGTGCAGAAAATTCCAACACCACCCGCCATGCAGCAGAGTTCTGGATGATCGAGCCGGAAATCGCTTTCGCTGATCTGGAGGACGATATGGAGCTTGCTGAGGCAATGCTGAAATATGTCATCCGCTACGTTATGGAGCATGCACCGGAAGAAATGCAGTTCTTCAACAGTTTCGTGGACAAGGGACTGATCGAGCGTCTGAACCATGTCGTAAATTCTGAGTTCGGCCGTGTAACCTACACCGAGGCTATCGAGCTTCTGGAGAAAAACAACGACAAATTCGATTACAAAGTATACTGGGGATGCGATCTGCAGACCGAGCATGAGCGTTATCTGACCGAGCAGATCTTCAAGAGACCGGTTTTCGTTACCGATTATCCGAAGGAGATCAAAGCGTTCTACATGAAGCTGAACGATGACAACAAGACCGTTGCCGCTATGGACTGTCTGGTTCCTGGCATCGGAGAGATCATCGGCGGAAGCCAGCGTGAGGACGACTACGAGAAACTGCTTGGCCGTATGAAAGAGCTGGGACTTGCTGAGGAAGATTACGGATTCTATCTGGACCTCAGAAAATATGGTTCTACCCACCATGCAGGATTCGGACTGGGATTTGAAAGATGCGTCATGTATCTGACCGGAATGGGCAATATCCGCGACGTCATCCCGTTCCCGAGAACAGTAAACAACTGCGAGCTGTAATTACGAAAAGTGATATAGAAACTTAAAAAATACGGATGCCGGGTGCAGTGGAATCCAATGTGGATTTGGTGTGCCTGACGTCCGTATTGTAGTAATGGAGAAAATGAATCCAGAAAGGGGTATGCGCCTATGCGGTTTATTCATATTGCGGATGTGCATCTCGGCATGCAGCCGGATGCGGGATTTCCCTGGAGCGAGGAGCGCGGGGAGGCCATCTGGGAGAGCTTCCGGCGGATCATCCGCCTGGCCGGTCGGGAAAAGACGGACTTTCTGCTGATTGCGGGAGATCTGTTTCAGTGCCAGCCGCTTCTGCGGGAACTGAAAGAGGTTAATGATCTCTTTGCTTCCATCCCGGAGACGATCGTCGTGCTGATTGCCGGAAACCACGATTATGTGAAGCGGGAGAGCTTTTACCGCGGTTTCGACTGGGCAGACAACGTGGTAATGCTCCTGTCGCCGGAGCCGGAGTGTGTTGAAGTCCCGGAGAAGAAGACGGCGGTGTACGGATGCAGTTACGACAAAAAAGAGATTCTGGAAAACCGGCTGGACGGCGTGCGGCCGGAGGGAAAAATGAAATATCATCTGCTGCTCGCGCACGGCGGCGATGCCCGCCACATGCCGTGGAATCCGGGCCGCATGGCGCAGGCTGGGTTTGATTATATTGCGTGCGGGCACATTCATAAGCCGGGGATTCTTATTCCCGACAAAATGGCATACGCAGGCGCACTCGAACCGACGGATGAGACGCAGTTGGGGCCGCACGGCTACATCCGCGGAACGGTGGACGAGCACGGCACGCGGATTCAGTTTGTGCCGTTTGCCAGATATGAGTACGAAGATCTGGTGTTGAACGTGACGGAGGATCTGACACAGTATGCGCTGGAGACGAAGCTGAAACAGGAGCTGGCGCTGCGGGAGGATGGGAAGATCCGAAAAATCATCCGCCTGAAACTTGTGGGACACCGTGCCGCCGAGCTGGAATTTTCTCCGAAACGGCTGCTGGACTGCGGCAGAGTCATCTCCGTGGAGGATGAAACACGTCCGGCATACGATCTGGAACAGATGAAGAAAACGTATGGCGCTAGTCTGATCAGCGCCTATATTGAAGCATTTGAAACAAAGACGGATGCGCAGTCACAGAAGGCGCTCGACTATGGTCTCGAGGCGCTGCTGGCGGCACGCAGGAACGGCTGAAAAAAGATTGCGGGAGGCATAGAAGATGAAAATAGAAAAACTGGAAATCCGCAATTTTGGAAAAATGCAGAACCGCACACTGGAATTTTCCGATGGGATTCAGCTCATCAGCGGGGAAAATGAGAGCGGAAAATCGACCGTCCATACCTTCATCCGCAGCATGCTGTTCGGCATGACACGCGGCCGGGGGCGGGCGGCAAAAAATGATGTCTACAGTCGTTATGAGCCATGGGAAAATCCGGCATACTATGCGGGAGAGATGGTGCTTGAAAGCGGCGGCAAACGGTTCCGCCTGACCCGGAATTTCGGGCGGCAGAACGCCAATGCAAAGCTGGTGTGCCTGACGGACGGCGAGGTGCTCTCCGTGGAGGACGGCGATCTTTCCATGCTGCTCGGCGGTGTCAGTGAGATTGTGTATGATAATACGGCTTCGATCGGGCAGTTAAAAGGAAGAACCGAGGAAGGGCTTGCGGATGAGCTGCGGAACTATATGGCAAATTACCAGGGGAGCAGCGATGGAGAGCTCGATGTGGCGGCGGCGCTGGATCTGCTGAAGCAGAAGAGAAAGCGCCTGGAGCAGGAACAGAAAAAGACGCTGGCGGGACTGGAAAAACGGAAGGAAGAACTTGAGACGAAAATTTCCGTTTTTACGGAGGAGTGCCGTCAGAGCGAGGAGAATCTGCAGCAGGCGAAAGAGCAGATGAAGCGGGATATTTATCAGAAGGATGTGCCGATCGAACGGGTGCGGAAGATGAAAAAAGAATCTCGGAAGAGCCGCAAATGGGGTGCCGCGTGCGTGGCGCTGGCTGGATTTCTCTTGTTCTTATGCATTCTGCAGTTCTTCCATATTGATTCGCTGCTGACGAGAACGGGACTCGGGCTTGCGATTGCGGCGCTCTTGTATCTGGCGTACAGTCTGTTCCGTCACCGGAAAACGGAGGTCGAGCAGGTCGTGACGGAGCCGGAGGAGCAGGCGATCCGCCGCCAGCAGTGGAATGTGGACCGCCTGAAGCAGGAGCTGGGGCAGAAACAGACGGTGCTGTCGAACTTGCAGAGTGAATACGAAGAGCTCTGCATTTCCATGACGGAAAAAGATCATCTGCAGGAAGAACTCGATGCGCTTTCCCTGGCGGGGGAGACGATCCAGAGTCTCTCCGTACAGATGCAGAGCCGGATCGGCGACCGCTTAAAACAGCAGATGTCAAAAACGCTGTCATCGCTGACGAATGGCCGCTATCTGCAGGTGAATATGGATGAGAATCTGCGGATCGGCCTTCACACCGCAGACGAATATGTGCCGCTTGAACAGGTCAGCCGCGGCACGATCGAGCAGGCGTACTTTGCGCTCCGCATGGCGGCGATGGATGTGCTCTGCGGCGAGGAGGAGCTGCCGGTGATTCTCGATGAATCGTTTGCGTTTTACGATGAAAACCGGCTGAAAGAAACTTTGAAATGGCTGGCGGAAAACCGGACGCAGGTGCTGCTCTTTACGTGTCAGAAGCGGGAGGAGGAAGCACTCTCGGAGATGGGAATTCCGTACCGGAAAATTGTGCTTTAAGTAATGCGGCTCGCAGAGAATCGGTGAGTTGTGGTTTGGAAATAAAGGAGAATAGAAGTTATGCTGACAATAGGATGTCATTTATCATCGTCCAAAGGATATCTTGCCATGGGAAAAGAGGCGGTGTCCATCGGGGCGAATACCTTTCAGTTTTTTACAAGAAACCCGAGAGGAAGCAAGGCGAAAGCCATCGACGAGGCGGATGTCGCAGCGTTTCTTTCTTACAGTAAGGAGCATGGAATCGAGCGCATTTTGGCACATGCGCCGTACACGCTGAATCCGTGCTCGAAGGATGCGCACACGAGAGAGTTTGCATGGATGACGATGGCGGATGATCTGAAACGGATGGAGTATACGCCGGGAAACTGCTACAATTTCCACCCGGGCAGCCATACCGGACAGGGGGCGGAAGAGGGAATCCGTCTGATTTCGGAGATGCTGAATGAAATTTTAAAACCGGAGCAGACGACCACGGTGCTGCTTGAGACGATGGCAGGAAAAGGAACCGAAGTCGGCCGCTCGTTTGAGGAGCTGGCGGCGATTCTGGAGCGCGTGGAATTAAAAGACCACATGGGTGTCTGCCTGGATACGTGCCATGTGTACGATGCGGGATACGATATTGTGGATCACCTCGATGATGTGCTTGAGAGGTTCGACCGCGTGGTAGGACTTTCGAAGCTGAAAGCGGTTCATCTGAACGACAGCAAGAATCCGTTTGAGAGCCATAAGGACCGCCATGAGAAGATCGGCGAGGGATCGCTGGGACTTGCGGCATTTGAGCGGATTGTGACACATCCGGCGCTGGCGGGACTGCCGTTCTATCTGGAAACACCGAATGAGCTGGACGGATATGCAAAAGAGATCGCGCTGCTGCGCGGGTTTGCGAAATAGAGGAAGAAGGTAAGAGAAAGTGGAAAACACGAGAGAGAAGAATAAAAGAGCTGACGGAAGAAAAAAGACGTATTTCGACAGGGAAAATAAAAAGAAAGCTGTTCGTATCGAGAAAACAAAGAGCGTGGCACCGGAAAAAGGAAAGCAGAAAAAGAGTTCATCATCGTCGAAATGTCCTTATCAGAAAAAATGCGGCGGATGCACATATCTGAACCTCTCCTACGAAGAGCAGCTCGCGAAAAAAGAGCAGTTCCTGAAGAAGACTCTGAAGGGCATCGTCCCGGTCAAAGGCATGGTTGGCATGGAAAATCCTTATCATTACCGGAATAAAGTCAATTCCGCCTTTGCACGCAAAAAAGACGGAACGATCATATCCGGCATTTATGAAAAGGGCACACACAAAGTGGTCCCGGTCGATGAGTGCCTGCTCGAGGATCAGCGTGCCGATGCCATCATCCGCGATATCCGCAGTCTGCTGAAGAGCTTCAAAATCATGATCTACAACGAGGACAGCGGCTACGGCCTCCTGCGCCACGTCATGGTGCGCACCGGCTTTGCTTCCGGCGAGATCATGGTCGTCCTCGTCTGCGTATCACCAGTCTTCCCGTCAAAAAACAACTTCGTAAAGGCCCTGCGCAAACTCCACCCGGAGATCACCACGATCGTACTGAACGTCAACGACCGCACCGACAGCATGGTACTCGGAAAACGCGACATTGTCCTCTTCGGACGCGGCTACATCGAGGATGAACTCTGCGGCTGCACCTTCCGCATCTCCCCGCAGTCCTTCTACCAGGTCAACCCGGTTCAGACGAAAAAACTGTACGAAAAAGCCATCTCCCTGGCCGGCCTCACCGGAAACGAACGCGTCCTGGACGCCTACTGCGGAATCGGAACCATCGGCCTCATCGCATCCCGCGATGCCAGAGAAGTCATCAGCGTCGAACTGAACCCGGACGCCGTCCGCGATGCCGTAACAAACGCCAAACGAAACCAAATCAAAAACGTCTCCTTCTACCAGAACGACGCCGGCGCCTTCATGGTCTCCATGGCCGAAAAAGGCGAAAAAGCCGACATCGTCTTCATGGACCCGCCAAGAGCCGGCAGTGATGAAGCCTTTCTGTCCTCTGTCGTAACCCTTTCACCGAAAAAAGTGGTCTACGTCTCCTGCAATCCGGAGACATTGGCGAGAGACCTGCGGTATCTGACAAAACACGGATATAAGGCAGAAGAGGCATGGGGGTATGATATGTTCGCGTGGTCGGAGCATGTGGAAAGTATCGTGTTGCTTTCCAAACTTAAATCAAATAAGTTGAAGCATATCAATGTGGAATTAGAGATGGATGAGCTTGATTTGATGGCGGCGGAGAGTAAAGCGACCTATGAGGAAGTCAAGGATTATGTTTCTAAAGCAAAGCGGATTGAAAGTTAGCAACTTGTATATCGCACAGGTGAAGCAGAAATGCGGCATTATTGAGAGGGCAAATTATAACCTGTCAAAATTGGAAAACTCTAGACAGCCGAAGTGTCCGCCAGGGAAAGAAGCGGCTATAAGGGAGGCACTGGAACATTTTCGGATGATATGACGATATCGTAGAAATAGGAGAATCCTTTTTCTTTGACTTGGTTCTTTAAGTCCCTTTGTTAGTTTTGGTTAGTGGGACATAATTTTACATTTGAAGAAACGTGAATACGTATCGGAAGATAGATAGAGAGTTCAAACAGATACGAAGGAGTTTTGTTCATAAATGATAGAAAAAAATAAGATTTTAGAATCATGGATAATGGTGGAACATTTATCGGAGGGAGACATCGGTTTGAATGATAAGGCTATTCTCACTCTGAATGATTTGCAGGAACAGGATTTCTATTCTCTGTTTCTGCATAAAATTGAGAAAAAGAAATGGAATCGACGGCAAAAAGGAGGAGTCGTTGTCTATTTTGATATTTTTAAATTTCAGGAAGTTGTGGACATACTTCATGCAGAGTATGGCTTGGAATCGACGGATGAGGATATTCGTTTCGGAGACAAGTTCAGTTTCGCGCTGTATTTCGATAAGAATCTTAATTTTCTGGAGGATATGACATTCTTTACAGAAAGTGCTTACATACGGAAATTCAAAAAAGTTCCCTATGAGAAAGAGTTTCGGGAATTTGAGAAAGATTTTAAAAATCAGCTTGCTCAGGATTTTGACCGCTTTGTTAAGGTTTTTAACATAAATTTTGGCTGTATCCTGAAAAACACCGATAGCTTCAACATTGATATCGTTTTCAGCCAGCTGACTCAGCATCTCTCCCAAGACTGATGGCTTATTCTCAAAAATAAAAAAA
>ERZ724515.1199-NODE-1199-length-10704-cov-13.356184_pt1 | contig 10704 bp, 7 predicted proteins | sample MGYA00376048_ERZ724515 | MGnify/ENA primary metagenome ERZ724515 (study PRJEB28724, sample SAMN07190885) | wastewater metagenome | isolation source: influent of sewage treatment plant in Hong Hong | place: Hong Kong | collected 2016-03-17 ... | reverse complement strand
GTGGATCTGACCCCGAACCGTGCCGACTGCCTCGGCATCGCGGGTCTGGCCCGTGAAATCGGCGTGCTCAACAGCGTGGACGTGGTCGAGCCGACCTGGGCGCCGGCTGTTGCCACTATTGATGCGACCTTCCCGATCCGGGTTGAAGCAACCGCCGATTGCCCCCGTTATCTGGGCCGCGTCATCAAGGGGCTGAACCTGCAAGCCATGAGCCCGCTCTGGATGCAAGAGAAGCTGCGTCGTGGCGGTATCCGCTCCATCGATGCTATCGTCGACATCACCAACTACCTGCTGCTGGAATACGGTCAGCCGATGCACGCCTTCGATCTGGCTCGGCTTGACGGGGAACTGGTGGTACGTCGCGCCCGTAGCGATGAGCCGATGACTCTGCTCGATGGCAACGAAGTGAAGCTCAAAGAGACCACCCTGGTGATTGCCGATGCCAAAGGCCCTGCCTGCATGGCCGGCATCTTCGGCGGCGATCGCACCGGTGTGTCCGAGACCACCACCGACATCCTGCTGGAGTGCGCCTTCTTCGCGCCGCTCTCCATCACCGGCCGTGCCCGTGCCTACGGTCTGCATACCGATTCTTCCCACCGCTTCGAGCGCGGGGTGGATCCCGAGCTGCAGGCCAAGGTGATGGATCGTGCCACCCGTCTGCTGCTGGACATCTGCGGCGGTGAAGCGGGTCCGGTCATCGAAGTCAAATCCGATGCCCATCTGCCGAAGGCTGCCCCCATCAAGCTGCGCCGCACCAAGCTCGACAAGGTGATCGGCATCAGCGTGGCGGATGCGCAGGTGGTCGAAATTCTGACTCGTCTGGGCATGCAGGTAACCGTGGATACTGACGGCTGGACCGCACTGGCCCCCTCCTGGCGTTTCGACATCGCCATCGAGGAAGACCTCATCGAGGAAGTGGCCCGCATCTACGGCTACAACAACATCCCGAACCTCAAACCCGCCGCATCCCTCGCGATGGTAGAGCAGGCAGAAGGGCAGGTGACCCTTAAGCGTGTGCGCGACCTGCTGGTTGACCGCGGTTTCCAGGAAGCGATCACCTATAGCTTCGTCGATCCCAAGGCTCAGCAAACCCTGTTCCCGCAGAGCGATGCCATCGTGCTGCCAAACCCGATCTCCGTCGAGATGTCCGCCATGCGCGTCTCTCTGTTCCCGGGTCTGGTGCAGGCGGTGGTCTACAACCAGAATCGTCAGCAGCCGCGCGTTCGCCTGTTCGAGCAGGGCCTGCGTTTCATCAAGGACGAGAATGCCGAGAACGGCATCCGTCAGGAGTCCATGCTGGCCGGCATCATCACCGGCAACCAGGGGGACGAGCACTGGGATGCCAAGGCCCGTCCCGTCGACTTCTTCGATCTGAAGGGTGACCTGGAAGCGGTGCTGGATCTGACTGCAGAAGGGGCTACCTTCACCTTCGAGCGTGCCGAGCACAGTGCCCTGCACCCGGGCCAGAGCGCAGCCATTCTGCGCAATGACGTCGTGATCGGCCACATCGGCGTGATCCATCCGAGCCTCGAGAAGAAGCTGGGGCTCAAGAGCCGCGCTGTCATGTTCGAGCTGGAGCTGGACAAACTGACGCCGGCCAAGGTGCCGGTTGCTGCCGAAGTATCCAAGTTCCCGGCCAACCGTCGCGACATCGCCGTGGTGGTTGACAGACAGATCCTGGCAGGCGACGTTCTGGCAGTAATTAAAAAAGTTGGCGGAAATCAGTTAGTTGGAATAAACTTGTTCGACGTATACCAGGGCGCAGGTATGGCAGAGGACAAGAAGAGCCTGGCCATCAGCCTGGTGTTGCAAGACACCCAGCGCACCCTGGAGGAGAAAGAGATCGCCGAGACCGTGGACAATGTCGTACGGGGCCTTGGTGAAGAGTTGAATGCATCCTTGAGGGATTGATCTATGGCGCTTACCAAAGCCGACATTGCAGAGCACCTGTTCACCCAGCTCGGGATGAGCAAGCGTGAAGCCAAAGACATGGTGGAAGCCTTCTTTGAGGAGATCAGACAGGCGCTCGAGCGTGGCGAACAGGTCAAGATTTCCGGCTTCGGTAACTTCGATCTTCGCGAGAAGAACCAGCGTCCCGGACGCAACCCCAAGACGGGGGAGGATATTCCCATCAGCGCCCGTCGTGTGGTGACCTTCCGGCCTGGCCAGAAGCTCAAGGCCAGGGTAGAAAATGTTGAACCCAACGAGTAAAAGAAAGCCAGGCAAATGCCTGGCTTTTGCGTTTCTATGATAAAGACCCTATTTCTGCTCGGTGCGCTGCTGGCTCTGCCGCTGCGTGCCGCCATGCTCCCCCTGTCAGCCGAGACCCAGGCGTATGCCGATACGCTCACCGAGCTGACTTTCTGTTACCCGGTCCTGCAGCGTCCTCCCTATCTGGAGGAGCAGGGGGGGTTGCTCATCGATCAGATGAAACGACTGGCCCTGCAACTGCCGGTGCCGCTGCGCTTCGAAAAATTGCCAAACTGGACGGCAACTCTGCAGGGCTTGCAGCACGGACAGTGTGATCTCATCCCCCATGTGGGACCTGCCAGGGAGACCCTGCCCGGTACGGCCTTGAGCCGTGCCATGCTGGAGGCGGAGTCCGCCATCCTTTATCGAGGGGAGCTCGAGCAGGCGACCTTCCTGGTCTCGCCCATCTGGCAGGCAGAAGAGACCCTGCAGCGGCTCTATCCCCACTCCTCCCAGTTGCGCCTGACGGATGCGGAGAACTGGTATGGGGCTCTGGTGGCGGGCAGAGGCAGCGCCTACCTCGGCGACTATCTGCAACTGCGCTATCTGATGCGGGAGTTCCCGGATGAGGGGCTGCGCCTGCGGCGGTTGCGCAGCGACGATCTGGTGATCAGCTACCGGCTGATGATGGGCGACAGGCCGCAATTGCACGAGCTGATAGACACGGCGATCCGCTTCCTGCCACCGGGTAACCTCTACCGGGATCTGGGGCGCTATCTGCCCCAGAGCGAGCAGGACATCAATCCCTTGCACTTCACCGACAAGGAGCAGGCCTGGCTGGTTGGTCGCGCGCGCACCATCAAGCTGGTGGCGGATCCCGGCTTCATGCCCTATAGCGGCGTCAATCAGCAGGGTGAGCTCGTCGGCTGGAGCGGCGATGTGCTGCGGGAAGTGAGCCGCCAGACGGGGCTGAATTTCGAGCTCATCCCCGTGACAAGCAAGGAGGAGGCGCTGGCCAGGTTGCGCAGCGGGGAGGCCGCCATGATGGCCGGTCTGCTGGAGTCTCCGACCCTGCACGAGGAGTTCGAGTTCACCCGTGCGGTGGCAACCAGTCGCTATGCACTGGTCAGCCGCAAGCGGGGGGCTTATCACGCCCTTGCCGAGGTCAAGGGCAAGGTGGTCGTGCCTCGTATGCTCTACGACACCAGCCTGCTGGCCCGGTTTGGGCAACACGACTGGGCGGTGACCGACAACCTGCAGCAAGGGTTGGCTGCGGTGCAGAGCGGTGAGGCCGATGCCATGCTTGCCGAGCTCTATCAACTGCAATATCCGCTGCGCAACAACCAGCTGAGTGAGCTGAGCATCACGGAGCTGCCGGAGGTGTTTGGCCTCGGCTTTGCCATCAGGCGGGATCAGCCAAGGCTCGCCGGGGTGCTGGAGCAGAGCCTGATGACGATTAACGACAGGCAGGTGAGCGAGCTGGTACAACGTTGGCGGCGCCTCGTCCTGAACCAGCAAGAGGGGGTCAGTTACGGATTCTGGCTTGGCTCTGTCCTGTTGGCGCTCTTGATCAGCGCGGCAGTGATCTGGTCAGTCTGGCGCTCCCGTCAGCAGCTGGCCCAGGAGGCGCGCGAGCGTCATAAGGCCGAGCAGGCGTTGGCGCTGGAGAGCAAGTTCAGGGAGTCCCTGTTCCAGGCGTTGCCCGTGCCTGTGTTTTTGCGCAATGACAAGGGGGAGGTGATCAAGCGCAACAAGCGGGCCAAACGGATGGAGGCGCGTTACGCCACCGATCTCGTCCTGCCGTCTCCCCAGTTGCAAGGGGCTGAAGGGGAGATCGCCTTGCGGGATCAGGTTTACTCCTATGCCCAGATCCCGCTGCGCCTGGGACCCCAGGCGCCCGCCGGGGATCTCATCGCCCTGTCCGACATCAGCGCCCTGCGCGAGCGCACCCGTTTGCTGCGTCAGGCGGAGCGACGCCTGCGGGCCCTTACCAATACGGTGCCCGGAGTGGTGCTGCAGTTCACCCTGCTCGGAGGGGCCATCACCCGGGTGGAGTTTGTCAGTCGCGGCAGCCATGAGCTGCTGGGGCTGGCCAGTCAGCAGATCCGCCTCAATCCCAACGAGGCGCTCACCCGCATCTCGCACCAGGACAGGCGGGAGATGCGGGCTCCCATGCTGGCCATGTTGCAGGCCGGGCGCCCTTTCTCCCACCTGCTGCGCTACCAGCATCCCGGCAAGGGCACGCGCTGGCTGCAGTTCTCCGGCAGAGGGCGCCGGCAGGGGGAGGGGTGGCGTGTCTTTGGGGTAGTGCAGGATGTGGCCAACCGGGTCGAGCAGGAGCACTCCCTGCAACTTTCCCACGAGCAGGCCCAGCAGGCTGTGGTCGCCAAGGGACGCTTCCTCGCTGCCGTGAGCCACGAGATCCGCACCCCCATGAACGCCATCCTGGGTCTGCTGGAATGGCTGGATCAGACCGAGCTCTCTGCGGAGCAGGCCTCGGTGCTGGCGCACGTCAGGCAGGCGGGCAACGAATTGCTGGGGCTGCTCAACGACGTGCTCGACTTCAGCCGCAACGAGAGTCGCCAGCTGCGGCTCTCCCTGCAGCCGACCGATCTGGTGGAGCTGTGCGAGCATGTGGCGGCGGTGCACTGGTCCAAGGCGCGTTCCAAACGCCTGCAACTGCGTCTCAACCTGGACCCGACGCTGCCCGCCCTGATGGCGCTGGATCCTCACCGGGTGCAGCAGGTGCTGCACAACCTGCTCTCCAACGCCATCAAGTTCAGCGAGCGGGGCGAGGTGGTGCTGTGGGCCCGCCGGCACGGGGAGTGGATCTGGTGCGGGGTAGATGACGAGGGGCCCGGCATCAGTGCCGAGTTGTTGCCTCGGCTGTTCCTGCCCTTCGAGCAGGGGGAGGAATTGGGACAGCTCAGGGCCCAGGGTACTGGTCTCGGGCTGGCCATCTGTCGTCAGTTGATGGAGCAGATGGGAGGGAACATCCGGTTCGAGCCGGTGGCCACCGGCGGCAGCCGCTTCATTTGCGCCTGGCCACTCAGGCAGGTGCAGGAGAAGGCGCCCTGGCAGCCACGGTTCAAACAGATTTCTCTGCAGCTCCCCCCCGAGGCGCTGGCATACATGCGGGCCTGGCTCGCCGAGTTTGGCGTGACCGAGGAGGCGATGGCGCCCGTTCTTGCCGTCACCCTGGATGAGCAGGGGTTGAGTGCCTGGTCCTGGCAGGGAGAGCCCTGGATCCCGGGCTCTGTGGTGAGCCTGCTGCAACCCAGGTTGGCTCAGGGGGGCGGGGAGGTCGCGGATCTGCCGGGAGCCGGTATGCGTGTCCTCTTGGTGGAAGATCACGAGGTGAACCGGGTGTTGATCAGCATGCAGCTGAGTCAGCTGGGAGCCCGGGTACTGAGCGCCGCCAATGGCCGTCTGGCGCTGGACATCCTGCAATCGGAATCGGTGGATCTGGTGCTGACCGACCTGCAGATGCCGGTGATGGACGGTGCCGAGCTGTGCCGGCAGTTGCGGGCTTCGGCGCGCTGGCAGCAGTTGCCCGTCTATGTGATCACCGCCGATCTCAGCGAGCAGGCGGCCCAACGTCTGGCCGATTGTGGTTGCCAGGGCCATCTGGACAAACCCGTCCTGTTGAAGGAGCTGGCCATCTTGCTGCGCACCGTCTCGGGTCGCAGCAGTGGGCCTCTGGCGGAGGACGCGGCTGTCAATGCCACGCCCATGACGACCCTGCTCAATCCGGCACTCATCAACCTCTACCTGGTGTCGGCTCGCCAGGATCTGGCTGATATTGAGGGGTGCGTCACGACAGGGGATGAAGGTGCCCTCAATACGGCTTTACACAAGATGAAGGGGGCCGCCAAAATGGTGGGGGCCGCCGCCTTGGTTCAGGTGATCGAACGCTGGCAGCGAGCCCCCGGGCAACCCCTGGTGGAAGAATTGAAGCAGGCCGTGGAAGAAGTCTGCCGGCAACTGGGCGAGAGAGCATGAGATGATCATCACAGATGAAGAGTTATTGGCGTTGCTGGAGTCTGATGTCAGCCAGGAACCCGTATTTCACCCCGTCAGCGTCTATGCCCTGGACGCTGTCTCACACCGGGCGGCAAAGGAGGCGGGCTTGCCGGCCTATGCCAGCCTGCACCGTACTCGACCCGACGCGAGCTGGCAGTGGGAGGGGTTGTTCGCCGCCGGGGCCATCGCTCTGTTCGATCCCGCCTCCCATGCGGGAACCGACTATCTGCCGCGGCTGCAGACTCCAGGGGTGGGGATCTATCGCCTGTCGGATCCCTGGCTTGAGGGGGTGGAGGCTCGGGAGCAGGGGTGGCGGGATTGGCTCGCCCAGCTCCAGATCCTGCTGCTCGAGGATCATCCCTTCCAGGGAGCCTGCATCCAGCAGGAGATCCAGGCGCTGGGACTACCCTGCCACTGGGTGCAGGACGGCGAGGGTTGCCTGCAGGTGCTGGAAGAGGGGGACGTGGGACTGCTGGTCTGCGATCTCAGTCTGGCGGAGCAGGATGCCATCAGTCTCTTGATGAACCACCCCCAGTACCGTCGTTTGCCCATCATATTGCTGTCCGCCCACGATCAGACCCTGATTGACGGGGCCAGACGCCTGCTGCACGACGCCGGCTTCAACGTGCTGGCCGCGCTGGCCAAACCGCTGCAGAGCGACGATCTGCTGCGTCTGCTCAAGACGCTCTATCTGGGGCCGCAGCGTCAACGCAGACTGGGTGGCTTGAAGCGTACCATTCGCAGCTGGCAGGGAGAGGCGCGGGGTCAGCTTGGTTTGCTGGCGGATGCGGCCTCTTGCCCTCTGCCGGTCTGGCTGGCCGTGAGCAGCCTGCCCCCGCACTGGGAGCCCCTCAAGGCATGGCTGGAGCAGCATGGCCGGCAGGCGAGCGAGCTGACCCTGGTCATCCACCGGCGGGATCACCTGCTGAGCCAGGCGGATCGCTTCGCCCTGGTGTTGCAGGCGAGTCTGGCGGGGGCCAGGCTCGCCCTGCTGCTCGACAGTGCCCAACATCTGCCTTTCGATCAACTGGAGCGATTGCCGCTCCAGAGCCTGCTGCTGGGGCAGCATCTGTTGCCGGAGCTGGAGGCCATAGCCGCGGACTCCCTGCTGGCCCGTTTCATCCAGCGGGCCCGCGAACTGGGCATGGCCCTCTATCTCGACGATCCCTTCAACCTGCAGGATGCCGCCCAGTGGCAGGATCGCGGCATGGCGGGGCGCTGGTAGCCCGTGCCGCGCTATCTTTGCTGGCCTCCCGATGAGGCGCGCCTGCACCGGGCACTGGCGGGTTGGGTGCATCCCGGCTCACGGGCATCCTTGCCCTTGATGATGGACGTGGGCGGCATCCCCTGCCGGTTGCAGGAGCTGGCAGGGTCCGATCCCGAACGCTTGAAGGCGGCCTATGAGGCGCTGAGCGAACAGAGTGTCTACCTGCGTTTCATGCGCGCCAAACAGCCAGTCACCGCCGAGCAGCTCGCCTTCTTTCTCGATTATCCCAGAGTGCCCCAGATAGGGCTGCTGCTCACCGACGAACAGGGGCGGCCGCTGGCCATGGCCCAGTCCATCCGACGGCGCCTGCATCCCGACAGGGCGGAGTTCTCCTGCATTGTTGCGGATCATTTTCAGCATCGGGGCGCCGGGCGCCGCCTCTTGCTGGCGCTGGCCCTGCTGGCGCGCGGGGAGGGGATACGCGAGTGGACCGCCGAGGTGCTCGGACAGAATCGTCCCATGCTGGCCCTGCTGAAGGGGTTGGGGCTTCCGCTCACCCTGGTGACGGGCCGGGAGATGGTGTTTGTCCGGCTGGACTTGAGCGTCCTCGATACCCTGATGCCCCGACATGCATAAGACCAAGGGCGAATGTGCCGGGCCGACCTGCTGTGCTAAGGTCAGCCTGTCACCCGTTGGAGGAAATCAACCATGGTGCAGTCAGCCAAACATATCGTGATCCTCACCGGCGCCGGCATCTCGGCCGAATCCGGTATCAAGACCTTTCGGGCCTGCGACGGCCTGTGGGAGGAGCACAGGGTGGAAGACGTGGCCACCCCGGAGGGCTACGCACGGGATCCTGAGCTGGTGCAACGCTTTTACAACGCACGGCGCCATCAGTTGCAACGAGTCGAGATCCACCCCAATCCCGCCCATTATGCCCTGGCACGCCTCGAGCGCCTGCTGCCGGGTCGCGTGACCCTGGTCACCCAGAACATCGACAACCTGCACGAGAGCGCCGGCAGCAAGAACCTCATTCACATGCACGGAGAGCTGCTCAAGGCCCGTTGCCCGGTTTCCGGGCAGGTGATCGAGTGGCGCGGGGAGCTTCATCAGGAGGAGCTCTGCTCCTGCTGCCAGTTGCCCCAGCCGTTGCGGCCTCATGTGGTCTGGTTTGGCGAGATGCCGCTCGGACTGGATCGCATCTACTCGGCGCTGGCGCAATGCGATCTCTTCATCTCCATCGGCACCTCGGGAGCCGTCTATCCAGCGGCGGGGTTTGTGCATGAGGCGGGCCTCAACGGTGCTCACACGGTCGAGCTCAACCTGGAGCCGAGCGAGGTTGGCAGCCAGTTTGACGAGAAGCGCTATGGCCCTGCCTCCCTGCTGGTGCCGGCTTTCGTGGACGAATTGTTGCAAAGCTGCGGCATACACCAGCCCAAACAGATCGACGGTCATAACTGGATGGAGATGCGTGGACCATAGCCTATTGAGTCACAACATAGTTGCATTGGCTCAATGAAGCCGCCACACTGACCCGTAAAATAGAGGACGCAGCTGGCGCAAGGTACATGGACATTTTCAAGCGTGGGACCGTTTTTCTTCTGCTGGTGCTGACAACGTTCAGCACTCAGGCCGCCGCTTCCTCACCTCTGTTGCTGCTGATCCTGCCAGACAAGCGGGAGATCCCTCTGGATGAGGCGACACTGGCCGCCTTGCCGCAGACAGAGTTCGAGACGGCGACCCCCTGGACCGTCGGGGTTCACCGTTATCGTGGCCCGACCCTGAAGGCGATGCTGGTGGCTCAGGGGCTCAAGGATGTCACTCAAGTCCGGGTGACCGGCCTCAATGACTATCAACAACAGTTCAATCTTGCCCGGTTTGCCCAGGTGCCGCTGACTCTGGTGCGCTATCAGGATGACAAGCCGTTGACCCGTCGCAACAAGGGGCCAGTCTGGCTGCTGATGCCCTTCTCGGAATATCCTGAACTCGATGTCTCCTCCATCCACAGCTACATGGTGTGGCAACTGGTGCGCATCGAGGTCATCCCGTGACTCGTCGACAGCGCCACAATCTGCTGCTCGCGGCCATCTCTCTGCTGTTTCTCTTCTCTTCCGTCTGGGGGCTGTTGCTGCAGAATCGGCACGAGCAACTGGTCGATATGTTCTATCGCAACACCCACTGGAACATCAGCCAGGTCATGCTGGAATCCCAGCGTTTCCTTTACGATTTGCGCCTCTATCGGGCGGGAGCCCTCGAGATGGAGACCCTGAGCCTGGATTACGATCTGCTGTGGAATCGGCTGGATGTGTTTCTGGTCAGCAGCGAAACCGCCGATGCGCGCACTCGTCATGGATTGGGAAGCGTGTTGGCCAGGTTGTTTGACGAGGTCAAGGCACTCGAACCCCAGATGCAGGCCGGTAAGCTGCAAGAGGGCGATGCCCTTGTCCGTGAGTTATTGTCAAATCTGGTGTATGGGGTCAGGCGGCATTCCTGTCTGACTCCTCCTGGACCTGTACTCCGTCCTTGAATTTCACGTTGTTCACCACCAACGTCAGCAGCGCAAATCCCTTGAGCCGCTTCCACTTCTTCTGAGCCGAGCCCAGCAGTTTGTAAACCATCGCCAGGGTGGTCTCCCGCGAACCACAGTTTCTCGCTCTCTTCGTGCGCAGACGCACCGTCGAAAACGTCGATTCTATCGGGTTGGTCGTCCTGATGCTGACCCAATGCTCTGCCGGAAAATCATAGAATTCCAGCAGCACATCCCTGTCTTTGCTCAGCTTCTCCATGGCCCCCGGATACTTCGCCTCAAACCGAATCAGGGTGCGCTCAAACGCCTTGTTGGCCTCCTCCCGCGTCTCGGCCATCCAGATTTCATGCAAGGCCTCTTTAACCTTGGGCTGCACCGATTTGGGTAGCACAGACAAGATATTCGCGGTCTTGTGAACCCAACAGCGCTGATGCGCCGTGTCCGGGTAGCACTTGGCTATCGCCTTCCAAAAGCCCAGCGCCCCGTCACCGATGGCAAGCTTCGCACCGGTGGTGAGCCCTCGGCCTCTGAGCCCCATCAGCAGTTCACTCCAGCTCGCCTCTGACTCCCGATAGCCATCTTCCACCGCGACCAACTCCTTGTGTCCATGCTCAGTCACACCGATGATGACCAATAAACAGAGCCGGTCATCCATGCGCACGTTGCTGTATATACCGTCAGCCCACCAGTAAACATAACGGCGGTCCTTAAGGTCTCGTTGGCACCACTCTCGATGCTCCTCATGCCAGTCTTGCTT
>ERZ724515.1194-NODE-1194-length-10734-cov-10.872273_pt1 | contig 10734 bp, 14 predicted proteins | sample MGYA00376048_ERZ724515 | MGnify/ENA primary metagenome ERZ724515 (study PRJEB28724, sample SAMN07190885) | wastewater metagenome | isolation source: influent of sewage treatment plant in Hong Hong | place: Hong Kong | collected 2016-03-17 ... | reverse complement strand
TTGTCAATCCTTGATATTATTTTATCAGATTGACACGGAATTTCTAACAGTTCCATAGGTATATAAATCAGAGTTTCTAAATCTTCAGGTTTTGTAGTTTTTGGGTCATTTAAATACTCTTCAAATGGAGCAGTTTCTCTTAATGTGATTTGATTTTCAACTATCCAAACACTAAAAATCTCATTGTAAGTGTCATAAAGAGTTTCATAGCTTCCTTTATGCAAAAAAGTTGCATACTTTCCACCGTTTATAATTGTTTGATTAATTCCATCTTCTAAATCTATATTTGTATTCTTTGTGATACAAGCATCATATCTTAGTAGTGATTCTTCTACAATATGTGGATTGTCATATCCTACACCAAAAACTCTAGTATTTTTATTTACTATATTGTTTGAATAAGCAAATGTCATAAGTTTCTCCCAAGCAGGGGCACATTTTGAATATGCTCCAATATGTCGAACTGATAATACTTTTATTGGTTCAATATTTAATATTTTTGGGTTTAGCATTTTTTACTCCTTTTATATTTTTATTTTTTGCTATTTATTTTCTAAAATATAAACTTTTCCATTGCTCATTTTAGTTGAAATATTTTCAGTATAACCAATTTTTTTAAGTTTTTTTACAAGCAACATCATAAAAAATCCATGGGATATAATCAAAATATTGCTATTCATATCAAGATTTTGGATAAAGTTTTCTATTCTTGCGTTTGTCTCTTCTTTTGTTTCAATTTGTTTGAGATTAAAAAACCAAGCTACTCTTCCAAAAAAAAGCCAAAGCCATTTTGGAAGTTTAAATTTTGTATTTATAAAAGATTTTATGGGAACTTCTACTAATAAATCATTTATTTCATAATCAAGATTTAAAAAATCGGCACTTTTTATAGCTCTGTTTTGTGATGAAACATATATTTTATCTATATTTTTTGATAAAACTATATCACTATATTCAAGTTCAAAAGTGTCATAATCTTTAACCCACTTATCAAATTCATTAGAATTTAACCAACTACTTGAGCTATCTTTAACTTTGAAGTGACGAAATAAATAGATATTTTGCATAGTTGTTTAATCATCTTTTAAATTATCAAATCCATTAGCAGTGATAACAGATATAAATTCCATAATTTCATAGTTAGCAACATTAGCTATATAAAATGGATCTTGTTTTAAAATCTCTTCCAATTTCACTTTTGATTTTAATTTTGAAATTATTACTCCTCCAATACTTGGTACTTGTCTTCCTGAAGCAATAAAATTTCCTTTATCATAATGTTCTTTTATATATTTAATATGTGCTTCCACATATTCATTTACTTCATTTAGTGGTTTAGTATAAGTTAATGAAACTATAAACATTTTTACTCCTTTTTTTATTTACACCAGCAATCATTTTCATGGTCATTAACAATCCCACAAGCTTGTAAAAAAGCATAGATTGTAACACTTCCTACAAATTTAAAACCTCTTTTCTTTAAATCTTTTGCTAATTCATCAGAAATTTTATTTTTTGTAGAAGCTAATTTATAATCAACCACATCATTTACAATAGTTTTGTGATTTACCTTACTCCAAAAGTAGTTATCAAGTGAGCCAAACTCTTTTTGTATCTCTAAAAATAGTTTTGCATTATTTACAATAGCTTCTATTTTTGGACGACTTTTGATGACAAGATTACTTTCAAAAATTCTTTCCACATCATCTTCTGTGTATAAAGCTACATTTTTTAAATCAAAATTTTCAAAAACTTCTCTATATCCATCTCTTTTTTTAAGAACAGTTAGCCAACTAAGTCCTGAACTTTGAGTTTCTAAAGAAAAAAGCTCAAAAAGTGCATTATCATCCTGAATTGCTTTTCCCCATTCATTGTTATGATAATCGACATATTCTAAATCATTTTGCTTTACCCATCCACATATTTTATTTTCCATAATTACTCCTAATATATTCTTGTAAACACTCAATCGAGTCTAAATAATCCTTTTCATTTCCAGTGGCTTTCGTGGCTAAAATTGCACCTTCTACAACTACAGTTATATAAAGAGCAAGTTTCTGTGTATCGCAATCTTTTAGTTCTTTTAGCAAGATTGCTTTATCTAAAATCTCTTTTATAATTCCTCTAAAATCTTCATAAAAACCTTTGCTCATAGTATCAAAATCAACATCTAAATTTGACATCTCTTGAACTATATTTGCCAAAGGGCAACCCTTTTTAAAATCTCTTAAAGAGGTATTTTTTAAAACTTTAAAAAGTTCATCTAAGATATTTGACTCATTCGCTAAAATAGCTGCATATCTTTTTGTAAATCTTTCAGACATTTTTTCTTTTAATGCACTCATTGCCATCTCTTTTTTATTCTTAAAAAAGTAATACATTGAGCCTTTATGAACTTGTGCTTTTGATAAAATCTCAGATAAAGAAGCCGCTTGATACCCTTTTTCATATACTTCTTCATAAGTTACATCTATCAATTTTTGTCGTGTTTCATTTGAACTTTTCATAATAATCCTAGCTTATTTATAAATGTATTATAGTTTTTATTTACTAATTGGTCAATAAATTTAAAAAAAGTCTTGACTAATTAGTCTATAATTTGTTATAGTTTCATTGACTGATTAGTCAAATAAACTTTAGGAGAGTAAAATGCCCTACATAAATATAAAGTTAAATGTACCAAAAAGTGAAGAGCTAAAAAAAACTATAGTAGAAATAGTCCTAAAAAATAGTGAAGGTATATTAAAAAGAAAAAGAGAAGTTACATCTATTTTAGTAGAGTTTGTTTCTTTTGAAGATTGGTTTATAAATGATAAAAATTGTAAAACATTTTATTTAGATATAAAAATCACAAAAGGAACTACAACAAAAGATGAAAAACAAGAGTTTATAAAAAATATTTTTGATGAATTTAAAGAATTACTTGGAGACATTTCAAATGTTAGTTATATAAAAATAGATGAAATTAATGGGGATTGTTGGGGATTTGATGGAACAACTCAAGAGTTCAAATATTATGAGAGTTTAAAATGCAAATAGAAAAGTTGAATAATTCAGATAAAGAATTAGTGCAAAAATGGAGATATAAAAATGAATTTGAGCAATTTAATTATGCGTTCAAAAAAGATGGTTGGATAGACTTATACCATTTACAATGTTACTCTTGTAAAAAGAAGGAAGAGATTATAGGTCTATTCTTTTTTATTAAACAAAAAAACAATGAGTTTAGAATCTTAATAAATCCAAATCATTTAAATAAGGGATTTGCAAAAGAGATTTTAGGTAAAGCAATAGATATGGGGTTTAATGAATTGAAGCTAAATGAAATCTTTTTGCTTGTTAGAAAAAATCATCATATAGCAATAAATTTATATGAAAGATTTGGTTTTAAAATATTTGGTGAAACAAAAGAGATGATAAATTCTATTGAAGTGGAATTTTTTAAAATGATAAAGGAAAATAAATGAGTAAAGCATTATTAATTATTGATATACAAAATGACTATTTTAAAGGTGGAAATTGTGAGCTTGTGAATCCACAAATTGCAAGTGCAAATGCAAAAAAACTACTAGAAAAATTTAGAGAAAAGAATTTGCCAATTTTTCATATTCAGCATATCAATCTTAGAGAAAATGGAACATATTTTTTACCAAATACAAATGGAGTTTTAATCCATGAAGATGTAAAACCATTGGAAAATGAAAGAATAATCACTAAAAATTTCCCAAATAGTTTTTCTAAAACTACATTATTAGAAGAATTAAAAAAACAAGATATAAAAGAGTTAGTTATATGTGGAATGATGAGTCACATGTGTATAGATACTACAACAAGAGCTGCTTTTGATTTAGGTTTTGATTGTATTGTTTCTTATGATGCTTGTTGTACAAAAGATTTAGAGTTTAATAAAAATAAAATTATGGCACAAGATGTACATGATTCTTTTATGGCGTCATTAAATGGGATTTTCTCAAAGGTTTTACATACTAATGAAATTTTGCAAGATTGCTAGAAAGTTATAAAACAATCTAGCAATTTATGTAAGATTTATTCAACTAATCTTTTCCCTGGAGAATCTTGATATTCAGCATCTGATTCACTAGGGCTTATAAATCTTTGACCAGTTAATTCTGCAACTAATTGAGCTGCAACTTCATCCATTGCCATTTCCATTGCATCTTCAGATGGTACATCATCAAGTGTATCAAATGTTTTAGCACCTTTACCAGTTAAAGTTCTTGAGAAAGTTGAAATACCAGTTTTTGCATCTGTTATTTTGATAATAATTTTTAATGTAGAACTTACACTATATCTTCTGTTTGTTCCATCTGGAACAGTTCTAATATGTCCCATTCTAGCAGAAATAACATCTCCTGTTAAAAGATAATCATTTACTCTTTGATTTCTTCTATTTCCTACAAGAATACCAGCTTCACTAAGTGCAGATTCAAGTAGTGCTGTATATTTCTCTGTGCTTAGAGTTTTTTCAGTTATAGTTGTATCATTGTAACTATTTTCTTCATATTGTGACTCTTTTTTTAAATCATATTTTCCATCAATATTGCTATTTGATGAACTTCTTGAATTTGAAGTAAACCTTCCATCAGAATAATTTTCATGATAAGAATCAGAATTTTTTTCTTTCGCATAACCCTTTATCGAAGAGCTAGATTTTGCATAGCTTGTTTGAAAATCTTGTTTAACTTGATATGAAAATAATAGAGGCATTACAACAACACCTCTTCCTGATTCTAATACAGATGCTTGTAAACTAACTGCACAAAAAAGTATTGAACTAGCTAATTTAATCAATTTGTTTTTCATTATTACCATCCAATAGAAGATTTATTTGTAGTTTTTCTTATCTCTTTTTCATCTGCCCATAAAATTTCACCACTTTGTGGATCAACTAATTCTAAAGAGATATTATAATAAACATCTTGCACGTCTTTTGTAGCTTTTTTGATTGATCTCACAGTTCCAGTGATAATATAATCAGAGTTTGTCATAGCTTTTACACTTGTTTTTTTAGTTGAAGTTTCAGTTAAATCTCTTTCATCATTTACTTGGTCTAAATTACTCTTATCAGCTAAGAATCTAACTGCACCTGAATTTAAAAGTTTAATTCTAATTTTATCTGTAATCGCTTTCGTATCTATGTGTTCATAAGTTTGATTTTTTACATCTCTTAGTCTAACTTTTGGTGGTTGTTGAGCCTTTGAAATATATCTAGTTTCAAGAAGTGATTGTGTCATTTTTTCAGCAGTTGCTTGTAAATCTGATGAACCAAAATCAGCAGTCAAAGTCTCCACTGCTTTTGCATCTCCATAAGCTACGCTTCCATCTCCAGCAACCACTCCTGAACCACCTTTTGTAGAACAACCTGTAAATAAACTTGCAGTTATAACTGAAATACTTAAAGCTTTTAATATTGTTTTATTCATTATTTAATCCTTATTTTTTAGTTGAAATTACTATTTTATAATTAACAACACTTGGATGTGTTGCCATCTCTGAAACTTTTAATTTTTGATTACCAATTACTCTTGCTTGTCTCCAACTAGTTGTATCTTTTAAAATACCATCTTGGTCATACCACTCTATTTGATAAACAAAATCTATATCATCAGCATCATCTTCATTTATAAACTCAATCATTACTTTGAGAAAATTACCTTGTTTTATTGTTTTAATATCACTTACTAAAACATCCATATCATCAACAAATGAAACTTTGTTATTACTGTAAGATTTATTTTTATCATAAATCTCTCCTCTATTCATTTGTGAATTTTGATTCGCACATCCAACTAATAAAGATGCTATTAGTAAACTTGAACCTATTTTTTTAATATTGAACATTATCAATTCCTATATTGTTATTTGAAAGATAAGAAACAAGAATTAAAGAACCATTTTTTGTATTCTCAGGTATGAGAACAGATTCTTCTCTTCCACCAATTCTAATCGAAACTCTCTCTCCTCTTTTAGCTGGAAATTTTAATAAAAAACCTGAATTTGGTAACATTTCCCAATTTCTATAACCATTCTCCATTAAACTTGAAGTTACATCCATAAGAATTGTTGTTGCTAAACCACCTAATCCTCCAGTTTTATCTTGCATTTGTTTACTAATCACTCCTTTGCTTGTAGCTCGAACTAAAGATTTTGTAAGCTCCATTGGAAATTCATCTTTTAGAGTTTTATATGCCATTTTATCTGTTTTCAAAAGTCTTATAGCATCTAATTGTGTATTTGATGTAGAAACAAATACATTTGGTACATCTTTTTTTGGATGAGTTAATGATGGTAAGTCTAAAACAATATATCCACTATATGGGAAAGGAAATCTGATTTTTTCTATAGTTTGAGCTGGAGCTTGACCACTTAAAACAATTAATTGTACTTCAACACTATCATTTAAAGGTATTGGGTTAAATAAATATTGGGCATCAGCTGAAAGAGCTATTGCTCTTTTTTTACTAATTTCAGAATATTCAGTATCATTTGATATTTTACTTAATATTGAACTTAAAGAGTAAGAAAAAGGGTCTTGATAGTTATTTATCATATTTCTAACTTCATCATCTTGCAATAGTTTTGCCATTGAATAACCAGATGGAATAGACTCTGTATCAGGATTTCCTACTAATTCACTTCTTTTATTTCTGCTTTCTAAAATCTTAGATTCTGATTCAGCTAACCAAAATTCTTGTCTTTTTTCCATTTTACGCATTTCAACCGTTGCACCCTCAAAATTACCAAGCATTGCGTAATTTATACCATTTAAAGTGTGCATTAAAGTTCGTTCATAACCCTTTGCGTAATATGTTTCTGCTCCTTTTGAAAATAGTGTTGAACCAAGTCCTGCACCTATGTTTCTTAAACTTATTTGAGCTCTATTTTCATATTCATCCAAAATAACTTCTGCTTTGTTAAATGCTACTATTGATTTTTGATACTCTTTTTGTACTTGATACATTCTTGCTAAATTTAGCCAATACCACATCTCATCTTGTGAACTATCATCTTTTTCAATTTCAGTCACCATTTTATTGAGTGATTCTTTGTGGGAAACTCCAACATCTAATTGTTGAGTAGTTATAGTAGAGGTACATCCGCTTAAAAAAGCTAAAGATGTAATCACAACAATCATTTTAGAGTAAAATTTAAACATTAATATATCCTAGTGTAATTCAGTTTTATAATATTACAAAAAATAAGCAAAATAATCTATAATCTTTTTGCAAACATTGGAGCTAAATTCATAACTATAAAAAGTCGCATAATATGATGAATTGTAATATAAGGAACATTTGCACCTACTAATAAAGCTATTAGATTCATCTCTGTTTGCCCACCTGGACTAAATGCGAGAAGTGTAGAAACAATCGGAAAATTAAAGTAGTAATAGGCAACAAAGATGAAAAATCCAGAAATAATTGCTAAAATAATAAAGTGTCCAAAAGTAGCAAAAAGAGTTTTTATAATCATTCTTAGCTTTACGCCTTTAAAAGTAAATCCAATAATTGTTCCAAAAATAACTTGAACAAATTTGATTAATTCATCTGGAATCATAGTGTGAATTAGACCACTACTATATACAAGCATACTCAAAATCATTGGACCTATTAAAAATGCAGCAGACATATTTATCTTTTTTGCACTAAAAGCACCAATAAGTCCAATAATAATCAAATAAAAAAACTCGACTAAATCAGTATCTTTTATAGATTTTGTGATTAGTTGGTTTCCACTAATATCAAGTTGAAAAATATATTGAATAATAAAAGGTAAAGATAAAACTACAAATAAAAGCCTTGAAGATTGAACAAGTGTTATTTTAGATGTATCTGCTTTTTGTTCTTCTCCTAAAATTACCATTTCTACAACACCACCTGGAGTTGAACTAAAAAAAGCAGTTTTCCTATCAAATTTTAAAACTTTTACATAATAATACATTCCTGCAAAGGTAACTAAAATAGAGTAGGGGATAATCAATAAAATACTAAAAATATAAAGATGTAAAGAGTCTAGAATTTGTGGAGTAAATGCACTTCCAATTATTAAACCAATAAAAATTCTAGCTGGAGTGGCGAATTTTTTTGGACTTTGTATGGGAACTTTTTCAAATCTAATAGCAATAGAAGTACTAAAAATAGCACCTAAAAGCCAAGGAAGTGGTAAATGTAAAAATATAAATAATACAGAACCACAAAAACCTATTAAAATAGCCAATAACATTTTTGATAGGTCTGAAAGTTTTATCATATTTAATCCATTTAATTTTAAGTAGAATTTTTACCTATATATAAAAATATTCTACTTAAAAAACTCACATAAATCAACTTCAAAGATTATTGATAATTTATAGAGCTGATTAAGATTAAATTTCTTAGAAGATTTTAATGATTCTGCATTTGTAACAAATGATGGATTAGACAAACCAAGAGCTAGACTAACATCTAGTTGAGTTAAATTCTTCTTTAGTCTAATTCTTCTCACATTCTCAGATACTTTTTGATGAAATTTATCAGTTTCTTCTTCTGTGATTTCAGCAATGAACATTTCTTACCTTAATAAAATTTGTTCAATAATATTACTAATAGGTAATATCTAATAATACCCTATGGTAATATATGTCATAATTTTCTTATTTATTTTTCAGAATAAGTAAAATTGAAATGATGAATATAAAAGCTAAATTATATGAATCGTTATATAAAAAACAAAGGAAAAAGATGAAAAAAATAATTTTATCTGCGATATTAAGTAGTTTGTTTGTATATGGACAGACAAGTGCAAGTTTTGAGGATTTATATGGTGAAGTTCAGGTTAATAGTATAGTTGCAAATCAATGTCTTGAAGAAATAACTTTTACAAGAAATATAACAGGTTTAAAATGTAAATTTTATACAAAAACAATACCTAGTACGGATGTGTATAAAAAATTGGTAAAGAAAGAATTTAAAGATTTTAACTCTCAGAATTCTATGTGGGATGAAAATGATTGGAATATGTTAAAGAATGAAATGAAAAGATTAATTTACATTCATAATATCGTTACTCAATAATTCTAAAACAAAGGAGTTTTAAACAAATGAATCATTTCATCAATGTATTAAAAAAATATGCCACTTTTAGTGGTAGAGCAACTAGGTCGGAATATTGGTATTTTGTATTGATATATTCTATTACATATACTATTCTTATGGGTATAGATTTAGCCATTGGCACATTTAGCCAAGAACTTATGGATAAAGGAACTTTCTTAGGATTTCTTAGTACTGCTTATAGTTTGATTTTATTTCTACCTAGTTTAGCTGTAACTGTTAGAAGATTGCATGATATTAATAAAAATGCTTGGTGGGTTTTACTTATATTAGTTCCTATTGTTGGATTTATTTTATTAGTAGTTTATCTTTGTACAAATAGTAAAGAAGATAATAAATATGGGATTAATCCAAAAAATTTAGTAAATGAAAATCAAAAAGATAATTCTTCATCTGAATCTTCAAATAGTGTTATTTCTCAATTAGAAAAATTATCAAAACTAAAAGAAGAAGGAGTTCTTACTCAAGAAGAGTTTGATGCTCAAAAGCAACAGATATTAAATTCTAAAGAAAAAACAACTCTTACTGAAAATAAAAGTAATAAAAATATATTTATTATAAGTGCAATTTTTATTATATTTTTAATAGTTCTAGGTGCTTTTATTGGTTCAAAAGAAAAATTCAATGATTTTTCTTTTATAAAAACTGAAAATAGATTTGGTATAAAAGAGATAAATAATTTGATTAATCTAAATGATGATTTTAAAACATCATGCGAAAAATTAAGAATGTTATCTCCTAATACTTATGATAGGATTGTTCCTGCTGTAAGTTATTATTGGTGTACTATAAACAATGGAGATATTAATCTAATTAGTTATGATAGTAATACTGTAGATGGCTTTGTAACAAGTTTTGCTTATAATGGATTTCAGAATTTATCTATTGAAGAAGTAAAAAAACTTTTTAGAAAAAAAGGTTATGAAGAATTTGCAAAAGAAGAATCTGAATGGGTATCGCTTAATAAAACGGAAAGTCTTGTATTAAAACTTAATGAATTTAATCAAATCACATATTTATCTTTAGATAAATATATTCAAAATAAAAATAAAGTTTCTAAAAATCTCACAAAAGTTAGAGATTATATACATCCTATAAATAAATCTATTACAATAGGAGAAGCTTTTGGTAATTTTCAAGATTGTAAAAATCATACTTGGGAAGAAATAATCACATCAAATAATAGAGAAATGGTTCAATTCACTTGTGATATAGTAAGTGAGAAAAAATTTGTTGATGATAATATTTCAAAATTTAAACAAAATAATATAAAAATATCTCCACTTTTATTAATGAGTGCAATGGCAGAAGATATTAAAGAAGTTAATTTTGATGCACCATATATGAAAATAGCAAATTTTAAAATGATTGTACAATTTACGATTAATAGAGATAATACTATTGATGTTTCATATTTAGGTAGGCAAATCGAATGGGAAAATGGTGAAAAATATTCACCTAGTGTTTCAACAAATTATATAGAAAATACTTTGGCAAATATAATTTATCCAAACAAAAACTTTTTTGAATTTAATCCAGAATCATTAATCAAAAATCAAACAGAAGAACTAGGTTTTGCAATATATGGTATAAAAAAAGAAGATATATATAATTTTGAAAT